>ENA-ORXM01002424-ORXM01002424.1-marine-metagenome-genome-assembly--contig:-NODE-2424-length-21711-cov-4.458907_pt1 | contig 21711 bp, 21 predicted proteins | sample MGYA00237867_ERZ511480 | MGnify/ENA primary metagenome ERZ511480 (study PRJEB26309, sample SAMN06266103) | marine metagenome | isolation source: Algal blade | place: United Kingdom:Sidmouth, United...
TCACGTTCGTTTCGTGTCCCTCATCGACCAGTGCGCGACAGGCGACCAGCCCGTCGAAGGTCAGGGGCAGTTTGATGCACACATTATCCGCGATCTTGGCCAGCGCCTGGCCTTCCTTGATCATCGCCGCGCTGTCCATGGCGGTTACTTCCGCCGAGACCGGGCCATCCACGACCTCACAGATTTCAGCGACGACTTCCTTGAAGTCGCGACCGGATTTGGCGATGAGCGACGGGTTCGTCGTGACCCCGTCCACCAGCCCGGAGGGCGCAAGCGCCCGGATTTCGTCGATCTCTGCGGTGTCGATGAAGAACTTCACGGGCGCAATCCTGAAAGGGTTCGTTAGGGTTACTACGACCCTAACGCCTTTCGGAATCGCTGGCCAGAGTCAGGACGCGCATTGCACGGAGTTTTTCCTCGTCTTTGCCGACTCCAGCGATGCACTATGGTACCAGCCCCAACTCTTCGATCAGTCGCGGGATTTTCTTCTTCACCTTGAAAAACCCTGCCGAAGCATGGGGCCAGACTATCCTGTCCCAGTCCCGCTGCACCTCCGCGAGCGTGATGCCTGCCGCCGTCAGGTCCGGTTGGATGCCGTCGAGCCAGTCGCGCGTCGGCCCCTGGGGGACGAAGGCCGTCACGATCTGCGCGGCACCCGCCCGCCGAACGTGATCCGCAAGATCGCGCCCTCGGGGGGTGGTCATAGCCGTTCCGTCACCGACCCGCGCCGCTACATCGGCCAGAGCCTCGCAGTCGAAACGCATGACACCCTCGCTCACCGGCAAAGGCGAGCGTTCCGCGCTCGTCTGCACCGTCACCACGCCGCGCAGGGCGGACAGATCGAGACCCAGTGTTTCCGGCTGACAGTCCTCGTCGGTTATCAGCAGCACGGTCGGTAGAACCGGATCGTGGCGCGTGAAATCACGGACGGGTTTCGCATCACCCGGATCGAAAGCCTCTTCCAGTGGTTCTGCCGTTTCGTTCAGATCGGCAGGGTGAAACCGCTGATGCGTGAACTTGGCGACGTTCCACCCCTGTGCCGCATAATGCTTGCCCTTGGTATGCAGCCCGGCCACCCAACGCCAGCCGAGAGTATTCGATGCCGGGTCGCCGTCGAGAAGATGCCGCAAAAAGAAATCTGCTCCCGACTGCCACGGCAATCTCAGCGTAAAGATCCAGATCGAAGCGAACCACATCCGGGCGTGATTATGCAGGTAGCCCGTTTCGACCAGTTCCTCTGCCCAGGCATCGAAACAGTCGATCCCGGTGCGGCCCTCTTCGGCGGCGGTGATGGCTTTTGCCTGCTGGCGGCTCCTCGATTCCAGAGCCGTATCCCGCCCGCGCTTGTAATCGCACCACGTCTCGGGGCGACGTTCCATCCAGCCTTTCCAATAGGTGCGCCAGAAGACTTCCTGCACGAACTTCCCGGCCTCGTCCGGGGAATGGTTCGCAAGGGCGGCCCGCACGGTTTCGTCCTCCGTCACCAGTCGTCGCCGAATATAGGGTGACAGAATCGAAACGTTGCCGCGTTTGTCCGGCCCCAGATCGTAGTTCCGCAGGCTCGCGTAATGCCGACCCATGGAAGGCGTGAATGCGGTCATTCTCGCCAGCCCTTCCGAGCGATTGGCGGTCCACGCGAGGGCGGCGGGCTGGAGCTTATCGTCTGTCATGCCCGTGCAGGTAGCGTCGTGGGAGACGATCACCAGCCCCTAAGCTTTGCGGCCTTTCGCCATCAGCAGCAGTTGCGCAACCGTCACCAGCGCCATCGAGGTCAGGAAGACCACCGTACCGATGGCATTGATCTGCGGGTCCACGTTCCCTTGCAGAATTTCGAGGATCGCGACCGGCACCGTCTTGTTCAGGCCCGAGACGAACCATGCCACCGCGAATTCGTCGAAGCTGACCGCTGCCGTCAGGCAGAACGCGCTGATGATGGCAGGCAGGCAGAAGGGCAAGACGACATGGCGCATTGCACCCCATTCCGATGCGCCGAGGTTCCATGCGGCGGCCTCCAACGACGGATCCATCTGGCTGAGCCGCAACCGCGTCACCGCCATCGCGAAGGGTGCGCCCAATACCGTATGCGCGACCACGATGCCGGTAAGGGTGCCACTGAGGCCGAGCTGACTGAGCCAGGCCAGCATGGCCAGTGCGAGGATGATGAGCGGCACCGTCGGCGGCAACAGGGCGAGGGCGATATACCCGGCCTTGAACCGGAACCCGTAGCGATAGTCCGTATAGGCGGTCGCAAAACCGATGAGGGTCGAGAGGGTGGCGGCGCAGACGCTGACGATCAGCGAATTGCGGAACGCCTCCCAGATCGGAGAGTCGTCCGCGAAAGCCGTCTCGTACCAATTCAGCGTGAACGACCCGAGAGGGATCGACGGGAAACGGTCCGAATTGAACGAGAACACGACGCTCGCCACGATGGGCGCGAAGACGAACACGAAGACCGCGCCGACATAAAGCAGGAGGGCGGCCCTCATTTCCTGGGCTTCCCATAGGCGAGCGCGATGGCGGCGAAAGCCACCGTGAACAGCGTCGCGATCATGCAGATCGCGACCACCGCCGCGCGCGGCCATTGCTGGCCCGATTTCGTCGTGTCGATGATGAGGATCGAGAGGGTCGGTGGTTTGGAGCCTCCAAGATAATACGGTGCGACGAAATCCCCGAAGCTGAGGATGAAGCAGAACACCGCGCCGAGGATCAGCCCGATCTTCGCGGAGGGAACGATGACCGACAGGATCGTTCGTGCCCGCCCGCAGCCGAGGTTCCACGCCGCTTCGATCAGGTTGCGGTCGACGGCGGCAAGGCTGAAGGTCTGAAGGATAACCACCAGCGGCAGGGTCAGGGTCAGATACCCGATCATCGCGCCGAAGCCCGAGTTCAGCATCGTCACGGGTCCGATGCCCATCGTTCCGAACAAGGCGTTGATGACCCCCTGCTCGGCGAGGATCACCTGCCACGCATAGACCCGCACCAGATACGAGGTGAAGAACGGGATGATGAGAAAGAAGATCGCCCAGCGGCGGGTCGTGTCCGAGACCTTGAAGGCCAATGCGAAGGAGGCCGGAAACGCGATCAGGCTGACGATCACCGAGGCCAGAGCCGCCCGCCCCAGCGTCAACCAGTAGGCATCCCAGAAATAGCCCCGGCTGAACATCTTGTCCCAGTTCTTCAGCACGAAATCAGGCTGCATCCGGTAGTTCTTCACCAACCAGAAGCTCATCACGACGAGGAAGATCAGCGGCACCACGAAGAATGCCGCCTGCCAGATCAGCAGGGGCAAACGCCATGTATATTTGTAGAGGGAGGAATTGCCGGACATGGAAGTTAGACCTCGCCCCGGCCCCGAGCCGGAGCCTTTCGCCGCTGGAAGAGGCCCCGGCACAGGGCCGGGGCCGGATGTGTCATGCTATGCGTTCTTGTACTCCGACCAGAAGTCGTTCCAGTCCTCGAGATCCTGCTGCTGCGGGATATCGCGGAAATGGATGCGGCCTTCCTGGATCATCTTGATCGGGGAGTTATCGACGCCGCCGATCAGGCCCGAGCGAACCGCTTCGGCATGGTTCTCCTGCTGAATCGCGATCCATCCCGATTTCGTCGGAGACAGGCCGGGATAAGCCGCCATCTGGATCGACCGGACCTGCCCCTTGGGCGAGAGCATATACTGGATGAAATCGCGGATGATCTCACCCTTGTCCGTGCCCTTGCCGATGGAATAGCTCTCGGTCCACTGGATGCCGCCCTCTTCGGGGATCACGCTGTCCACCGGCGCGCCATCCTTGCGCAGAACCCCGGTGATCCAGTCGCCGATGCCGCACATCGCGTGCATGTCGCCGTTCTTGAGGTTCGAGAACGTGCCGCCGTAATCGAAGAACCCGCCGACCTGCGGGCGCAGGCTCATGGTCGTTTCCTGCAGTTTCTCCCATGCGGCCTCATCGATATCGAAGGGGCTGGGGTCATCGTTGCCATTATAGAGACTTATCTGGCCGAGGCTGGGCAAATGCCAGTCGAAATGGCCGACCTTTCCCTTCAGTTTCTCGTCCCACAGGACGCCATAGCTCATCGCTTCCTTGTGGCTGACGACATCGGTGTTGAAGCTGACGCCAAGCAGGCCGTAGCGCACCATGACGGACCACAGCTCGTCGCCTTTCCAGTGGCCGGGAAAGTTCTGGAATTCCGGGAAGAAGTCGTCGAAATCGTAGTCGTCCGCATCCATCTCTTCGATGTAACCGGCGGCGTTGAGCTGTTGCACGAATTCGCCGTCCGACAGGATCACGTCATACGTGCCGGGAGGGGATTGGGCGATCAGGGCGAGCATGTTGTCGCCGCCCGCATAGTATTTCGAGTTGAACTTGACGTTATGCATGGCCTCGAATTCCTCGACCATATCCGGCTCACCGTGGCCATACCATGCGAGCATGTTGATCTCGACCGGATCGGCGGCCCAGGCGCGGTTGAGGTAGGGGGTCGTCAGGACGGCGGCAGTTCCCGCTAGAACGGCACGGCGTGTGGGTTTGATGAGGCTTTTCATGTCGTGGCTCCCTTTTTCTGGCACAATGCCATCACGGATCAGCTCATCATGCGAGTCTGAATTTCGTGCAAGGGATGATGACGAAAGAGGCAACGCGCGTTAGCGTGCGCCCATGACAAGAGATGAATTCCACAAACTGTTCAAATCACCCGGTCCCGTGGTGACGCCCGTGATCCACGTCCTCGACACGGCGCAGGCGATGCGCGGTGTGGAGACTTGTGCGAGAGCGGGGGCGGCAGGTGTCTTCCTCATCAATCATGATTTCGAGAAGGAGCGGCTGCTGCCGATCATCCGCGAGGTGCGGAAGGCGATGCCAGGGTTGTGGCTGGGGGTGAATTTCCTTGCCGTGAGCGGGGCAGAGGCGTTCCCCGTGCTCGGGTCGTTGGAGGCGGATGGTTGCATGGTCGATGGCTACTGGGCCGACAACGCGCGCATGGACGAGCGCGAGACGGTGCAGCGCGAGGCCGACGAAATTGCGCGTATCCGTACGGAAGGCGGTTGGACAGGGATGTATTTCGGCGGCACCGCTTTCAAGGCGCAACGCCCCGTCGATCCCTCACGATACGAACATTCGGCGATTATCGCCAAAGCCTACATGGATGTCGTCACGACCTCCGGCCCTGGCACCGGGCATGAGGCCGATACCCCGAAGATCGATGATTTTCGGCGTGGTTTGAGCGATGCCCCGCTTGCACTGGCCTCCGGGGTGACTCCGGAGAATGCAGAGCGATATGGACGCGATGTGGACTGCTTTCTCGTCGCCACGGGGATCGCACCGCCCGGAGATTTCTATAGCATCGACCCGGCGCGCCTCGACGCGCTGCTGGCCATCACTCGGGACATGGGAGCCACATCATGAAAGGACCACGCGAGGATCGTTGGTATCTCAAACTCATGTCGCCCAATACCAAGGGCGAGAAATTCGCGTGGCTCGACCCCACTTCCATCTATATCAATGCCGCAGCCTTCACCGACCTGCTGGACGATATCACCGCCGACCTCGATGCAGACGAGATCGACGTGGTCGCAGGACTCGATGCGATGGGCTTCGTGCTGGCGGCGGGTATCGCGGCTCGGATCGGACGGGGGTTCCTGCCTGTCCGCAAGGCCGGAAAACTCTGTGTCGATACCGACAAGGTCAGCTTCTCGAACTACTCGGGCCGCACTCAGGATATGGAGATGCGCCAACCTGCCTACGCCCCCGGCACCCGAGTCCTGCTGGTCGATCAGTGGGTCGAAACGGGCGGCACGATGGACGGCGCGATCCGCCTCGTCGAGCGTCAGAATGGCAAGGTCGCCGGAATTGTGGCCATCGCCATCGAGACGAACGAGCGAACGAAGGAATACCGAAAGATCTACCCATGCGTCTCCGCCGTAATGCCGGGGACGGCTTGGCAGGAACAATGCGACAGCCAGAGTCTCGCCAGCTTTGCGACCTATCGCCATGAGGCCACCTTTCCGGATGCTGGCATGACACCGACGGCAGGGTAAGGGTGATGCAGCTCGACGTCCTCTGTCTCGGCGAGCCGATGGTCGAATTCAACGACCGTTCTGACGGGACGTTTCTCTACGGTTTCGGCGGCGACGTCTCGAACGTCGCCGTGGCCGCCGCACGTCAGGGGACGAGGGCAGGCATGGCCACGCGCATCGGGGCGGACAGCTTCGGCGACGACCTGATAGCGCTGTGGAAGGGGGAGGGCATCGATACCGCTGCCGTGACCCGAGAACCGGATGCGCCCACGGGCATCTATTTCGTCCGCCATGGTTCGGAGGGCCACAGGTTCGAGTATCGCAGGGCCGGATCGGCGGCGAGCGGGATGACGCCCGATACCCTTCCCCGTGCCGCGATACGGGACGCGCGCTGCCTGCATTTCTCCGGCATCTCTCAGGCTATTAGCCCATCGGCGTGCGCGGCCTGCGATGCGGCGGTCCTCGAAGCGAAAGGGGCCGGAACACTCGTTTCCTACGACCCCAACCTGCGCCTGTCGCTCTGGGGATTGGAGGAGGCGCGTGAAACGATCCACCGGACGGCATCCCGTGCCGATATCTTCCTGCCGGGTCTGGACGATGCTGTGCTCCTGACCGGGATGACTGACGCTGAGGCAATCCTCGCGTTCTATCTCGATCTCGGTGCCGGACTTGTTGCCCTGACCCTCGGAAAAGAAGGCGCTTTGATCGGCAATGCGGAGGGGGCGACCCATATTCCCGCCCGTAACGTAACGGCAGTGGATGCGAGCGGTGCCGGGGATTGCTTCGACGGAGCCTTCCTTGCCCGGCTTCTCGCCGGGGACATGCCGGTCGCTGCCGCAACCTATGCAGTCGCGGCAGCGGCCCTGTCGGTGCAGGGATATGGCGCGATCGCTCCCATCCCCGACGCGGCGCATGTCGAAGACTTCATGCGGCGCTGACGATCGGCCGATCAGGGTTCCAGCCGCACCCGGAACTGTATTTCTCCCGCTTCGCCCGGTGCCAATGCACCGCCGAAGCGCCAGATGAGCGAGCCGTCTTCGTTTTCGGAAGGGGCTACCGTCGTCTGTGGCCAGAGGCCGGGAGGCGTCGCCACATGCTCGGCACTGCCAGCGATGAAGACCATTTGCTTGGGCACGAGATTGGTAACGCGCATATGCCGGATACCGAATGCTCCATCGTTGCGGTAGCGGGTGCGGTAGATGATGCACTCGGCAGGCAACAGGGTCTTCTGCGTCGAGAACCGCTGGTCGGCTTCCACTTCGTCCGACAGATCGCCATCGCAATCGCGATCCACTGCGGCCACCATGAAGAGATGAAGATCCTGCTGCTCCGTCTCCGCGATCGTCGCATCGGCGGTGAGGGCGGTAAGCCATGAATGGGCAGCGAGCGGTACGATACAGCACAGTCCGATGATACTGAAAATCGATTGTTTCTTCATGGCACACTCCCTGCGTTCGGGAGAGAGCCTTGCGAGGTTCGGGCCGACTTGACCTTGCCGGTGCCTGTGGTACGTCCCCGGCGGAGAGAGTTCTGAAGGATTTCATGCGATGGACGGCCTCCAATCCCTGCGCGCGACGCATCTGACCGCGATCCGCGATGCTTCCGACGAGGGCACGCTCGAAGCGGCGCGCCTCGCTGCCATCGGCAAGAAGGGCGAGGTTGCCCTGAAGATGCGCGAACTGGGAAAGATGACCCCTGAAGAGCGCGCGACCGCCGGACCGGCTCTCAATGCCCTGAAAACAGAGATTGGCGCTGCCGTCGCAGCTCGCAAGGAAGCACTGGGCGACGCGGCCCTCGCCGAACGGCTCGAGAGCGAATGGCTCGACGTCACCCTATCGCCTCGCCCGAGACCGCAGGGAACGCTGCACCCGGTCAGTCAGGTGACGGAGGAAGTCACCGCTATCTTCGCCGATATGGGCTTCGATGTCCGTGAAGGTGCGCAGATCGAGGATGATTGGCACAATTTCGATGCCCTCAACATCGTGCCGGAGCATCCCGCGCGGGCCGAGATGGATACCTTCTACATGGCCCCCCGCGAGGATGGCACCCGCAACGTCCTGCGCACCCATACCTCTCCGGTTCAGATCAGAACGCTCCAGAAGGAAGGCGCGCCCGTCCGCTTCATCGCACCGGGCCGCGTCTATCGCTCAGACTACGACCAGACCCACACGCCGATGTTCCATCAGGTCGAGGGCATGGCCATCGACCGTGCCATCACCATGGCACACCTGAAATGGACGCTCGAAGAATTCGTGAAGGCATTCTTCGAAGTCGATGACGTCGAGTTACGCTTCCGCGCCTCGCACTTTCCCTTCACCGAACCCTCGGCTGAAGTCGATATCCGCTGTTCGTGGCAGGGCGGTGTGTTGAAGATCGGCGAGGGAGACGACTGGCTCGAAATCCTCGGCTCGGGCATGGTCCATCCCAAGGTTCTGTCCAACTGCGGTATCGATCCCGCCGAATGGCAGGGATTCGCCTTCGGCATGGGCATCGACCGGATCGCGATGCTGAAATACGGCATCCCCGACCTGCGCGGTTTCTTCGAGTGCGACCTGCGCTGGCTGCGCCACTACGGGTTCGGTCCGTTTCAGGTGCCGACCCTGCATGGCGGCATCGGAGGATAGTCCTTACATAGTATTAATTCTTACTCGATCGATTTGCGTCGTAATCACGTCAAATTTTCTGCAAATCCCCAGTGACGAATCCGTACTACACACAGAAATTGTTTACGGCTGTCCGCCATTGTCTTCGTTATCGAAAGAACGAAGCAGAGGGACAACTGCCATGGATTACGAAATGGATTTCGACAAGGCATTCGATGTCAATGCAATCGACGTCGATGCAATGATTGGCGCGGATGTGGATTTCGACGACGATACGCTGACGCTGCCGGATGACGCGCTGTTCGACGACGAAGACGATTATTGAGATTGCGGTCCGCCACATGGCGGGGTGTGATGACTGGTTGGGGTACCAGGCGAACCGGGGCAGAAGCCCCGGAAAGCCTGACCGACGCTATCTCTGATACTTGACGAAGGGTGTCACCGTCGCGATGCGATCGTACAGCTTTCGCGCTTGCGTATTGAAATCCTGGGTCAGCCAGTAGACCGAGGGCGCGCCGCGCCGATCGGCTTCGGCATAGACCGCCTCGATCAACCTGCGCCCGACGCCCTTGCCGCGCATGGACGGCTCCGCGTAGAGATCCTGCAGGTAGATGACATCCTCGATCCGCCAGTTATGCGGATGCTGGATGAAATGGACGAGGCCTACGGGCGATCCTTCCATTTCAGCGATGAAACATCCCATATCCATGATCGCCGGATCGACGAGCCGTGCGAAGGTGTTTTCGTAGATCGCATCCTCCACACTCGCTTCGTAGAAATCGAGATAGGCGTGCCATAGCCTGCTCCATTCTTCGCGATCGCCTTTGCCGAGCGGTCGGATCGAAACTGCTTCGTCGGACATTTTCGGATTCTCCGGTTTGACGCCTCTCCGGTCTGGCGCATTATTGTACCCGACACAAATCCCTATAAGGAGTCAGGTCGATGTGCGTTCCAGGATGTCATGCTGCCGTTCATTCACAGCTCAGCCGGCGCGGTCTGTTCAAGGCAGGAGCGGCAACGCTGGCTGCCGGAACTCTCGCGGGTGCAGCCGGTCCGGCCAAAGCGAAGGGTATCCGGGTCTTCAACCGAGTCGTGGATCTGACCCATACCCTCACGCCCGAGTTTCCGACATACCTGCCCGACTGGGCGCTCGGTATCGAACAGCTCACGACGTTTGCCGATGATGGTTTCAATACCCGGCGTTATTCGATGGTCGAGCATTGCGGTACGCATATCGATGCGCCGATCCACTTTGCCGCCGAAGGGGCGACGGCGGATGAAATCCCGCTCGATGATCTCGTCCTGCCGCTGGCGGTCATCGACGTGCGGGCACAGGCGGCGAATAATCCCGATTATCAGCTTTCTCCCGACGATCTCGCCGCGTGGGAAGCGAAGCATGGCGAAATTCCAGAAGGCGCCTGCATTGCGATGAATTCCGGCTGGGCCGCCAAAGCCCCCGGCGACGGGTTTGCCAATCGCGACGATGAAGGCGTGATGCATTTTCCCGGTTTTCATGTCGAGGCGGCGGATATGCTGATGAGCGAGCGGGGCGCGCTCGGCATCGCATCGGATACCCTCTCCCTCGATTTCGGCGCGTCGCAGAAATTCGAGACCCATTACGCCTGGCTCCCGTCGGGCCGATGGGGTGTGGAATGTATCGCGGGGCTGGATGACGTGCCGCCCGTCGGCGCGACCGTGATAGTGGCAACGCCAAAGGTCGGCGGCGGCACGGGCGGCAGTTCGCGGATCATGGCTCTCGTCTGAGAAAAATCCCTCTGCTGTCCGGTCTGTGTTCCGGACAGCAGGCCCGGATCGACTGTTGCACTGCGGCATGGGAAGGACAGGTTCCTGACCGCCCGCCTTTACCTTTACCTCACAATCTGCACTCTGGACCCAGCAGTGATCCCCTGCCGGGATCGGTCGGAGTGACGGGCGATGCACAATCCCCCCCGGATGGCGCTTGTCGTGATCCCTTTCTTCGTCTTCGCGGGCGTGTGGTGGGCGTTTCGGCGAGGATTCGGCGCGTCCGTGATGAACTGGACCGAATGGGCGCGCGAATGGGCCATCGGGATGTTCAGTTGGCTCTATCTGGGTGTCGGCGCGCTCTCGATATTCGTTCTGATATTCGCGATGATCTGTATCGGAAGCGTCAAGATCGGTGGGGCCGCAGCTTCTATTAGGGTCACTCCCTTCGAGGCCATCGCCTTCGGCTTCGCCGCCAGTACGTCCGTCGGAATTCTTTTCTGGGCGGCAGGGGAGCCGCTCTTCCACGTCCATAATCCTCCGTCGATCCAAAGCCTGCGCCCCCTTTCCCGTGAGGCACAGGTCATGGCGCGCGCGGCGACCTATCTGCATTGGGGCGTCCTGATGCATGTCACTTTCGGCCTGTTCATGGTGGCCTTCGCCATCGCGACCGGTACCCTGCGCGGACGCCGGTCGGTGGAAAGCGCCGTGGCAGGCGCACGACTACGGAGGCGTGCAGCATGGGGCGACCTGCTCGACGGTACCGTCTTCATCTTCGCGATCCTTGCCCTGATTGCTGCTCTGGCGAGCGCGGTGGTCTCCATCACGGCGCAGGGATTGGCGATTTCCGGCACGACCCTTGGCGGCGGTACCATGACCGGCGTTCTGATCGCGCTCGTTCTGGCATCCGTCTTCCTCGGCGCGCGACCTATCGGATCGAGCATGGCCGCGACGGCGCGGGTATCGCTTGCCCTGCTGCTCGTATTCCTTTTGCTCGTGCTTGTCCTGGGGCCACGGGGATACGCATTGGGCGGTGGTCTGAAAGCCATATGGGCGCTGATCCGGCATTTTCCGGGCTTGATGTTCGATGGCTTCCTGCAAGAACCCGGCGGCTGGGCAGGGCGCTGGACGATCACGCATCTCGGTGGCTGGATGCTGCTCGCGCCGGTCATCGGCTACGCGCTCAGCCGGGCTGCGCGGGGCTATTCTCTCGCCAATGCCATCGTCTATCTCGTCATCGTTCCGATGGTGCTGAGTATGCTCTGCATCCTCGTTCTCGGAGGGCTGGCATTGAACGTCGACCGTGTGGACGGCAGGCTATGGGCCGCAATTCCACGCCTTGGAACCGACAGTGCTCTCCTGCTCGCGCTGAACGAGCTATGGGCACCAAAATTTCTGCGCATGGTCCTTCTGGTCCTCAGTTTTCTCTTCTTCGTAACCTTCGCCGGATCGACGATCCATGCGATCATGCATATCGTCGTTCCGGGTGAGGATTCCGACCGGCGCGTCATCACCGAGCGACGGGCATTGCTCCTTATCTGGGGTCTCGCCTTCGGCTTTGCCGCATGGTGCCTGCTTCATTACGGCGGGATCGGCGCGGTCGCCTCTGCCGCGCGCCTCGGCGCGATACCGGGTGTACTCATAACACTGGGAGCCGTATTGGCGGTCTTCCGGCTCTGCCTCACTCCCGCGCGCAAACTGCATCCATCCGTCGAAGAGGTTGACGCCTCATCGTATCGTAACCAGAAGAGTTTCGACGTCAAAGCAGGGGAAGTCGTTGGCCGGGTCAAGGGCCGCGACCGGAGGAAATCGTGATGGATCAGGACAGCATCTTCATCGGTGGCGGTGGAAAGGATTACGCCGTTCCGCAGAATCTGCTGCTGAAATACGGCAACCGTCACGGCCTGATCGCCGGGGCGACGGGAACGGGAAAGACGGTCTCGCTTCAAATCCTCGCAGAAGGGTTTTCGCAGGCCGGCGTGCCGGTCTTCCTCGCCGATATCAAGAGCGATCTGTCTGGCCTCGCCGCCGCCGGAACCCATGAGCACAAACTGCACGACAAACTGATCGAACGCGCCGAAACCATCGGATTCGACGATTACGGCTACGACGATTTCCCCGTCGTGTTCTGGGATCTCTTCGGCGAGCAGGGTCATCCCATCCGCACGACGATCACCGAGATGGGACCGCTGCTGCTCTCGCAATTGCTCGGCCTGAACGAAACGCAGGAAGGCGTCATCAACATCGCCTTCACCATCGCCGACGATCAGGGCATGTTGCTCCTCGATCTCAAGGACTTGCGCGCGATCCTGAACCATGTGGGCGAGAACGCCAGCGATATATCCACCACCTATGGATACGTCACCAGGTCGAGCGTCGGGGCGATCCTGCGACGTTTGCTTGTTCTGGAGCAGCAGGGCGGCGAAGCCTTCTTCGGTGAACCGGCGCTGAAGCTCTCGGACATGATCGCGCTCACGCCGAAAGGGCAGGGACGCATCAACATCCTCGCTGCCGAGAAGCTGATGCAATCGCCAAAGCTCTACGCCACCTTCCTGCTCTGGCTGCTGTCGGAACTCTTCGAGGAGCTCCCCGAAGTCGGCGATCCCGACAAACCGAAATTCGTCTTCTTCTTCGACGAGGCACACCTGTTGTTCGAGGATGCGCCGAAGGCGCTGATCGACAAGGTCGAGATGGTCGCCCGACTCATCCGCTCCAAGGGTGTCGGGGTCTATTTCATCACTCAGAACCCGGCGGATGTACCGGACGACATCCTCGGTCAGCTCGGCAACCGGGTGCAGCACGCTCTGCGCGCCTATACGCCCCGCGATCGCAAGGCCCTGCGCGCAGCGGCGCAGACCTTCCGCCAAAACCCGGCCTTCGATTCCGAAGAAGCGATCCCCGACCTCGGCACCGGCGAGGCGCTCGTCTCGACATTGGGGGACAAGGGCGCGCCTTCGATGGTCGAGCGTACGTTGGTGCGCCCGCCGTCCTCGCGCCTCGGCCCGCTGAGCGATGCCGAACGGAGGGACGTGATCGAGGATTCCCCCCTCTTCGGAGTCTACGACGATCCCATCGACCGCAAGAGCGCATTCGAGCAGCTGACCGGTCGCGCGGAAGAGGCGGTTCCGGCAGCGGATGGCGATGGCGAGCTGACCATCGATTTCGAACAGTTCAACAGCGCCCGCCGCTATGTCCCGGTGAACGTTCCGCAGGCCCGTCAATCGACGCAAAGCCGTCGTGCGGCTCCGCAGCAGCGCGACGAGCCTTCCCTCAAGCCTAAGGGACGCCAACGGCAGACAGTCGCCGAAGCAGCCATGAAATCCTTTGCCCGCTCCGTTTCGTCACGGATCGGACGCGAAATCGTGCGCGGCGTGTTGGGCGGGGTATTCCGGGGGCGGTAAGAGAGCGGCTACCCGATCCCGACATATCGCTGAACCAGCGACGGATCGTCCCGTAACATCGCGGCATCCACGGCCTCGCGGGGCGCACCGTTCTCGATGAACAGTACGCGGTCTGCGATGGACAGCACGGCATCTACCCGCTGTTCGACGAGGATGATGGCGGTGTCACCACCGCGCAATTCCGTTACCACATCGCGGATCAACGCGATCATCGATGGCTGCAGTCCCTCGGTGGGTTCGTCCAGCAACAGTACGCTCGGCTCCAGACAGAGCGCGCGGGCCATGGCGAGCATCTGCTGCTCACCCCCCGACAGGGTGCCCGATATCTGTTTCAGCCGATTGCGCAAGACGGGGAAGAGATCGAGCATCCGCTCCCGGACGGCATTTCCCTTCCCTCGCGTCATCAGTCCGATCTCCAGGTTTTCCGAGACGGTCATCTCTGCGAAGAGTCTCCGCCCCTGTGGCACGTAGCCGATCCCCCGCCTGGGAATCTCATGCGCGGGCAGGGCGGTCAACTCGTTCCCGTCGAGCGTAACCGTCCCGCTCCGGGCGCGTACCAAACCCATGATCGTCTTCAGCGTCGTGGTCTTCCCCGCACCGTTGCGCCCCAGAAGACACAGGATTTCTCCGCGCTGCACCTCCAGCGCCATTCCGCGCAAGACCTGTACATTGCCGTAGAAGGCGTCGATTCCGGTAAGGGTCAGCATGGCGTCATCCCCCCAGATACGCGGTCTGAACCGCCTTGTCGGCGCGGATCGCCTCCGGTGTTCCCTCAGCCAGCACCCGTCCCTGATCCAGCACCGTGATCCGTTCGGCGAGCGCCATCACGACGGGCATGTTATGTTCGATCAACAGGATCGTCGTCCCCTTGGCAACGTCCCGGATCAGGGCGATGAACTCGGCGATCTCGCTGTCGGCCAGGCCTTGCGTCGGCTCGTCGAGGATCAGCACCTTCGGCCCTAGGGCCAGCCCCATCGCGACCTCCAACAGTCGCTGATGCCCGTAACTCTGAGCCGATGCCTGCTCCTGCGCGCGATCTGCGAGACCGACCCGTTCCAGCGCCGCCATGGCCCGATCACGCACCTTGCCCGTGCCGTCGAGTATAATGCGCCGCTGGGCGGGCAGGGCGACGTTGTCGTAGAGACTGAGATTGCCGAAGATGCTCGTGATCTGGAAGGTATAGGCGATCCCGAGCGTCACACGCTGATGGGCGGGCATGGCCGTGATATCGCGCCCCTCGAACTCGATGCACCCCTTGGTCGGCGGAAAGCGTCCGCAGAGAAGGCTGACGAAAGTGGTCTTGCCTGCTCCGTTCGGTCCGATGACGGCCCGGATCTCGCCTTCGTACAGCGTGAAGGCCTCCACATCGACGGCGCGCAGGCCACCGAAATCCTTCACCAATCCCGTGGCTTCGAGTTGCGCTACGGCAGCCATGGTACCACCCTCGCACGCAGGGTACCGAGCAAGCCCTTCGGCGCGAACAGGACCAGAAGAACGAGGGCCACGCCAACCAGCAGGAGATAGGCCGATGCCAGCCCCGGTGCCTCGATCCCGAACTGCGTTTCCACGAGGGATGCGAGACCGGGCATGATGGTGCCGCTCGCATAATCCACCAGATAGAACATCAGCACCGTGCCCAGCAATGGCCCGAGAGTGGTGCCGGGGCCGCCGAGCAGCACCCAGAGAAGCGGAAAGATCGAATACGGTACTGCTGCGAAGCTTGCCCCCGCATACCCGAACAAGACCGCATAGGCCGCCCCCGCCGCTCCGGCCATTACGGCAGAGAGCACCAATGCGAGCAGTTTGTAGCGGAACGGGTCGAAACCCAGCATCCGAACCCGGTCCTCGTTCTCCCGGATCGCCACCAACACGCGGCCTGCCTTGGACTGAACCAACGCCGCACTGGCCATCAGGCATACCGAAAACAACGTCAATGCCGCGAAATAACGTGTGGTGGTGTCCGACAGATCGAGATTGCCGATGGCCCTCACGGATTGGGCGATCGTGAAACCCTCGTCGCCGCGCGTATATTCATTGAAATACAGGATCGTCAGGTAGCCTGCCTCCGCGAACATCAGCGTGACGATCATGAATCCCACGCCGATGGTACGCAAGGCGAGCAGCCCCACCACGATACCGGCAATGAGTGCGCAGATCATACCCATTACGAAGGCGGCTCCGACGCTCCATTCTGCAAGCCGTATCATAAGGGCGCAGCCATACATCCCGGCGGCAAAGAACATCGCATGGCCCAGGCTGAGAAGCCCCGTATAGCCGAACAGGATGTTGTAGCCGGTCGCATAGGCCGCCAGCACCATGATGCGGGCGAGGTTGCCGTGATGGTATTCCGACAATACCGGCTCGAGCCCGATCAGTGCGGCGATGACGATTCCATGCAGCAGGATCGACCGGATCATGCCGCCCGCGCTCCGAACAGACCCTGCGGGCGGAAGACGAGGACCATGGCGACGAGCAATGTCGCGAGAATCTTTGCCAATGTCGGCTCGTAGAGCGTTGATATGATTCCATCCGACAGACCGATGAAGATCGCCGCGACCAGCGTTCCCTTGAGTGATCCCAGCCCGCCGAGGATCACCACGATGAACGACAGCAACAGCGGATCGCCGCCCATGAGATAGTGCGCTTGTTGGATCGGTACGATGAGGACCGCACCGATTGCGGCCAGCCCCGCGCCGAGTGCGAAGACGCCCGCATAGACCTTATCCACGGGAATACCAAAGGCTTGTGCGGTTTCCCTGTCATACTGGGTTGCTCGCATGACGAGACCGATCTTCGTCCGTGTCAGCACCAGCCAGACGATCAGCATAAGCACGATGGCTGCACCGATCACGCAGAGCTTGTAGCCCGAATATCCGAAATACGGCGTCTGAACCCGAAAATCGAAGGGCGCTTCCACCGGCCTTGCATCCGGGCCGTAGAAGGTCAGCGCAAGCTGCTGCAGGATATAGAGAATACCGATGGTCGCGACGATGGTGGCTTCGGGGTCGTAGTCGAGCCGCTTGAGAACCAGCCAGTCCGTCGCCGCCGCAATGGCTGCGACGATCAGGGGCGCGACGATCAGGGCAACGGCAAAGCCGAGCCAGGGCGGGCCACCCACGGTGCCTGTGACGGTATGGGTCACGAACCATGCCAGCACGGCTCCGAGCATATAGAATTCGCCATGGGCGACGTTCACCACCCGCATGATTCCGAACACGATGGAAAGGCCCAGTGCCGTCAGGGCGAGGACGGCAGCGAGTACCATTCCCTCCAAAACACCGGCGAGCAGGAGTGCGGGGTGTGGGAGGGTGAAAGGAAGGTAGGAAAGAAAATCCACTGGCGGTGCGCTGTCTTTCGGTCGATGTCACCCCGCGACTTGATCGTGGAGTCCATGGTTCAGCTTATGCGGAGAGCTGGATTCCGCGATCAAGTCGCGGAATGACAACGTGTTAAAAACTCATCTTCGTATAATCGACCTCATCCTCGTAGTAGGTATCGAAGATCGATGTCCTGTGGACCGGTACCAGCTTTCCGCCCTCGACCCGGCTGATGTGCTGATGGCCGAATGACTGATGCGTCCTTCCGTTGAACAGCTTCGAGCCTTGGGGATGAGCGCGGCTTTCGGGGAAGACGTCCATGTTCTCGACGGCTTCGATCAGCGCCTGACGATCCTTCGGCCCTTTGTAATCCGCCGCTTCCATCCCAGCCTTCAGGATATGAAGCGTTTCCCAGCAGCCGAACATATGGGCGTATGTCGAAACGTCCTTGGGGTCCGACAGGGAAGCACCGTTATCGTCCACGCCGACGGCGGCGCGGTAGAATTTGTCGTGTTCGGTCTGGTCCGCACCGGCATAGCGCGGATATCCTTCCCAGAAATGCGATCCTTCGAGGAATTCGAGGCCGGGAGAGGAGATATCCACCGCTTCGAGAGAATCGATGAAGCCGAAGATTTCCGGGCGCTCGTCACCGAAATACTCCCCCATTTCCTTCACGAAGGTCAGGACGCCGGGGCCGACCATGACGTGATAGAGAACTTCCGTTTCCTTCGGAATCTTCGGCAGATATTTGAAGAACGACGTTTCGCGCGGGGGGATGGCGATCTTGGCGATTACGTTGCCACCCTGCCGTTCGACGGCTTCCGAAAAATAATCGCGATGGTCGTGGCCGAAAGCGAAATCTGGATAGATCATCGTGACCTTCTTGCCCAGATTGTCGGCGACCCATGGTGCCATCGACTGCACCTGCGATTTCACGTCGGTAATACCGGGTTGCAGGGTGTAGCGATTGAGCATTCCGCTCGCCACGTGGTGGCCTTCGGAGACCACGAAATAGGGCAGTTTCAACTCCCCTGCACGCGGGGCCGAACCGATCACGACATGGCTGAAAAGCGTCCCGAAGGCCACGTCGCATTCGTGCTTCGTGGCGAATTTCTCGATCACTTCAGCACCGCGTTTCGGATCGGTGCCGTCGTCCTCGGCGATAATCTCGATCGGGCGACCGTTGATGCCGCCACCGTCGTTGATGAGCTTGGCAGCAGCCTTCGTCGTGCGGTCATACCAGCGCCCATAGGCTGCGCCGATACCGGTGCGATGAACCTGAAAACCGATTTTGATCGGAGCAGAGCTCTGCGCCTGTGCGTAGCGGGTCGTGCCGAGGAGGCCGGTACCGGCAGCGACAGCCCCGATCGCGGCCCCTTTGAGCAGCGTACGGCGGTCGGTTCCGCGTGTCGTGTCATCGGCTGACATGATATCCTCCCGGTTTGATCATGAGGGGATGGTTTCGCGCACCCGAACAAATGTCCAGTGGAAATATAATGGCTTCCTATGCACTCATCCACTGAAGCTCGGGTTCGACACGTTCATTCGGCAGGCGCAGCGAGACGGTCGTGCCGACATCGAGCGAGCTTTCGATTTCGAGCGTACCATCCATCCAGCGCGCAATCTCGCTCGTGATCGCCAGACCGAGGCCCAGACCGCCCTTGGCGGCGCTGAAACTGTCTGGCCCGACCTGCGCGAAAGGCTCTCGTATCCGTTCGAGGTCTTCCGCCGGGATCCCGCATCCTTCGTCACTGACACGAAAAGCCCATCCATTCGCGACGGGAGTGAAGGTCAATTCGATCACTCCACCGGAATGACTGAACTTTCCGGCATTGTTCAACAGGTTTATCAGCGCCTGACACAACCGGCTGAAATCAGCGCGAACATGAGCGCCGTTGCTCTCATCCGTCGATACGATACGGATCGTGTCGTCCGACAAGGTCTCACGGCTCGATTTTACCGCGATCTCCATCGCATCGATGGCTGGAAAGAGGGTTTCTTCCCAATTGATCTTTCCCGTTTCGATCCGGGCGATATCGAGCAGATCGTTGATGTTCGTCAGCAGGATATTGCCGCTCTTATGGATATCCTCGATGTATTCGCGGTATTTCGGCTGTTCTATACGGCCATACATTTCCACTTTCATCATTTCCGAAAAGCCGATGATGGCATTCATGGGTGTACGCAGCTCATGGCTGACATTCGCCATCATGTGGCTCTTGGCGCGCGTGGCCTGGATCGCTTTCCGACTGTTCGAGAGAGCCTCATCACGCGCCTCGCCGAGTTCGTACTCCTTTCGAAGCTGATCCCGTTCGAGAACTTCGCGCGTGTAGGCCGCGACGATGACAGATGCCGTCGTTACGGTCAGGAAAAACCCATTGGCATAGAGCGATGTCATGGATGTCTCTGCCATGTGAGCTATCGACCAGAACCCGATATAGGCCGAGAGTGCGGTGATGGCCATCGTACGGAATTGAGGCACGACCAAACCACTGCCGAAAATCTGGATCGCACCAATGGCGAAAGGGTAGTAGTCGGCGGCCGGCCCACGGGCACAGACGATCATCGACAGGATCGAGATCGTGCAAATCGACGCAAAGGCCAGAATGCACGTTTCGCGAACGCGGTGATCCTTTGCGGTGGCGAATATGCCCCAGCACAATGACAACAGGATAACCGTGACGATCCGTATCTGGATGAGAACAGCAGATGACTGTTCCCCCGTGAGCGGATCGAGCACACCGAAGAGAGCGTAAGTCTGGATCGCGATGAAGAGGAAGAACCGCCTTTGTGCGAATTTACGTCGGTCATTCTCCTCGTAGAATGACCGATCGTATGAGGGGTCATCCCTGAAAAGCCCTCGCCAGACCATCGAAAGTCCCTTTTGTTTGACCGCGCGAGGCTTTGTAGTTTCTTCATTCGTAAGAAAGGGTTGATACCAAAGGCTCAACGCCTTGGCTCATTTCTGGTTGCGGGATTCCCAACGGGGGTTTGATCTCGTTCAGGTCGGAGGGATGGGCCGTCGGACGCTTCGGGACTGGGTCGTGCCGACGGCATCCATCGGTTCAACACGGATCAGAGGCGACGATGCTCCAACATGAAAGAACAAGTCCGCCGTATGGGGCATCGCAAGATACCCGCTACGAAGGGGCCTTCATCGTCGGTGCAGCCTGCGCCGAACGGGCCACTACAGCTGCGCTCGTCATGCTGCCTGCCAATGCTCAGGCCATGGACCTTCATCTTCGGGAAATCGCAAAAGTCGTCGCCACGGGCAGCCAGGGCAGTTGGTATTGCACGCGAAGGATCCCCGCGTTCGTGTTCGCGGGGATGACAAAATCTTGACAGATGCGTCCCCGCGCGAGGCCTCGGCTATGAAAACGCATCCGCTTCCGACGCCTTGCGTTCGGCCATATAGGCCTGAAGCGCGGCGTCCTTGTCCTCGTCCAGAGGCGGCGCGACATAGGTTTCGAGCTGATGCTTCCAGATCGCATTGGCCCGCTGGGCGCTGTCGCGTTTGCCTTCCATCTCCCATTGCTCGAACGAGCCGTTATCGGTCGTCGTGGACTGGTAGAAGGCGCTCTTGAAATTGGCCTGTGTATGGGCGCAGCCGAGGAAATGCCCGCCGGGACCGACCTCGCGGATGGCGTCCATCCCCTGCGCATTCTCGCTCAGGTCGATGCCCTTGGCGAAGGTGTGCATCATCCCGAGCTGATCGCAGTCGAGGATGAATTTCTCGTAGGAGGCGACGAGACCCCCCTCCAGCCACCCGGCGGAATGGAGCATGAAGTTCACCCCCGCCATGACCGCCGGAATGATCGTCGCATTGGTCTCGTAGGCCGCCTGCGCATCCACCGATTTCGATCCGCAGAGCGCCCCTCCCGACCGGAAGGGCATGTTGTACCGCCGCGCAAGCTGCGCCGCGCCATAGAGAACCAGCGCAGGTTCCGGCGTCCCGAAGGTCGGTGCCCCCGTTTGCATCGAGATATTGGCCGCGAACGTCCCGAAGATCACCGGCGCACCGGGGCGCACGAGCTGCGCGAAGGCCGACCCCGCCAGCACCTCGCAGAGCACCTGCGTCAGCGTCGCGGTCACGGTCGTGGGCGACATCGCCCCCGCGAGGATGAAGGGCGAGACGATGCAGGCCTGGTTGTGCTGCGCGTAGACATCCAGCGCGCCCAGCATCGTGCCGTCGAGCGTCATGGGCGAGTTGCAGTTGATGAGCGAGGTCATCACCGTGTTGTTCTCGACGAATTCGTCGCCGAAGACGATCTTGGCCATCTCGATCGAGTCCACCGCGTTCTGCGGCGCGGTGACGGACCCCATGAACGGCTTGTCGGAGTAGCGCAGATGCGCGTAGATCATGTCGAGATGGCGCTTGTTCACCGCGATGTCGCACGGCTCGCAGGTCGTGCCGCCCGAGTGGTGCAGATAGGGCGACATGTAGGTCAGCTTGACGAAGTTGTTGAAGTCCTCGATCGTCGCGTAGCGCCGCCCCCGGTCCAGATCGGAGACGAAGGGCGGGCCGTAGACGGGAGCGAAGACGGTCGTCTTGCCGCCGATATGCACGCTGCGCTCGGGGTTGCGAGCGTGCTGGATGTAGTCCTTCGGCGTCGTCTTGAGGATCTCGCGCAGCATCCCCT
>ENA-ORXM01002425-ORXM01002425.1-marine-metagenome-genome-assembly--contig:-NODE-2425-length-21711-cov-3.674910_pt1 | contig 21711 bp, 21 predicted proteins | sample MGYA00237867_ERZ511480 | MGnify/ENA primary metagenome ERZ511480 (study PRJEB26309, sample SAMN06266103) | marine metagenome | isolation source: Algal blade | place: United Kingdom:Sidmouth, United...
GGGCCAACTCTTGTTGGCCCTTTTTTATAACAACACTTTGCGACTTCATTAAAGATATTGATTTTCACAATAGGCTAATAATCAGGATAAATCATAGTAAGCTAGAAACTCTATTATTGAATACTTTAAAAGCTAACATAAGTTAGCCTTTTTTATTAGAGTAATGCTTGCCGATTTTTATTAAAAAAATCTATTTTCTCACTATGCTGATAGTCAGGATAAGTCCAAGGCAGACTAGTAAAGCTTTTATTTTCAAACTTATAAGTAAGCTCGGCATAAACCCCATCCATTAGATAAATTCGATGAGAATAAGGTTTTCCAGTAGCTAGAACCATATTCTCAAGACTTAAATATCCACAATCTAGATTTATCGTTCTTTTGCTATCCATCATAGAATCTACTTCAAGATCCGTTGTGATTTTTTTTAATTCAATCAATTGATCTCTAGATCCCCTATTTTTAAAAATTATAATTTTTCTTTTTAAATTCTCACCCATTTCTTTAGAATAATATTTTGTAAGTGGATTCTCAATAGGATCAAGCTCATCTTGAATTTCAAATTCAAAATGTTCAAAAATTTTCCGTATTTTTAACTCATCCCAAAATTGATCGTTATACAATACACTACAAAAAAACAATACGTCTCTTGGAGTTTCTAATAAACTCATAAAGTATCCAAGATTTCAGATTGGCTAACTGTAGCTGTCCCAACTTTGCCTACAACAATGCTCGAGGCGATATTAGCTAATTGTGCAGCTTCTTTAAGGCTTGCGCCACTTAATAAGCCACTCGTTAAAGCACTTAAGGTAGTATCTCCAGCACCACTCACATCAAATACTGCGATACTTGCTGTCTCCACTCTTTCATTAAAGTCTGAACTTAATAAATAAATTCCTTCAGCACCTTTAGTCATCGCGATCGCATCAGCCTTGCAAGCAGCTTTTAGAGCTTCTAAATTAACAGTTGTCTCTCCAAGCTCCTTAGAAAAACTTAATGCTTCTTTGTGATTTGGCTTAAAAAGAGAACAACCTTGATAATCTTTAATAGATTTCTTCACAGAAGGGTCTACCATGATCATTTTATTAGAACTTTTAATTTTAGATAGTATTTTAACTAAATTATTTTTTGTAAATAAACCTTTGCCATAATCTTGAATGATAAAACCATCATAGGAATCAGTATCTATAAGAGATAATAACTTCTCAGATAATTCATCACTTAAATCTTCGATAGATTCATAATCAACTCTACAAATTTGTTGATTACCCGCCAGGACTCTTTGTTTTAATGTAGTCCTTCTTGAGCTATCCTCAAGAAATACACTTTCAATATGATTCTCTTCACATAGCTTCTTTAAATCTTTTGCTGTCTCGTCGTTACCAACAAGACCAATCAATGTAGATTTCACTCCTAAAGTTTTTAGATTTTCAGCAACATTAGCTGCTAGCCCTAACTTATTCCACTCTTTATTCACGCCCAAGACTGGAACCGGGGCCTCGGGAGAAATTCTCTCAACATCACCCTGAGTGTAGAGGTCAATCCCAATATCACCAATAACAGCTATTTTAAGATTAGAAAATTTCGCTAGTATTTCTTGTGCTCTACTTAAATTCACGCAATCCCTTTATCTTGAATTAAAGAACTCACTTTTTCTACAACCTCATCAAAGCTTAAATCACTTGTATCAATTAAAATAGCATCATCAGCTTTTTTTAAAGGCGAATGAATACGATTCATATCTTGTTCATCTCGATTTTTTATATCTTTAACGAGTTCTTCATAACTTAAATCGGACTCAGCTAATTCATCCATTCTACGCTTTGCTCTAACTTCAACACTTGCATCTAGATATATTTTTAAAATAGCATCAGGAAAAACGAATGCTCCAATATCTCTACCTTCTAGAATACATAATTGCTCACTATCTCTGACAATTTGTTTTTCAATTTTCTCAACTTTATTCCTCACCATAATATTAGCTGAATGCTTAGAGGCTAAAGCCGAAACATAATGATCACGAATTTTACCAGACAATTCTGATCCACCTATTTTCAAAGATAATTGCCCATCAATTTTTTTATATTCTAATTTGATAGAGTCCAAAAAATCATTAAAATCATCATCCTCATCGAAGCTTTGATCAATCTTTAATGCCAATGCCCTAAAAATAGCACCTGTATCAACATGATTTAAATTATACTTTTTTGCTATTGTTTTCGTAACACTAGATTTCCCACTACCAGCAGGCCCGTCTACAGCTATAATATTTTGTTTATCCACATTTAAGAAGTAACATTTCTCACGAATTTAGTAAATCTGAAGGTGTACGAAGATATCTTTATTTGAAACAATATAATCATGAATTCTAAAATAAAATCGCAATTTATGGCCTCTCTCAGTAAATCTAATATCCAGTGGTACCCTTTTAATCAGAAAACATTAGATAAGGCTCAAAAAGAATCTAAGCCTCTTCTTGTTCATATAGGCTATGGAACCTCCCACTTCTCAACTGAGATTCAAAACAGTGCTTTTGAAGATAAAGAAATATCAGATACCTTAAACTCAAAATTTATTCCAGTTTTAATTGATAAAGATCAACATCCACTTGTTCATCAATATTATCAAAAAATGCTTTTTTTCGAATTAGGTGATGGTGGCCTCCCAGCTAATATTTTTTTAACTCCAAATCTTGAACCAGTTTTTCTAGGAACCCTTTTACCAAAAGATGAATACGAAGCTTATCCTGGCTTTAAAAAGATTTGTGAATCTGTTTTGGAGAGATTAAAAAACGAGCCAGATAAAATCGTTGATAATTCTAAAAAAATCTTAGATAAAATCAAATCAAAGCTCCTTCCTCCAGAACCAATTGAATTTGATGGTCACTTCCCAAGTCCAAACTCTATTATGAACGCACTCCAAGATTTCCAAGATCAAGAGTTTGGTGGTTTTGGAGATCAAATGAAATTTCCATACTTAACTTTTCTTGAGTGGGCGCTCGAGCAAATGCTTGAAGGTATATTAGAAGAAAAACATGCAACCTTTGTCATCAAAACTATTGAGCAAATCTGTATGAGTCCACTTTGTGATCAAATAAGAGGTGGTATTCACCAATTTAGTAGAAATCAAGATTGGAGTGAAGCTAATTATGAAAAATTCCTTCCAGAGCAAGCTAACTTTTTAAGAGTACTATCAAAGGTCTCTCTACTTCATCCAAGCCCCGTTTTTCTTGATACTATTATTTTAACTCTTGAATACTTAGAACAAGAAATGTTTGACGAAAAGTCTGGCTTCTTTGCTTCGCAAGGATCAGTATCAGAGGGAATAGATGGTCTTTATTTTAATTTCACAGAACAAGAATTTGAAGATGCCCTCAAAGACCTAGAGGATATTGAAATAGATGAATTAAAAAAGTGGTTTAATATTCTAGCCTTAGGCAGTAGAGCTAACCAGCTTAATGAAATCTCTTTGAATCTAAAACATGTAAAAGAATTCTTAACTCCCGAAAATTGGGAAAAGGTACGGAAGGCAAAAAGTCACCTATTTCAAGAGAGATCAAAGAGAATCCCTCCAAAGACTGACTCAAAATGTATCGCGGCTTGGAACTTCTCTATTATTAGTGCTCTGTGTGATGTCATCCAATTTACGAAAATTGATATTATTCACAAGCAAGCCAGTAATCTTTTAAATATGTCACTACAAAACATTCACTCTACTTTCTTTAGTAAGAAAAATGATACAACCAGGACTCTCCATCACACGAATTTAAAAGAATTTAGCACTGAGTACTTTGTAGATTATGTAATGTTTGTCGAAGCCCATTCAAGGCTCTATGAAGTATCTGGAAATCCAAAGTTTAAAAAGAATGTATTAAATACTATGCCAGTGATTATTGATAAGTTTTTCTCAAATAATACCTTCTTAATTGCTGAACTAAATACTAATGCCCTTATTGAAAACATTGAAAACTCTAGCTTTGACCAGAACCTTCGATCAGCAACTTCAACTTTCATCTCACTTCTAAGAAAGTGGTCAATTGAGAATGCTGACTTTGACAAAACCCTAGATCTTATCTTGGTGGACTTTAAGCAAAGAGTTTTGAGTAATCCAATAAATCACGGCGAAGGGATAAGGGCCCTTACCTATCCTAGACAAGCTTATTGTAAAGTCACCGTGCCAAAGTCATGGTTTAAGTCAGAAGACTTCTTAAAAATCAGAACTCATTTTTCTACAAGGTTTCTAATCGATAACCATGACCTTGATTGTTGGATAATAAGATCTCATGAAAAAATGGAAGCAACAGGTAAAACCTTCAGTGAGTTTCAAGAGTTTTTACAGGCTAAAAACTAAAAAGCCTCATTAGAAAAAATGAGGCTTTTTATGCGCGTTGGTTATGACGGGTCTTCTAAATCTTAATTTTCAGCAGAACCATCTTCGATATACTTAATTACTCTTTTATCATTTCCTTCAACATCACTCTTTACTGGTGACAATGTTCTGATTGCTCTGAAGTTAAAATCAACTTTATAATCATTTTTAGTAAAGATTCTCGAAGGATTTAAAAATCCTTTCTTCTTTCCTTGTCTTGTATAAACTCTATAAACTTCATATTGACCATCTTCTAAAAGATCTGTTTTAAACTTCAGAGTTAAAGTGTCATCATTTTTTTGATCTTTACACATCTTAATTGTTTTCTTAAATCTATTACACTCATTATAAGAATAATGATCTACACATCTTGCTTTTAGACCAACCATTCTTCTAACTCCATCAGTTCCTCTAGTCATTTTATAAACTGGCTCACATCCAATAGCTTTAATCATAGCTGCTGCTTTTCTCATTTCTTTCTCACCATCTTTTCCACAGAAGTCTTTTCCATCAGTTGCAAAATCAATGAACTCTTTCTTGTTTTCAAAGCTCTTATATTCATACATATTTGCTCTCATTTTAACCTTTACAACTTTTGGAGTAAGGCTTGTTCTAATTAAACATGCATAATTATTATTCGTTTCAATTCTTTGAGTATTTAATTCTATAATTTCAGCGTGGGTAGCAGGGTTACCGTTTGAATCAAATGTTCCTGCAACACATTCTCTATGCATTTCAGCTCTCTCACTTGGAGTAGTAGTAAAAAGATTATCTACATTTCCAATTTGAGGAATAAGACATGGTTTCGCTCCAGGTGATTCATTGCAATCAACTTCTGCTGGAGTTTCAACTGGCTCTGTATAATCAGGTTCTGAGCTACTTTCACTAGCAAAGTCATTCACTTGCTGCTCAGTTATTTTATTTTCAGTTTTTTTCTTTACTCTAACGATTTCTTCGTTACTACCACAAGCAACCATTAAAACGATAAGTGTGTTTAAGATTAAAAATTTCATAATTCTTCCTTTTTTTTTAATTACCCTCAAATTTTACCCTCCTTCTGTCTCACTTGAGACTTAAAGAGTAGCTTTTACAAAGAGTGACTAGATTTTGTACATTTGCTTCAATTTTGCTTTAATAGCTCTAATATGAACTTTAAAGAACTAACCGGACGTACAAATACTCATTTAATCTCTATAGAAGGCAATCAATTTCTGCATTCAGAGTCAGTTAGTGATTTTTTTCAACTAAAAAGCAATATGCATCAAAAAGGTATTGATCTTAAGATCGCCAGTGGGTTTAGGAGTTATGAAAGACAAAGGACTATTTGGAACGAAAAAGCTGAAGGTAAAAGAACTTTACGTGATCCTCAAGGAAACCCTCTCAACTATCATGAACTAAATTGTGATGAAATTTTTCAAGCTATTTTAAATTGGAGCTCTATCCCCGGTACAAGTCGACATCATTGGGGAACAGATATAGATGTTTATGATTATACATATTATAGAGATGGAAGACGTCTTCGACTTGCAAATGATGAGTACTCTGGGACTGGACCAAACGCTAAATTAAGTGCCGAGCTTTATCACCAAGAAGATTTATACTTCAGGCCTTATCTAGACGGTAAAAGTTATCAAGTTGAGCTCTGGCATATAAGTAACACCAAAGTTTCTGAGAAAATTCTTAAACTCTATACACTTGATATTTTCAAAAAATCGATTGAAAGTGACCCTTTACTTAAGCTAAAAGATAAAATTTTGGCTAATCTTGTTCCGCTCTACAAGAAGTATATTGCCCTAGTTACCGAATAAGAGTCTAAACATTTTTTACTAAAATATACCTAACTGACATTCTCAATCAATCACCGGTGCAAATTGATACTAACTTAAGGCCCAAACTAAAATATTTCAGACATCACAAAGCCCTGACATTTCTAGCACTTTTTTTCATTCTAGAAGCTGTCATGACAGTCAGAGTTATTCTATTTAATCTTGAGGGGCTGTTTGTTAGTCTTAAGTATAATTTGGTGGGAATGAATCTCAATTTAAATGAAGTTCTAAACTTTGGAGGAAAGAATATGAAAAAACGCAAAAATTTATTTTTCGCTTTTGCTACATTCTTCTTTGTGCTTGCTTTCAGTACTGAAACTTATGCGCAACGGGGAAATCGGCGAGGCTCAAATGGCAGCTCAACTAGCCGGGGATCATCTGGGAGCTCAAGTAGAACATCTTCGAGAAGTACTAACCGTGGTTCAAGATCTACAGGATCTTCAACTGGTAGAAGTAGAAACTCAGGATCTTCAACAGGTAGAACAAATAGAAGTCCAAGAACAGGAAACGGATCTTCAACTGGTAGAACAAATAGATCACCAAGAACTGGAAACGGATCTACAACTGGTAGAACAAATAGATCACCAAGAACTGGAAACGGATCTACGACTGGTAGAACTAATAGATCACCAAGAACTGGAAATGGATCTACAACTGGTAGAACTAATAGATCACCAAGAACTGGAAACGGATCTACAACTGGTAGAACTAATAGATCACCAAGAACTGGAAACGGATCTATAAATGGTAGAACTAATAGAAATCCAAGAACAGGAAATGGTAATCCAAGAACTGGAAATAGAAATCCAAGAACAGGGAATGGTAATCCAAGAACTGGAAATAGAAACCCAAGAACTGGAAACGGCCGTGTAAATAGAGGTCCATCAAGACCTGCTAGAGTTGGAAGACATAGAGTTGGAAGAAGAGGAAACGTTCCTCATAGAGTATACTCAAACTATGGTAGAAGAGGATATTTCAGACCTTATAGAGGTCATAGATTCCCTAATTATGTATATAGAGTTCACACTCCATACTTCAATATCTGGAATCACAGTATTTTCTGGAACCCATACGGATACAGAACTCATGTATTAAATCTTAATAGAAGACATTTCTATAGAAACTGGATTTTCTTTTATCACAACAGATCTAATGGATACTATGTTCACAATGGTTACCCATACTACTCTTACAACCATTACAGACATCGATATTCAAGAATTGATTCTTGTAACTACCAATTAGTAGATAAGTGTTACGGAACAGTTGTTAAAACTTATTGGAATCAAACTTGTAATGTTGGATATGACAGATGTTCAGATATGAGAGATAGATTAAATAGAAATGAAAATGATTATAGATTCTCATGTGCTGAAACTCATAGAGACTCTACTTATCAATATTTCAATACTAGGGATACTAGTTACCAAGCTTGTAATGGTTCATCAGACTTTGATGATCATTACTATGATGATGAGTTCGATCATGACAATGACTATGGAAATTATTATGAGACTAGTTCGGTTAGTAACAACAATTCATATGATGATATATACGATACTTACTAATACAAGAGTCTAGCAAAGCAGTAATGTTCTGCTATACCAAGCACACCAAAGGGGTCTTCGTTTTACGACGAAGACCTTTTTTTTATACTTCAATCCCACAAGCAGCAAGCCATTCTGGACTAGGTGGTAGCATCTTTCTCTCTTTTAAATCAAAATATGCAACCATGAAGGAAGCTTTTGAACAAAGATCCTCTCCTCTTATCATTTCTTGGCTAAGCCACATGAATTTTCCATCTATTTTATCGGCAAAAGATTTAACTTTAATTTTTTCTCTATTTTTTAATTCTCTTCTAAAGTTAAGTTTAACTTCTAATAGAACAGGGCCTTTCATTTCTTTTTTTATTCGCTCAAGACCAAATCCATTTTTTTCAATGAAGTCCCATCTAGCAAGCTCATAGATTTTTAAATAATTAGCATTATTCACATGGCCAAAGACATCGAGATCAGTTTCTTTAATAATGTATTCGAATTCGTACGTTTTTCTTGATTTAATTTGCATACTTTATGTTCTTAAAGAGATGCGTGATTGTAAATGATGACATTTCTTTTTCTATAAACTTTTATATGAGCACTACGTACTCTTCTGAAGAGGCTATGTCCTGTTTTAGCTCTAACACCTTCATTTGCTAACTCTCTTTTTAATTTCTTTGAGCTCTTAATATCTATTCCACCGCTTTTTTTCTTTTTAAGCTTTGCAAATGGATTTTCAAAGCCAGATCCAGCCTTTTTCTTAGATCCTCTTGAAGCTATCTTCCTAGAGCCTCTACCGCCTCTTTTATAGACATTGGCTACAGAAGATCCTCTCTTAGCTGGAGTTTTATAACTTCCTCCACCTTGTTGAGCAGCTGCAGCACCACCGCCACCAGCTCCGCCTCCACCACCAGCTCCACCAGCGCTTACAACTCCGCCACCAGTACTTTGAGCATATCCCGGAGTGGGCCCAGATCCCGTAAGGACTGGGTCTCCAGAAAGTTCGTTACCATCCGTAGCAACAGCAAGGCCACCATCAAGTTCAACCTCTGAAAGGGAACTTGAATTATTATCATCATTTGTTTTTCTATCTAGTGATCCAACTCCAGAGACTGTACCGCCTGGAGCAACATAACCACCAGAACCTGTTACTACAGTCGTTCCAGTACCATCTGGAACTAATGAGTTACAATCTGGATGCATTGGGTACAACTGGCAATCTACTTGAGTTGAGTCAGCTGTTACTTTCAATGAATCATTATAAGCTGCTCTATTGGCAGCATTATTTGTTTTGTCAGTAGCGTAAGTTTTAAGTTTTGCGTATTCTTCTAATGATTTCTGCGTATATTCGGCTAGTTTCTCTGCCATACTTGATCTAAGTTCAGGCTGATAACTACCATTCCACCTTGCTAAGCCTATTGCCATTGCACTGGCTGCACCAGAATAGATTCCAAGTTTCCATTCAGTATATTCTACATATTTAGCTATAGTTCGATCAGTTGTATCAAAAGTAAAGCTTGTTAGGTCTTGTTGAGCTTGCCCTTCAGCTTGGATTTGTTTTGCTTCTTCTATCTCTTTGGCGGAAAAATTCTTAAAATCTTCTTTGCCATGGATGTCTTTCAGTTGCAAGCCAATCTCTGCCCCTCTACTAAATTGAACGACAGCTGCACAAGCACTCTGAGAGTTAGTAAATGTACTATTTTTTAAAGCAGAGTAAGGATCAGCACTAGTTTTAAATACAGTCAGTTCGTGAGCTGTGTAATGACAGGCAGCAGGTCCACTTTGATTGGCCATAGCCTTTTCTTGAGTGGCTGTTTCTTGTTTCTCGATGAATTCACTGGCTAGTCTATCTAAAGACTCTTTATCTATTTTCTCTCTTTCTAGCCCTTTAATTGATGAACTACGACCTATTGATTCAACTTGGACCTTCGGTTTATTTTTTAATGCAACGCTGTCATAGACATTATTTGTACCGATTACACCTTGGCCTACAGCAGCTTTTTGACTCTGTTCTAAAAGACATTGTTCTTTATAGGGCGAACTCATATCCTCACATTGATTAGTAAAGCCCAAAACCGGACTTAATAAAAATAAATAAATAAATAATTTTCCCCAAACCTTCATACCTAGATTATAAGTTCATGCACGCTAATTTATTCTCTTCTTTGAGCTAATCTCAATCATTCAAGTCACTTAGCTCTAGATCTACACTTTCAAAACTGCCCACTTTTGGTCTCAACTCTAAGTAAGAGCCTAAAATTTAGACATTTCACAACCCCATTTTGAAAATTTTCCTGTGCCTAAAGAAATATATCTTAAGCGGTGTTAACCTAGCTCTAGAGAAACGTATGAAGAAAGAAGAACAAAACATTCAACCAACCAAGGTCACATTTCTTTATAAAAGAGATGAAAGGTCACAAGAGCCAGAAGTCATATCAGATGATCCACTAGAGGATCTCTATAATGAGTTTGGAACTGAAACGGATTACCAACCTGAAGTTGATGAAGATGAAAACAGAGATTTAGCTGAATTCAATACGACCGAACATCAAAACTTTGATGATTATTTTTATGCTTCTAAGTTTTTACAAAATGACTTTCAAGATGATCTTGAAGAGCTTGAATTTCTTCTTAGTAAAAGTACTTATCTTGCCAAGAAATTAAAATATTATAATGAATATCTGTTAAATAAATAAGGCAGGAATTTCTCTGAATTTTCCTGCCCTACCTGTCTATTAATCTGCTTCCTTGCAAAAAAAATAAATTATTTTAAAACTCTAAATGGATCATCTGTATACTTAAGAAGATAATTCACTGGTTTCTTATTCTCTTCAAAAGTTGGATCTATGGCCTTCGCTCCAGGATAAAACCCTCCTCCAAAGCGAGAAGCAGGAGTTAACTCAAACGTGAAACAAAAGATATTATGAACACCATAGGCCCAATCACAAGTATCACCTGTTGCTACATATAAATCACTTGATTGTTGAGGCTTATAATTATTCCACTTAGCCATTGTTTCAGCCATCTTCTTAAATACTTTCAACTCTTGCCCAGGAACTGGATCATATGTTCCGCCCCAAGGATAGAGAATCAACTCTGAATAAGTGTGAAAACTAATCATAGTTTTAATATTTTTATGATTTTCCACAAACCTTTTAATTGCCTGAGTTTCAGGTTCTGAAAATGGAGCCTTCCCCATGTAGACTTCTGAACTTGGATTTTTTGAAGAACCACCTTGGCCCCATCTAAAATCATAGTTTCTATTTAAATCTACCCCCATATACTGAGATCCATCGTTCACTCTTCTATTTTTTCTCCACAATTTATATTTTCTTCCCTTGATATCATGAAGTGCACCGTCAGGATTTAAGAGAGGTAAAATATAAATAACTCTATTTTTCATAAAGTTTGCAAACTCAGGTTCTGACTTAATTCTCTTAGCGTAATACTTAGATAATAAAAGAGGAATTTCAGTACTTAAATGCTCTCTAGCATGGTGAGTTCCAACTAAAAACATAGCTGGCTTTTTTAGCTCATCACTAAAACCACCTGCAGTAATTTTTACTCCAAGAAGCTCTCTCGCTTCGATAGATTTTCCAATGTTGAAAACTTTAACTGTTTTTGGATAATCTTTGGCTAAATTTTTAAGAGAAGTTAAAACTTCATCATAGGTATGAAACTTTTCATCTTTTTTAGGAAATTCATAGTCATCTGAATGAGAATGTCCTTTTAGATTAGTAGCTTTATAAGAATCTACAACTTTTAACTTACCTTTAAATTGTTTTTGTAGGCTTTTTAATTCAGCTTTATTAACTACTGCAGTGACATAGCCTTTCTTAATTCGATCAATATGAACTAAGTTTGCAACTTTCGTTCTTTCAAACTTGTTTGCTGCTTTTACTTTAACCAGATAGACAGTTCTAGAAAAACCAATATTTCCTAAAAACAAAAAACACAAGATCATCGATAATCTTTTCATTACTCCTCCAATGAGCAAAAATTAATAATAAAATATTTTTTCAGTATTATCCCTGAGGGTCAATAGCAGTGAGAAGTTGTCAGTTATTTCAAAATCTTAACACCTCTAAGAGGTTCTAAGTACTTGGGGTCATTGATATTAAGAGTGTGTTAATCAGCGTTTTAGAGTTATTAGAAAAAAGAAGAACCTCAACTCTATGACTCTTTTGAGTAGTTAAGGAATTTTAGTTTATATGTTTTAAAGCCAAGATTTAACTATTTTATTCTTTAGCACCTAGTTTATGATCCTCTTTTACAATAATAAAATTTACAGGAACATTTTTTATAAGGTCATAACTAGTACTATTGAATTTAAAACCCTTAGTGAATCCCTGGCTTGGCTCAACCATCAACAAATCTACTGGATTTTTGTGTAAATGATTGATGACGTTCTCAGCTGGAGTTTTATCAACTGCCAAGATAATTTTAACAGCTGATTCAACGCCTTGTTTTTTAAAGAATGCTTCGTATTCTTCAAACTTTTCTTCAGCTAATTTTCTTTTATAAGCGAGATAATTATTTTTATTCTTTTCAGTATCTTGATTCGTAGAAAAAATATTTTTATGCAAATCTCTTGAATCAAAAGCTTCGACATAAATAATTTCAACTGTTGCACCAAATGTTTTAGCAATCTTGGCTGCATGGTATAAAAACCTTTGACCGTCTTGCTCAGGATCAAAACAAATTGCAATCTTCTTAGGAGGATGTTCAATATCTCTTTTTACTAAATAAACTGGGTTTTTCGTTCCAAATATTAACTTTTCTACAAAATTTCCAAAAAGAACCCTCTCCCAAAGAGTATCATCACTAGTTGTAATCATGACTAAATCTTCTTCGGATTTACCTTTGAAATAATCTTGTAGAGCATTAAACTTTCCACCCTCTACAAATTCTATAGCAAGGTCTTTATTAGTTAGTCCTAATCTCTTGAATTGTCCCTCAATTTCTTCTCTTAGATGGGCCGGTGCTTTACTACCCCACTCACTCACCTTGTAATATAAATCATCTTCAGAACTTATGACGCTCTTTAATTTATGAATAATGTTGTCCCAATGAAAAGCCTTACTTGGAATATGCTTTTTTAATTTTTGTGCAACTTTAATAGCAAGATCACTTTGTTCAGAAAAGTCTGTTGCGATAAGGATTTCTTTCATAATTACCTGAGCCTTTTTATTGGTTAACAATAGTTTCTAGATTTATCATAAACCTTAAGTAAAAATAAGAGAAGATAATTTTTCAAGGATGAAATAATGAAACTTCTATTGGCAATCTTTCTATGCTCATATGTCGCGAAGGCAAGCTCAGATAAAAAAAATTTTTGTTTAAAAAAGACAAATCATAAAACTATACTCGAGGAACTTAGTTTAAAACAAAATCTTTTAAGCTTTGAAAACGCCGCGGGAATATTTAACGGTGGTGTTTGTTGGTGGCACAATAGGTTTCAAAGAAAAGCTCAATATTTAATAAATTTTAAAAAAGAAAATCCCAAGTTATCAGAAAAAAAATATAAAAAGATTATCAGGAAAATTATTAAAGGAAAGAAAGTCATTGCTCTTGATGGTTATGAAAATCTTGAAAGTTTTAGTACTGATTTTAAAGATTATATCCTCAAAAGGCTCACCCTCTGGCAGGTAAAAGAAGGGACCATTGGTTTTGGATGGATTAGAGGCTTACGTGGTAAGAGAAAAACGACAGCTATTAAGCTTCAAGAATCAATGGATAAATTGTTTAAATATACTGTGAGAGAGAAAAATATATCCTATGTGAAATTGCAACTTAAAGGAATAGAGAGCCATTCTTGGTTGGTAACCCATATGGACCAGACTCCTAAGGGTTACAAGATACATCTTATTGATAGTAATGCTCCCGCAGTGACACTTGATTATCATTACCAACTCGGTGATACCACTTTCAAAGGGTTTAGAAAGTATGGAGAATTTTTAATTTATCTTGAGCGAAAAAGAGAAATGAAGAAAATAAAAAAGGCCATAAAAACGTTCTGTGAACTTTAGTGTTTTTACGGCCCCTCATTAAGAAATAGAAGAGAAATTAGTCTTCCATATAGTTTCTAACTTTATATTGGTTAGCAATCAATCCAAATATAATTGCAGCGACAAACATGACAACTGCAAAGAACATAAAGAAAATATACTCTTTAGAAGCAGTTACTCCCATTGAGGCTGCCATCTCTGTTATTGAATTGGCTGCTGATGCTGCATAACTTGTAAACATATTTCCAAAAAAGACAGTTAATAGGAACATTCCCATGACGGTTGATTTCATTGACTTAGGGGCTTGAGTATATGAAAACTCCAGCGCCGTAATTGAAACCATTACTTCAGCCATCGTAATAACTAAGTATGGAATGACCTGCCAAGCAACGTTAATTTTATTTCCAGCATCAAGTTGAGCTTGAATAAGTGCAACAATAATAAATGAAGCTCCAGCAACAAACATTCCCAATCCCATTTTCTTAAGTGGAGTCATAGGAGTGATTTTATTAAGGAGTGGATAAATCACAAAAGTAAAAATTGGTATTAGTGACATAACCATAATTGGATTAAGAGCAGCAACTTGTGATGGTAAGATATTCCAACTAGCAACATACTCAGCACCAAACATTCCATAAATTGGAGTCATAATAGAAGACCAAATATTTGTAAACGTCGGCAACGCCTCTGCAACATTTAGATTCATATCTTTTGCTTGAAGAACCCATGTTGAACCATGCTGATCAAATAAGGCCCAGAAAAAAGTAATCATTAAAAATACGGTAGAAACGCCTAAGACAGCGTTAAGCCCATCAATATTTTCTTCACCGTGAATTTTAGTTGCCGTTCCAGCTCCCTTCGTAACTTTAGAATAAAGCATTTTAGTGAATGTATTCTTGTCCTTACTCATGATCATTCCGTAAATGACTACGAAGAATAACCCTATAGCCGGTAGGAACATTATTGCTTTTAGCCCTACGCTTTCAACTAAGCTAGGAAGAAGTGGCATTGCACCTGTTAGAGCAACACATCCCCAAAACATAGCATTAAAACCTTTAGGAGCTTTTTCTTGAGGCGGAACATGTACAAACTTATCTCTTCCCATCCAGAAAATAACAGTTGCGATGGCCATTAATACACCTGGTATACCAAATGCCCAATGTGCTCCATATTTATCAAGAGTCCATGGAGTGATTAAAGTTGAAAACATTGCTCCAAAATTAATCATAAAATAAAAGAGATTGAATACTTTGTTTAATAAAGTCTCTTGACCTTTTTTAAACTGGTCTCCAACGTGAGCAGAGACACATGGCTTGATCCCACCGGAACCAAGGGCAATCAAAGCAAGACCGGTGGTAAAACCGATCGCTGAAGTTTCAAATATTGCAAGATATAAATGTCCTACACAATAGACTAATGATAAATAAAGAATTGTTTTATACTTTCCCCAATATCTATCTGAAATAAATGCCCCATATAATGGGAATAAATAACAAATTCCAGCAAAGACATGATAAAGAGACGTCCCTTCAAGTTTCGTCAACCCAAGACTAGAGATTAAAAAGATCGTTAAAATAGATCTCATCCCATAATAACTATAACGTTCACACGCCTCATTTCCTACGATGTACTTAATCTGCGGTGGATATTTATCCAAACTTGCAGATGAGTTCATCACCTTTGCTTTTGTATTACTCATTGATATCTCCTAAATATTGGCTTAAGACCAAAAAACATAAAAATTTAACGAATCGGGCTAGTTTTAGCAATCTTGATTTACTTACTTAAAATTACTGATTTTGTCTTATATTTTGGTAATTTTTATACATTTATTCTCTGAAATCGATCAACATGGCACCAGTTTAAGCCCTCTTCTACTTATATGGCTCTACATTTTTATCTATCCTCTTGGCTGAGCTTCCCAAATATAGTGCTTTGCTTAAAAAAATATGTTCTTTAAAGACGAGTTTGCAAGAAAAGCTTGATCTCAATTACCTCTTTTTTCACCAATAAAAATCAAGTTCTCAAAAGATCTTTGATGCGGTTTTGAATCAAGGTCGTGCAATTTAGAAAATTTTTATCAAAAATATGAATAAAATCCTAAAGATAATCTCTTGGGAGGTAAAGAAATTTGATCATAATCATCTAAACATAAATCATGTCTTTCATCTTTAGCTGGGAATTTTCACTGATACATGCCAATAATTTTAATTTCTGTTTTTGAGCTTCTATTCATAGTTTTGATCTAGCAATTTTGTCACTAAAGATTAGAAATTCAAAAAAACTAAATCGGTAAATAGTAATACCGTTTAAATTCTGACTATAATTACCTCAACTAAATTTAAGTTTACAGGAGAAATTATGGCAAGTTCATCCGTCTCTTCTAGTAGTAAAACTACTATGACAATTACTAAGACAATTAAAAAAAGAAGCCCTTTATGGATTCCTTTTTGGATTCTATTAACAGGACTTTGGACCTTCGTATCAGGAGACTGGTATGTTTGTGTTATTCAACAACAGTGTACTCCTCAAATAGCTGCAACACCTGTTACAACTATGCCAGTTCAAGTGATTCCTCCTCCAGTGGCGAAGGTAGTTGAGAGTTTTGAGCGAATCTTTTTTAAGAAAAATGAATCAGAAGTTTTTTTAACAAACTCTCTTGAAGACGCCTACTCAGAAATTGGGATAATGAATACAGATGGAACAAATAAAGAGTTTCATATCACTGGTTACTTTTTTAATGGAGAAGCTGAGGCTGTAGGAATTCAAAGAGCAGAAAGTATCAAGCAAAGGTTTGCTGACTACCCTTGGTATGACCAAATTAGAACTAAGGCTCAACTCATTTCTAAAGATTTCCCTATCACTAAATATGATACTTATGCACAGGCTTCTGAGTTTAATATTGTTGATACTGCTGATAAGTATAGAGTTGAAAGAAAAACGATCTATTTTGCAACCAATGCATCTGATCCACAGGCAAGTAATAATATCAAATTATACCTCAAGGGAGTTGCTGAGTCTTTTAAGAAAGGTGCAATCGATAAAGTACATGTCGTTGGTCATACTGATAATCAAGGAAAGGCTGAAGCTAATTATCAACTTGCTTCAAATAGGGCCTTAATGATCAAGCAAATGCTTGTAGATTTTGGAATGGATGCTGACAAAATAACTACTGAGTCTCAAGGAGAAGCACAACCTGCTCAATCCAATGATACTCGTGAAGGTAGACAATTAAATAGAAGAGTAGTGCTAGATTATTAATTTTTATATATTTAAAACAAAGGAGTAGAATATGTATCCAGGTAGTATTTTCGATCACGGAAGTGCCTTATTGGAAATTCTTGCTATGTTAACAGGTAGTGGGATTTTAGGTTGGTTCTTAGGAAGATGGTTTTTAGGTGGAAAATCATACACAATAACTGAAACTTATAATGATAGTCATATCATGAAAAAATTTCAAGAATTTGAAGCGAAGCTTGATAGATTTGCAACTAGGGATATGATTCCTAGTATTCCTGATTTTTCAAAATTTGCTCTTAAGAATGATATTAAGCCGCAAATGCCGTTTCCAGACTTAACATCATTTGCAAAAAGAAGTGATATTCCAAGTATTCCTTCTCTTCCTGATTTGAGTTTGTTTGCAAAAAAATCAGATATAAAAATGCCGAGTATGCCAGATTTAAGTTCCTATGCTAAAAAATCTGATATTCCTGCTAAGGCTGATCTCAGCTCTTTTGCCAAGAAATCTGATATCCCAAATATTGATTTAAGTTCTTATGCTAAAAAATCTGATATTCCAAGTATTGATTTAAGCTCTTATGCAAAAAAATCTGATCTTCCAAATATTGATTTAAGTTCTTATGCTAAAAAATCTGATATTCCAGCCAGACTAGATACAAGTATGTTTGCAAAGAAATCTGATATACCTAGCATTGATCTTAGCCCTTTTGCTAAAAGATCTGATATCCCATCAGTTCCTGCAATGCCAGATTTAAGTATTTTTGCAAAGAAGTCAGATATTAAAATGCCTGTTATGCCAGATCTTAGCTCATATGCTAAAAAATCTGAAATTCCGGCTCGAGTTGATTTAAGTTCTTTTGCTAAAAAATCTGATATCCCAAATGTTGATTTAAGTTCTTTTGCTAAAAAATCTGATATCCCAAATGTTGATTTAAGCTCTTTTGCTAAAAAATCTGAGATCCCAAATGTTGATTTAAGCTCTTATGCAAAAAAATCGGAGATTCCAAAAGTTGATTTAAGCTCTTTTGCAAAGAAGTCTGAGATACCAGCCAGAATAGACATGAGTGGATATGCTAGAAAATCAGAGATTCCTAAGGTTGATCTTTCTAGATATGCAACTAAAGCTGAAATCCCTAATATTGATCTTTCAAGATATGCTAAGAAGACTGAGCTTCCTAACATTGATCTTTCTAGATACGCTAAAAAATCTGAGATCCCTAATGTTGATCTTTCTAGATACGCTAAAAAATCTGAGATCCCTAATGTTGATCTTTCTAGATATGCTAAAAAATCTGAGATTCCTAATGTTGATCTTTCTAGATATGCTAAAAAATCTGAGTTACCTAAGATTGACCTAACTAGATATGCTAGAAAATCAGACCTTCCAAGCATTGATCTTTCTAGATATGCTAAAAAATCTGAAATTCCAAAGGTTCCAAGCGTAACTGGTTACTTAAAAAAGTCAGACTTACCAAGTGATTATGGAAAGGATGTAAAGGCCCTCTATGCTAAAATCGCAAAACTAGAAGCACAGCTTGCTAAGGCTAAAAAAGCTAAGCCTGCTCCAGTTAAGAAAGTAAAAAAGGTAGTTAAGAAAGCGGCTAAGAAACCAGCTAAAAAACCGACTATCAAGTTAGATAAAAGTGGAGTTCCTAAAACAAAGATTACTAAGTACCTTTCTATAAAAAACATTAAGGTTAAGAAAGGCCAAAAAGATGACTTACAAAGAATCAAAGGAATAGGTCCATTTATTGAGAGAAAAGTAAATGGTCTTGGAATCTATACATTCAGACAAGTCAAAGGACTAAATTCTACAGATATTGATTTAATCACTGATGCTATTAAGTTCTTCCCTGGAAGAATTAAAAGAGATAAGTGGGTAAACCAGGCGAAGCGATTAGATAAATAATTTCATTTTTCTTTATACTTCCTGCTATGGCCTGTATTTATACAGGCCATTTTTTTTTTATAAAAACAAAAAAGATCAACTTTATTCTTCCTGCAAGATTGCTATAATAAATTCAATAAACCATATGAGGGTGCAGCATGTACAAAGGATTTGATATTATAAATAATGGATCTACTTTATTAGAGCTGCTTGTCATGGCCACCATCTTTGTGATTCTTGGCTATCTACTAGCATGGCTTTTAGGAATGAGAAAATTAAATGAATACTGGGCCAGAATAAATATTAATAGAAACGAAATTGAAAATTTTAAAAAAGCTATTAATTACGATGACTTGCTAACAACTATAAGTACAAAACTTGCTACATTAGAAAAAAAATACTCAAAGTTAAAAGTCCCCACAATTGATCAACTCGATCCTTCTGAGTTTGTCACAAAGGATTCATTCCGAAACTTAAAAATACAAAACCATATTAATAAAAGTGAGTTGATAGAGTTTTTAGAACTCAAGGATGTAGTAAGAGACAATGAATTATCAAGGTACTTACTTCAATCTCAGTCAGAGAACTTCGCAACAAAAGATGATATTCCTAAGTTTGAAGAATCAAGCTTCGTACAAAGGTCTGAACTATCAAATTTTGCTCAAAAAAGTGAGATACCTAAGCTTGATTTAACTCAGTACGCTCTCAAAAGTGAACTTGCTGATTTTATCACAAAAGATTCAGAGCATTTAAAAAACAATAACGTAGACTCTTCAGAATTTGTAAAACAGAAAGAGTTAGAGAAATTTGCAATGGCTAATCAATTACAAAAATTTGCTCTTAAAGATGATCTCACCTCTTATATGAAATTTGGAGATTTTAAAAATCAGTTTAATAAAATGAATACTGAAGACGCTATTAGTGGTTATGTGAAAAAAGAAGACCTCGCACCATATTTAAAAAAGGTTGATCGTCCTGATCCGGTGGATATAACAACATTTACAAGTAAAAATGATTTCAACAAGTTAAATATGAAAATTAGTGAGCTAAATAATCTAAAGCAGACTCTTGAAATGTTGCAATCTGAAAGCCAATCACAAAGAAGTATTATCTCTGAATTAAAAGAGAGACTAGCAGATCTCCCAGTAAAGAAGAAGCAAGTCGTTGAGCTAGATTCAAAAGGTATTCCCAAGAAAACAATTACACACTTACTTTCTATAAAAGATATAGTGGCTACAAAATCAATACGTGATGATCTTCAAGAAATAAAAGGAATAGGAGAATTTATAGAAAAGAAAATAAATGCTCTAGGAATTTTTACCTTTAAACAAATTTCAAAACTCAATAAAGATGACGTTCAATTAATTACCGAAGCAATTAAGTTTTTTCCAGGAAGAATAATAAGAGATGATTGGGTTGGACAGGCAAAATCAAAGGTCAGTAAATTACCAACCTTTGACTAATAAGTTACATTTTAGAAAAATTGTGAGCAATAACTGAAGATCTTCTAAGCAGATTTTCTTTCACATTGATTGAGTTATTTAACTCAACTTCTTCATTGTTTAAAAACTTATTAGGCGTTTCAATTGTCATTTGAGTCTGTTGGTGATTATCAGTAAATTGACCACTGAAGACTGTATTTTTAATTGAAAGATTCTTAATAGTTGTTTCCATTTTAACCCCTAGCATGAATATGTAATTTCGTAACTGGTGTCAAAATAGCACTGATGTAAGGTAATGACAATTTAGATGTAATATATACTCAATCGTTGTTTAGAACGATCTAGCCCTATAACAAGAGAAAATTTTAGGAAATATATCGATGTAGCCTTGAGTAAAGTAGCCATCGTCATCACCCACTACAACAGATTTCATTGTATTATTAATATCATCCCAAACCACTCCGCTACTATCTCTAAATGGTCCGTCTATAGTTCCAGCACTTGCCCCTCTTTGAAAGTATAGGGTATCTAGGCCACAGGAGCTGAAAGTTATCCATTCATTCTTTTCTGATCCTATTTGCTGAGTATGATCCAGTCCAATCATGTGTCCAATCTCGTGTGTATAAACGGTGCCATTGCTTCTATTTATACTGTTATATTCAGCTACAACTGTAGAGTCTTTAGAATCTGGAACTCTATTTAGCTTAGCAATTCCGGCTACTGGTCCCGTAATACTGTTTACAAAAACTAATGTCGTTACTCGATTTTTTCCGTATTTTTCAATAATATTTTCGAAGTCGTTACATCCACTAAGAGTTGGATCACAGTGTATGTGAACAAAGTCATCTACAACTTCAATAGTATCCTCAAGTTTAAATTTAAAGAATAAAAACTTATTCGTTATCGCTCGTTATACTGATTTAATTATGAAAGAAAAGCTCCTCAAATTGCTTGCCTGTCCCGCCTGTGGTGGAGATATTTTACTCTCGCACGCTGATAAATATGACAATAAAGAAATAATTGAAGCGGTTCTAAATTGCCAAAAATGTGATCGTGAATACAAAGTTATTCATGGCGTGCCAAGATTTGCAGAGTTGAAAACAATAGACCAAGACAAAGCAGATACAGCAGAAAATTTTGGTTGGCAATGGAATAAATTTACTCAGAAAGACGAAAAATATACTGAACAATTTCTCGGATGGCTACAACCTGTAAGACAAGAGTTTTTCAAAGACAAAATAATCCTCGAAGGCGGTTGCGGAAAAGGTCGGCACACAATGCTTGCACACGATTGGGGAGCAAAAGAGATTATTGGAATTGATCTAAGCTCAGCGGTCGAATCGGCATTTGAAGCTACGACACACCTGCCGAATGCTCACATTGTTCCAGCCGATATTTTTAATC
>ENA-ORXM01002429-ORXM01002429.1-marine-metagenome-genome-assembly--contig:-NODE-2429-length-21649-cov-5.717782_pt1 | contig 21649 bp, 18 predicted proteins | sample MGYA00237867_ERZ511480 | MGnify/ENA primary metagenome ERZ511480 (study PRJEB26309, sample SAMN06266103) | marine metagenome | isolation source: Algal blade | place: United Kingdom:Sidmouth, United...
TGTCTTAACTTAAAAGCCAATTGCTCTACCATGGCCATGAGCTGGGCCGTAATCGTCCGTAGGTCTATACAGTCCATTTCGAAGTCATGTTCCATATAGACCGCTTTCTTTTCGGAATACGGCTTTACGGGGTCTTTGTCGATACCATTGGCATGCTCCCAAATAGTGTTGCCCCGCTTGCCGAGCATTTTCTGTAGTACCGTCGGTGGCATCTCCGAAACTTTACCTATCTGGCGTATGCCGATACGCGACAACAATTGGAACGTGGTATCCCCGATTTGTGGTAATCGCTGTATTGGCAAAGGATTCAGGAAATTCTGGACTTTGTTCTGCTCCAAAAATCTGGGCTTCCATGGTGAGGAATCGAACGCTCCTATTTTTGAAACCGTCTTATTGACAGAAAGCGCCCAAGACGGGTCCAGCCCGGAGTTCTTTGATATCTGTAACGAGAGTTCTTTGGTCCAATCGTAGCAGCCGAAAAAACGGTCCATACCGGTAATGTCCAAATAGAAGGAATGAATCGACGACTTCTCGACTACGGGGGCATGCTCCTTGATTATTTCTGTAAGCTCCTTTGACTTGTTGGAATATGAACCATAATCCCCTTGGAGCACGGTCGCATTTGGGCATAACTTTAGTGCATAGGCCGTGGGCATCGAGACCCGTACACCGAACCTCTCGGCCTCCTTGGAACAGGCGGCGACCGTACCCCTGTTCGTACCACCTCCAATGATGAGTGGCATTCCCGTTAGGGATGAATTTGCCAAACGCTCACATGCAATGTAATAATCGTGCATGTCAATATGTACTATTGCTCTTTCCATGGTTGCCTATCCCAATACATTAAGATGCCTGTTTGATCGCTTTAGGCTCCAATTGACCTATTAACTTTTGCTCTGCTTCATAATAAAATCCTTCTTTAAGTTCAGCTTCATATTTGGCCAATCGATGCGCTATTGTGGTTTTCGAACCATATAATTCAATTCGACACATTACGGTCATATCCATTGCGTAATAGGTCTCCACAATTATTTTATTATATTGGTATTCAACCAATCTGTAATCCAGTAAAACTTTAATTTCTTCCTCTAAGCGTATCAGATCGGGATAGTTCATTTTTTCTAAATTTATTCATTTATGGAATATATCCAAAATTATGGATTAATTCCATTGATTATGGTATTTTTACTGAACGAAATAAAATTTTAACGAAATGGAGTATGTTGTGGTCGACATCGAAACGGCCGGAAAAGGTGTTCGGAACAACCGAATTACGGAGATTTGTATCGTACGGATGAACGAAGAAAAAATTTTGGACAAGTTCGTTTCGTTGGTAAATCCCCAAGTACGCATTCCCAGTTTTATAACGGGTCTAACGGGAATCGATGATGATATGGTGAGGACAGCTCCTCTATTCGAGGAGATAGCCGAAAAAATTGTCAATATTACGGAGGACGCGGTTTTTGTGGCCCACAACGTGACCTTTGATTATACCGTGCTACGTTCGGAATTTCGACATTTGGGATATAATTTCAATCGTCAAAAGCTATGTACCGTAAGGTTGGCGAAAAAACTGATACCGGGAAAATTTTCATACAGCCTTGGTAGACTCTGTTCGACTCTGGGAATTCCTTTGGTCAACAGGCATCGCGCCGAAGGTGATACGGATGCTACGGTCATACTCTTTCAGCGATTGATGGGCCTTGACGATGGTGGTATCGTTTTCGATTCTTTTCTAAATTCACGAAAGACCACCTTGGCCCCGAATATCGATAGGGAAATCATAGGTAACCTTCCTCAGCGACCTGGGGTCTACTATTTTAAGAACGACCGTGGTAAGATTATTTATGTAGGAAAGGCGATTAGAATCAAGGAACGGGTACTTAGTCATTTCTATGATAAAAAGAACAAGGAATACGACCTCTGCCAAGCGACCGCCACAATAGACTTTTTAGAGACCGGAAATGAACTTATCGCGCTTTTACTGGAAGCGGACGAGATCCAGAACCACTACCCGATGTTCAATGTGGCACAAAAGAAGTTGAGGGCACCCTATTGCATTATCCACTATGTGAACAGGAAGGGAATAGTCCAATTCGCGATAGACAGAAAATCCGCAGCGGACCTGGGAGCCGTGACCTACTATAGACGGGAGGAAGCCGTTGCCAAATTGAGGCAGATAAGTCAAGAGTTCACGCTCTGTCCACGATTTACCGCGTTACAGAGCACTAAGGAGAGCTGTTCCCACTATGCCATAAAGGACTGCAACAAAGTATGCGAAGGAAAGGAATCCGTGGCCATATATAATATTCGGGCAAAACGCGCTATTTCGGAGCTCCATAAGAACAGGGACAATTATGCGATAATCGGTAAAGGCCGTACAGAGGGAGAACATGGTTTTGTCCTGGTAAAGGATAGCCTTTACCGAGGATATGGATTTTTTGATACGGAAGAAGGAATCAATGGTCTGATCGAATTGGAAACCTTTCTGATCGCAAAAAAAAACACATACCACACTATGCGCATCATTGCCAGTTATTTAAATGCCAACCCGAAATCCATCAAGATTATGGTACCGCAAGAAATAGTTGTTTGAAGTTTTTCGATTAAGCGTACAGCGTTAAAAGATTCGTCGATATAAGTACTATAAATTAGTAAAGAGAAATAGATTACGGATGAGTTCTACAATTTAATGATCGAATTAAGTTTTACCTTAGCTGCACTATGAACAATTCCGAGACACTTAACGATGGTCAAAAAAGAGCGGTAGAGTATGATGGCCGACATCTACTGGTACTTGCCGGAGCCGGTACGGGAAAGACAAAGACGATAATCGCAAGAGCGGCATACTTGATAAAATCAGGGGTAGACCCGACGAAAATACAGATACTCACTTTTACTAAAAAGGCCGCGAACGAAATCGTCGAACGCGTAAAGTCCACCCTGCCGCAATCCGATGGTAACTCGTTAAGCGGCGCGACTTTTCATTCATGGTGTAATCAGTTGATCGTTCGTTTCCCGAATTTGTTCGGCGCAGCTGCCTACACCGTTATCGACCCCGATGATCAGTTGAGTATTATGAAAATGGTCTGTGGTGACCGGAATCTCGATTTTGGAAAGCTCAGAATAAAGCCACAACAATTGATCGATATCTATTCGTTGGCCAGAAATACGAAGAAAAGCCTGACCGAAAGCCTGCGGCTCAAACTTTTCAAGAACAAAAAAGATGCGGACACGGATTATGAAATTACCACCATAAAGCCACATGTCGAAAATATCCTCAGGGCATATCAACAAAAGAAGGGCGAACAGCGATATTTGGATTACGATGACCTACTTTTGGTGGTCTCTACACAATTGCGAACCAATCCGGAAGCCCGCCAAATTCTTTCTCAACATATTGATTATTTATTGGTAGATGAAATGCAGGATACCAATCCATTGCAATGGGAGCTGCTGGACCCATTTGTCGGCATTTGTAAATTATTCTGTGTCGGGGATGATGCGCAATCCATTTATTCCTTTCGCGGGGCCGATTTCAGGAACGTACACTTGTTCAAAGAACGCGTCCCGGATTCGGAAGTTTATAAACTTGAGAAAAACTATCGCTCCACTCAAGAGATTTTAGATGTTTCGAATTGGTTGTTGGAAAAGTCCCCGATAGAATATGATAAAAAATTACAATCCATTAGAGGCGAAGGTGAGTTACCGCAGCTTGTAAATGTTATTGATGAGTGGCAGGAGGCTAACTGGGTCGCTGATGAAATACTCAAAAACTTCACACATGAGGATCGGACGTTTTCCGATCATTTGGTCCTGGCTCGTTCCCAGTACTATTCAAAATCGTTACAGGCGGTATTTATCAGACGGAAGATTCCGTACGTGACCTATGGCGGACGAAAGTTCATGCAGGCCGCACATATAAAAGATTTGGTTTCGCTGTTGAGAATTGTCAACAATCCCTATGATGAAATTGCATGGATTCGATTTCTTACCTTTCAAGAGGGTGTTGGCGAAGTTCGGGCATCGCAAATTCTTCAAAAGGTCATCGAAAATGTGGAGGAGTGCGACATTCCTAAAATTCTTCAGAATGCGATGCCAGGGGAGGATGGCAGTAAAATAGCTGAATTATATGAATCTATTAAAACGGAGAAGGATGTCGGGCAAATGGTCGATACGGCATATGAGGCAATGTCCTTGGGTCTGGCATTTCGTTATCGTCGAGATTGGAACGAGAAAAGGAAAGCCGACTTTCCCGTGTTGAAACTTCTTGCAAAGAGCTATCCTACGCTGGGAGAATTTATAGGGGAGGGACTGCTTGATAATTCGGAGAATATGAACGATATGAATGTTCTCAGTGAGTCCAAGCTTAACACCGACGAGAACAAGGACCATGTCATTATATCTACGATTCATTCGGCAAAAGGGTTGGAAGCCGATGTATGTATTGTTCTCAATGTCTCGCCCAAGGCCTTTCCATCAGCATGGTCTCTGGACAGTCTTGATGAAATCGAAGAAGATAGGCGCGTTCTTTATGTTGCCTTGACACGTGCAAAAAATAGATTGATTATGACGCGGAATACGGCATCTATTTCGGCAGTTCACCAGCGTACCATACGCAATGACAGAAGTGAAAAAGCAGATGATGCGGAAACCTATTTCCTTAACGAATTGCCAGAGAATTTGGTTGAACAAATAATGGTCGCACACAAATTTGGAAAGGTTAGGGATGTTGCAACGCCGAATAAAATCGATTTGTCTTCGGGTATGGACTTTAGTTAGGTTAACCCTTTTATTATTGCTCTCTTAAAATTTCGAAACAACCTTTTAATATTTTTTTCTTTGTGGCAATTTATAAATTGCCAGTCGCTACATTTATGTGATAAATTAGGGTTACATTGAACCTCTAAATTAAATCAGCCCAAACCAAAGGATGCTCGCTCGCTGAGTGATTTTTACTTGTTATTGATGGGTAGAGATGCCAATTGGGTTTCTTATCCGGCCAAGTACCTTTGCGGTTCATACTTGTATTCTTTATCTTTTCAAATAAAGAAGGAGAAAGCATTAGATAATCTTTCTGCTTTAAATTGACACCAAGCCTAAATGCACCTAACCTAAAATAACTGGCATCTTTTCCTTTGTCCGTATCAACATTGAATTTTTCATGTTTGGAAACATCCTTTAAATCCGTTTCTTGTATTAACGGAGAAAGACAATCGCTATAGGATACATCATTAAAAGTTCCACAGACTATAATATTCGTTTTACCCTCTGCTTGCATTGATGTATATATCTCAGCTACTCTACTAGACTGTACCTTTCTTTCATCATCTTTAAGTGAAAAGTGATTGGAAATAATGTGAATTGTATTTCCATCTGGCGTAATTACCGAATATTCCTGACAGTCTATATCGAATACATTGAATCCATCCTCATCTATGTCATGTACATGGTTTTTAAAGCCATTTAGTTTATACCCGTTCTTTAATAGAATGCCCATTCCAAGACCGTTGCTATTATTAGTTTCAAAAACCATGACTTCCTGATAAGGGAATATTTTCATTATTGGAAGAAAGGCTGTATTGAATTCCATTAGGGAAGCCCTATCCTCAACCTCCTGAAGTATCAGTATATCAGGATCCGTTTCAGCAATGACATATGCCTTGGCAAAAAGGGCTTTATCGTTCAAAGGCATGTTTCCGAGTTTTACCCAACCTTCCCAATCCGACAGAAAAGAAGCTTTTATAGCATTCTCAAAACCTTTGTTTTTGTAATAGAGTTCCCCAGATTGCCGCTTTAGTATGGCATACGGAGCTTCATAGGTTTTTTCAAAACCGAGAAGGAACGACAATTCCTGAATTCGCGAATCGTCATTTGTGCTTTTTTCGTGTTTATTTAAAAGTTCGTCCAGTTCGGAAACCAAATCTTCCCCGTTCTTCTTGTGTAATTTCTCGAATAGTTGCCTATTTCTGTGAAAGAGGTTTTGAATGTTGAATGTCGCTATTTTCATATTGTTTTAAGTTTTAGTTTCTTTTGTCTTTTGCATTCTTTTTAAATGCGATTAGATTGGTCATTTCACGCATTCTGCTTCGTACCCTCTTGCCATATCTCTCTTGTATTTCATCGGCATTCAGGTTTGTTGTTCCATGGGTTTTAGTACCGTTCTTTAGGAACAATTCGTGTCTTGAAAGAAGGATTTCACCCATGACATTACAATCCTTTCCAAAATGTCTTCCGATGGGTTCAACTCCGATATCATCAAAACAGTAAAAACCATTATTCCCATAATCCTCGATAATTTTATATCCAACGTTGTTGAAACCGAAAGTGACATTTCGTGCCGGAATAATTTCATAAGACCGAAAGTGGGGCACTATATGACGGATGAGCTTCATGATTGTCGTTTTTCCACATCCCACGGGGCCGGTCAGTAAGATGCTCTTATCGAGGTCGATTTTCAATTTTTCACAGGCTTCTACATCTTTTATCATATAAAGACACAATCGATAAACGATATCAATGTTCTCCTCCCAAATATGGAATTTCTTCCCGAACAACAGTTGGCCTTTCGCATTTAGATAGACGAGCATTTTTGGGAAATCATAGTGCATTTTTTTACCGTCAAAGTTTCCAAGGGAATAAACCACACCGCCTTCGATAATTTTAGAGGGGTTCGCCATAGTTCTTTTGATTATTTGTCATTAGATGGTCTTCGGACTGGGCAACTAATTTGAGGATTGGGTTCTTTTTAATCTCGTTTGCTTTCAGCATCCAATTTTCGGCAATAGCCATCCAATCTTCGATTTGAACTTTTCCGCTGATTTTCCAGCCGACACCCTGATAATGGTTATAAAATTTTAGGGCCTCGAGAGACGGCCATTTTTTTGTCTTAAAAAAATCAATTACCTCAAGTTCATTTTTTGGTTTTCTCTTAGAGCGTTTTGAATCTTTGGAGTGTTTATTATATAAGGAAAGTGGTACATTTTTAGGACAGTAACGTTGCATAAGTGTACCAGTAAGTCCCGTTTCCGTACTACTACTAGTACAGAACTGGGACATTCTGACCATGGTCTTTTGAGTGGGGTTTTGCGTAGGTATATATTCAATGTATTCCCAATCAGAGAGGTCTTTAATCAATCGATGATACGTTGACCGTGAGCCGATTTTTGCCAGTTTCATAATTTCGATGCGATTAGCATAGAACTCATCGGGAAAATGATGAAGGTTCCAATAGAAGAAAAGCGCCATGTACAAACTGACATGACCGTTATGCAGTCGAGAATCTTCATAAATATAATGGAATGTTGCATTCAAGTGTTTGATGTAGTTCATACAACAGAATAGTCTTAAGCAGTTCTATGGGATACTAAAATTCTATCTATTTCATTGGCATCATAAAAAATCAGTCCATCAATTTTATGGCAAGGGATAGTATTATTGTTTCTCAGGTTCTGAAGAGTTCCATGGCTTATTTTTAAGAGCTTCATAACGTCTTTTGATCGAAGCCAGGTTTTATTCTTTTCTTCAGCAGCTTTTGCCATTAGTATTTTCCTTATTTCCTCAAACAGCTCTATTTTAAATTCATGCAAATCGTCGGTAGTAATAATCGCAGCAGGCATTTGTATTGCTTTTAGTTGAAATAGCTTCTTTCTTATAATCTTACTTCAGCAAATTTGAATAGAGCTGTTGAAATATTTTATATGGTATATAGATAGAGGATACTAATGCGTGTGAGTTTTCCCATTCCATCAAATTGTTCCAAAACAGTACGATTCGGATATATTATGGGCAAAGAAATGGGGTAGCAGAGCGGCAATATTAAAAATAGGGTATATATGTACCCTATGAATATTTGTCACGCCTTTCTAAAAAGTTCAGAAATGAATCTAACAACATTTGAATATATTTTGCCCGTTTGGTCTTACGGTTCGTTATCTGGGCAAAGAGACCATATGGGTCTTTTATGTTTATGTCGAATACTTTGCAGAAATATTCAGTAAAGGGCTTGATATCAAAATTACCATGGTTAAAAGCCCTTAGTTCTTTAAAGGCATATATGAATTCCATAGCCGCCGTTGGGGGTAAAGTAAATTGAAAGGGGGGGTCTTTTTCTTGACTTGATTCAGACCTAATATTTGATAATCTAATTCTGGCATTGAACTCTTTTAAATAGTTTCCGTAAAGCCCAAGACCTTTTACCAAAGCCCATAGTTCATCGTGGGATGTATTGAACAAAGGGTCTCTGAAATAGCGATGTGATGCGGTCAAAGGACAATCACTGAGATATTTACGCGTGAAATATCTTTTATCTAATGAAGTTCGCCCATCTTCCATGTAGAGTTGAAAGTCAAGGTTGTGATTAAAAAAAGAGTTGATTCTATTCGTCTCTACCTCTAAAAATTCAAACTTAGCCTGTAATCCCCATTTGGGGATCTTCAATTCACAAGAGCGTACCTCTGTGTAATATATTAGAAAACGAAGGGGCTCACTCTTTATATTTTTAAAGAAATGAATTTCGGCATGTTGACTTTCAAATCCATGCATTGCTACTGCTCTTCGAAGGTCAGAAAGGGTGTTATTGCATAATTGGATTCCGTTATTGGCCTCCTCAATTAAACTTGAAGTTTCCCTCTGCGTTTCTTCTAATTTTTCGGCAAAATTCAATAGCAATTCTTGGTAAAGCATGTTTCTATCACTTTTCAATTTTGGACTAAGAATGGTCAATTAAATTTATAACTCCAATCGAGCTCTCACAAATCGTAGAAATGCCGTTTAACAAATAGAAATTCACTTTGATAAAATGGCAGTTAGTTGTATCTAAGAATCCAGTATTTGAAACGATTTTTTAGAACTTAGTAAATAGTATTTTTTTTGAAAAAATGATATATCTGAGTTCGAGTAAATTATAAAATCATCCATTCATCGCTGATATTGAGCATTTTACCCAAGTTGTATTAGATATTTATTAATGGGTATTATTTTATAATCGTCAAAAAGCACTAAACATTTTTCAAAATATGTTTCGTAGCAACTATCCATTACAAAGACAATTTGATGCCATGGATTGCGGAGCTTCCTCGCTTGCCATGGTCATGATGCAATTTGGTGTATATAGGGATATTACCGAAATAAGAGAAAGGGTAGGCCAAACCAGAAACGGCATATCGATACTGGATATTGAGAAGGCGGCAGAAAGTTACCATATCAACACACTACCGGTTTCGATTACTTTTGAAGATTTGAAAAGTAAAGCTCCTTTTCCGTTGATTGTTCATTGGCGAGGAGAACATTTCATGGTGGTCAATAAGGTAACCGGAAGGTTCGTTTATATAAGCGACCCCGCATCAGGTAATTCTAGATTGTCCCATGATACCTTCATCAACGGGTGGATACAACAGAATTCTGCGGGAACAGCGGTTCTTTTCGAGCCGACATTGGATTTCTTTTCCCTAGGCAGCAATTCAAAAAAAAGTGATAATCTCGGAATTCTTTGGCGCTACATCTCTCCATACCGACAATATGTTTGGCAACTTTTTTTAGGTCTGTTATTGATGTCGTTGATAAATATTGCAATGCCGTTTCTAACCCAAAGAATTGTTGATTATGGTATTTTGGCCAAGGATCTTGGCTTCATTTATGTAATCTTGATTGCCCAGCTATTTTTTTTCACATGTACCATTTTGATTAGCTCCGTCCGAAATTGGATTATACTACATATCGTCAGTAGAGTCAATTATAGAATGGTTACGGATTATTTATATAAGCTTTTTCAAATGCCGATTTCCTATTTCGTGAGTAAACGAAGTGGAGATTTGCTACAACGCGTATTTGACCACGAAACCATCGATTCATTTCTTGGGGATAATATTGCAAATACGCTATTCGGCACATTCAACCTAATTGTCTTTAGTCTTCTACTTGCCTATTTCGATACTACTATATTTTTAATTTTTTGTTTTGGGACCTTGGTCTATTTCCTTTGGATTCTTCTTTTTACGAAAAAGAGGAAGAAAATCGATAATGAGGTTTTTGATAATGATGTAAAAAATACAGGTATACTTTTAGAATTATTCGACCATATCGAAGATATCGTAGTCAATGGTTCACATATACGGAGGAGGAGAATATGGCAAAAATTTCAACGTCAGATATTCCAAACGAATATCAATCGATTATCCATCGAAGAATATCTAAATAATGGTTCCAATTTTATTATTGAATCCAAGAATATCATTATCATGGTAATTGGGGCCATTGCCGTTGTGAGAAATGAATTTTCATTGGGAACCCTTTTGGCTGTGCAATACATATTGGCACAGACTCAAATTCCACTCAGAGAACTGTTCAACTTCGTTTTGAAATACCAAGAAGCTCAGTTGGCTTATGCCAGACTGAACGAAATACACTCAAAACCTCTCAAAACTCCCCATGAGAAAGTCGAGTACTTAAGAGGAGCACCGACTATACAGTTCCAAAATGTGGTGTTTACTTATGGGAACGCATCCCGCTTCAGACTTGAAGGATTGAATCTGGTTTTCCCTCCCAATAAAATTACTGCTTTAGTCGGGGTAAGTGGAGCGGGAAAAACCACGATTTTAAAGCTTCTACTAAAATATTTCCCGCCAATATCCGGAGAAATTTTAGTTGATTCCATTTCTCTTAGCTCTTTGGATGAAGAGTATTGGAGGAAAAAGGTCGCTGTGGTAGTCCAGGAAGGAAGGATTTTTTCTGATTCCATCCTAAACAACATTACAGAATCTGCTTCTGGAGAAAAACTAGATAATGAAAGACTATTCCAGAGCCTAAATCTCTCGAATCTCGATATAATCGTGAAATCCTTGCCTATGGGAATTCATACGAAGGTAGGGAAGAATGGTGTTCAGCTCAGTGGTGGAGAAAAGCAAAGACTTCTAATCGCTAGGGCAATATACAAAGATGCTCCTGTTATGATATTCGATGAAGCCACAAGTGCATTGGACTCCGAAAACGAGAAATTAATCATTAACAACTTAAAGGGATTCTTTCGAGGAAGAACTGTTATCATGATAGCTCACAGGCTTTCAACAGTAAAAAATGCTGACAATATTGTTGTTCTCGATTCTTCGGGAGTTATTGAACAAGGAACGCACGAAGAACTGGTTGCATTGAAAAAGTATTATTTCGACCTAATTAACAAACAACTCTAAGATGGATTCCAATAGCAACGATATTTTAGGAAGGCCTCCTAGTTGGTTAACGAGAATCGGCATTGGTATTTTGAGCGGTATTTTAACTATCGTTTTTCTTGCATCGCTTGTAATTAGTTATAGTGATGTAGTCGAGGCCGAAATAGAAGTTATGCCGGTTAATCCGCCTATATTGCTAAAGGCAAAACGAAGTGGTCAAATTTCTGAATTTTTTGTTAGGGCCGGAGATATGGTACATTCTGGGGATACTATAGCAAAGCTAAAAACCGTGGCCAATTACAGTGATATAGTGGCTATCAAACAAGCTATTATCAATCGAACCATACCTGAAGAACTAGGTCTTATAAAACCAACCTCGATAGGTTCGTTACAAATGGTTTACAGTGAATATTTAAAGGCTTTTTACGGAATAAGAACTATAGAAACATTTTATGACAACAATATTGATAATCTTCTTGATAATAATATGAGGGAAACCCAGGGGAGAGCTTTTTCCGATGTTCTTAACCGGCTTCGAACTGCGAAAAGGAATAACTCAATTATTAGTCGGAACCACTCCCGTATGAAGACATTGTACAGTAAAGGGGTCATATCAAAAGCTGAGTTGGAGAATTCCCAACTTGAATATAATAAGAGTCTTCAAGAGGTAAATCAACTAAGTTCTGAATATTCAAAAGATTCGTATAGTAAGAACGAAAAGTTTGAAGGTAGCGTAGTTGATATGGAAATTACCTCCTTGAAAGTACTTTCGGAGATTTCCCTTTGGGAAGATCAAAATGTGTTTATCAGTCCAATAAACGGAAGGGTTTTCTTTATGGACGTATGGTCTCCTTTTCAATCCGTCGAAAAGGATGAGGAACTATTCGGAGTCTCTCCTGTGGCTGAGTCTCCTCTTATGGGAATTGCCAAAATACCAATACGTAACTCTGGAAAAGTAGGTGTTGGTCAAAAGGTCATAATTAAGCTTCATAGTTTCCCCTATGAGGAATGGGGCGCACTTGAGGGTTATATAACCGACATTTCGCAGACTCCCAAACAGTCCGATGATTCAAATTATATTGCTCATGTAAAGATTGACTCATCCAATAATAGCTTAGCATCATCAATATCCGATAAAGGAAACCTTTCAGGATATTGCGATATTATTTTAAAGGAAAACACATTGTTTCGAAAACTTTTTATTGGGATCAAGAAAACTTTTAACAATGAATAACGGGCCTATGCGAATAATTTTAGTGCTGATGCTATTCTGTTTCCCCTTGTGCGAGACTTTTGCGCAAACTGACACTTTGCAGGACAGGCCCCTAGCTCGCGTGATGGATTTAATATATCAACAAAGTGATAGTTCAATTGCCGTGGCTATATCTCAATATTTGACCAAAAGGGCCCGACTTGAAAAGGATTCTGCAGCAGTTTCATGGGGGCACTACGGTAACTACCTTTATAAAAAGTACCCCAATTATTTGCCTTATCTAGACTCGCTAATATATTCGACAAAGGGTTTAGGAACTATCGAGGAACTTTTTGGACTATTGACCAGTGCAAATTATTTTTATGACAATCATGAATACAATAAGGCTCTAGGTCTTTATATTGCTGCACGTCAGTTAAGTTTAGAACTAAATGACAAAAATTATATTAAGCAAACAACAAGTGCATTAGCTGACATAAAATTTCTGGCAGGTGAATATGCAGAGGCGCTAAATTTATACCATCGCATTAAAAAGATTGGTGACGATGACAAACTAGAACTTCATTTTAATATTGCCAATTGCCACTACGAATTGAATAATATTGACTCACTGTCTTTCTATAGTCGACTCGGCATAGATAAGTCTATTACAAACAATGATACCCTAAGTTATGCAATGTTTCTAAAACTCAATGGTGTATCCCATTATAAAAGAGGAAATTTAAATAGAGCGCTGGACAGTTTAGAAAAATCTAGAACATTATATTTTGATACACTTAACATCGGAAGCTCCTTTTACTATTCCTCGCTAACTTATGAGGCGATGGGGATTAAAGACAGCGCAATTTATTACTTGAATAAAATTACTTCTTTGAATCAAGAACCAGAAGTTTACTTTCCAGAGATTAAAAGTGTTTACTTGAAGCTTTACGAAAATGCGAAAATAAATAAGGACGATGAGGAACAATTATTCTTCATCGAAAAGTATATGGAGGCTGATAGTGTTCTTCAGGCTAAATCAAAAGGGCTGATTTCGCGAATAGATATGGATTACGATTTGCCATTATTTGAAGAACGACGAAATCAATTAAGAAAGGCTCAATCGACCCGAAAAAAATTGACCTATGCCATAGTTGCCCTTTCCTTTTTATTGATTTCGTTGGCTGCCTTTTTCTTGAATCGCTCTATAGTCCAAAAAAGGAGAATCAATGAAGCAATCGGGAACCCTAATGAATATCTTAAAAACATCCCCGCTACTCTTCCTATAACTGATTCTAAAAGGAATCAGCTTCCGCCGGAACTTATCGAACAACTCAATAAATTTTTTGAAGAATTTGAAAAAAATAAAGGTTTTTTGAATCCCTCGATATCGCTTAATCAACTGGCACCGCTCGCTAACACCAACACTTCATATTTGTCCAACTACTTGAATGCTTTTAAAGGAGGGTACAGCGACTACATTAATGGTTTGCGCGCTCAATACGCTTTTAGCGACATGGCGACTAATTCAAAAATCTCAATTTTTACTCTCGAACATATTGCCAAGCAATATGGTTTTACTTCTTTGAGGGCGTTTAATCGCGCTTTTGAAAAATATATAAAAATTAGACCAAGGGACTATTTAGCTCAAATTAAGCAAAGAATATTGTAAGATTATTACCTGCTATTTCATAAAATGGCACTTTTTTATAGATAATCCCAAGTCTATTACTGAACTTTTTAAATATCTTGAAGCAACATTAATCTATTAATATATAAGTATTCAATTATGAAGAGCACTAGCAAATTAAAGGCTTTAAAAGAAAAAGAACTGATTAACAAAGAAGAAATAAGGGGAGGGAATCCAGATGTTGACAAGCCAAGAAGGCCAGGTGGAGGAGCACGACCACCCTTTGGTCGAGTAAGGTAAGTTCTTTAAACATTGTTTATTAAAGTATGCTGCTTTGTAGAGATTAAATGTATCCTGTATTATGAAACAATTCCATTTCGGGTTTCTTTTTTTTGTGGTCTCTTGTTTTTCTCAAGAAACACCATCAAAAGCTGAAACAGACTATCCACTAATCTCATATGAAAAGGCAACGATTGAATCCGATGGCAATATTTATACAGAACATTTTCGAAATTTCGAAACAATTCAAGATACCCTACTCAACGAGTGGGTAAACCTTCAAAGTGAAAGGACAAAAGACAGCATCTGGTCTCTCCCTGAAAAAGAAAAGTGGAAATCACTCATAGAGGACATTGGTAATAGATATGATAGTCCGCCTTACATGTTCAGGTATGGCGAAAATGGAAGTGCCTTCTATTTGAGGTACTCTCTTGATGGGGATATCACCTCCCTATTTAGTTATGATAAGGAAGATGGTAGGGAAAAACTGTTAATTTCCACGGACAGCTTGAGTACCAAGCATGAAACCAACTATTACCTTAGTTATTACCTCCCCTCATGGGATGGACAAAATTTAGCAGTTGAATTTACCGACTATTCAGGCCTTACCGGACTTTTGCTAATAGTGGACGCCAATACTGGAAAGGTACTTCGAGAACCACTAACAAATTCTTCGCCCTCAGGTTTTGGCGGTGTTAGCTGGTTACCGGATAGTTCAGGATTTCTATATAGTCGTTTTCCCGTTATCGATAGCGATGTTGATGGATATAAACGAAATTCCGAAAGCTATTTATATAAGCTTGGAAGCTCTGGTATCGGCTATCCGGTATTCAGTTCTGAAATAGTTAATGCAAATGATTCGAAAGCGTATCCTGCCGTAATAACTAAATCTAGTCATGCGAAATACCCGATTGGAGTTATGCAATCCAGTTATGATTTTTGGTCTGCTTATGTTTCGGATTGGGAATCCTTGGAATCCGGTAATCCCAAGTGGAAACCGCTCTATAGTGATTCGGACAAGGTCTACATGTCCAATTTCATTCAGCTAGATGGTAAATTTTACTATATGTCCGGAAAATCGGAAAGTTTTAATATTTCATCTGTTGATTTAGATACTGATGGTTGGAATCCCAAGATTCTCATAGAAGCACCTGATCGGGAAACAATATCTGATTTTACCATCAATAATTTAGGGATTTATTTCTCCACCTTAATGAACGGAGTTCATGCCAAACTATATCACTATTCAAAATGCGGCACCCTGACTGAATTGAAGATGCCGCAGTCTTTCGGAGAGATAGATATAGAAGTTCTAGCACCCACAAAAGATATTCTTTGGGCATATGCCTCAGGATGGACTTCTGATTTGAAACGTTTTAGATTGAATTCCAACAATTCCTTTGAATTGGATAACTACGGCGCAAAGGATGTTTACACCGAATTCAATTCTTTGGAGGTGGTAGAAACGGAATATATATCCGAAGATGGGGTTTTAGTACCTATTTCAATTATTCGTAACCCTGAGTATAAAGGTGCAAGACCTACCATAATGTCGGTCTATGGGGCTTTCGGAGAGAAGGTTTCTCCTGCTTTTAGCCCTCTATATCTTCCTTGGGTGGCCCATGGCGGAACTTTAGTTTATCCGCATATCCGGGGAGGAGGTGAAAAGGGCGTATCTTGGTATGAAGCAGGCTTAAAATCAACAAAAAAAAATAGTTGGATAGATGTGATTTCAGCCGCCCGATATTTGATTAAAGAAGGTTATTCGGAAAAAACTAGTATAATTCTTCACGCGGCAAGCGGTGGAGGGGTGGCTGCTGGAATGGCAGTTAATGAATCTCCAGAACTATTTGAAGGGCTTATTATGGAAATGCCGGTATTAAATCCTAGCCGATTGGAATATGGAAATTTTTCTAATAATTATCACTTAGAATTTGGTAGTGATAAAAACCCAGCTGAAGCTAAGTTTCTTTATGGAATGGATCCATTACTAAATCTTAACCCTGATAAATCATATCCAAATACTTTTATTTTGTCCGCTGGATATGATGATAGGGTAGATGGTTTTCAAATTTTCAAATATGTAGCGGCTCTTCAAAAATTAAATAACGCTAAGTCTATCTATCTTTATAACGATCCAAATGCTGGTCACACCCAAGTAGATGATATTTACAATGTTTATGGGATGATATTCGGTTTTGCCGAGCATGTTACAAAGTAGTACTGATGGAATAAATATGAAGACTACCCTAAAACACTACTCAATTTAAATATCGGCAAATACAAGCCCTATATTAGAGTTTTAAGTTTCTCAAGAGCCATAAGAACATAGTACATTCAAAAGTCTTTATAATTTTTTTGACAAAAAGAAAGTAACAGAATTCTCCTTATTGATTCAACCAATAATCAATTGCTCTTGATAGGTATCAAGAATGTTAGTAGGAAGGGATTTTAAATAAATCTGAGTCGTATTCAATTTCTTGTGACCAAGCATTGCAGAAATTGCCTGTAGAGGAACGTCCTTCAACATTGCATGAGTGGCAAAACTATGTCTGGAAACATAAGAAGTTAGATTATCCTCAATCCCACATCTTTCGGCTATTCTTTTTAATCCTCTATTGTACCTTTTTCGTGCACCTTTGACTTGCTTATATTGCGTTTCTAAATTTTCAGCTGATATTATTGGTAGAATAAAATCGTCTTCAGATTTACCGTCCATGTAGAAATCTAGAATTTTCTTAAGCTGCTCAGTGATTTTAATATCATAACTTCTTGATGTTTTTTTCCTTTGAAATTTTACACGGCCATTAACAATATTACTAATCTTTAAAAAGGCCATATCAATAAATGACATTCCAAATAAAATGTATGAAATAAGAAAGTAGTTACGGTAATGGAAAGGCCAAGTGTCTTTTTCCAATTTTAATTCCAAAATTTCTTTGACGTAATTATTATCTATAGCTCTCTTTGCTGTTGGAGTAGTTCTAATTTTATATTCCTCAAAGGGATAGGCCTCTTTACCTATTAGCTTAGCTTTAATTCCCTTGTTATAAATAGCGCGGATTGTTCTCATGTATGATGCTAATCCATTTACACAATTGCTTTTTTTGGACAAATGATGGGTTTCAAATTTCTTTAGAAAATCATAGTTTACTTCATTTATTTTAACGTCCCGATTTTTGGAGAATTTTTTTAAAGCACTTGTCGCATGTTTATACGAATCAGCGGTACCTAATCGATTTGCTTTCCTCAAATCCTTTTCCAAATCACTAGCAAATTTATAAAATGACTGGTATTTGTTTTTCCCTATTATATATTCCTTGACCTGTACCAAAGAAAGGTACCCAAGTTCTCCTTTTTCGTGAAGACAGTTTATAACATCTTGGGCTTTTCCCAATTCCTTAAGTAAGAAGTTATTTAATGAGCCTACTGAATTTATTGCCTTGTAGTTTTTTTTAACTTTGCATTTGTTTTCATCCCAAAATAGTTCTGGAACAGATTGCCCCGTACCTATTCCTGTTGTTTTTCTGTAATGGGTGAGACGAATTATAATAGGATAATTTCCATTTGTTAGGGCGCGCCTCTTGTCGAGGCTCAAAGTAAGGCTTGTCATCATAACTTTCAATTGTTTAATTTGTAAGTAGAAAGTATACAGTTGAATGTAACTATCGCAAAATTAAACAATTGCTGCTAAGAATTTGCACGCAATTTGCACGCAAATCACGAGTTATAAACAAATTCAAATGGATACAAAATTCATTAAATAACTGATGATAAATGAATTATGGTTTATAGTAGTGTTTCATAACATGCTAAAACTAGACTCATAATCAGGTGGTCCCTGGTTCGAGCCCAGGTGGGACCACAGCAACAAAGACGGGGCTTCCGAGAAATCGGGAGCTTTTCTTTTTTTTGACCAGTACAACATCTGTACAACAAATTCCTCATCTTTTTCGTTCTCCCCGGACTTATAGGAAACAATTGACCGAACAACACGATTTGCAACTATAAACGTCTAACTCTAAATAACATTTTGGAGTTATTCTTCTGAATCGTCCAAATTGATATTGTGAATGGCTTTGTAGCTTTTCTCGTAATTCTTATTTGTCATTAAACTCGGAATGAAGTCATCATAACCGAACTTATAAGGGAACTCTTCCAATAGTTCTTTTCTATTTTTTGAAATATATCTTCCGTAATAACTGATAATTTCCTTATGGTTCTCGATAATATTGAACACATCCTGAGACAAGATTCTAGAATACCGTTCTTCTGATTTTGCCTGTTTTGTATGGGAAATTTCATTGCGTATATCTTCTAATTTTATAAAATCTTGCCACCAATTTGATGAAGTTGGGTCGGGAGTTTGTAGTATGTTTTTGAGCATAATCTTGAATTTGTCTTGAAGGCTAAACGTTCTCTCGATGGCTCCTTTTGAATAAATAGTTTTCACGCCTTTTGTTTCCTTGATATGTTCCCATCCATTTGGAATACATATATTGGCAAAGGCTTCTAAAGCTGTATATGCGAATATTATCGATGTAATGATCAGTTCAAAGTAGTCATAGTATTCCTGTTGTTTTTGTAGGGTAGGAAAGGCACCGCCGTATTGTCCATGTCTTGGTATAATGGTTTTATTATAAAAATCTTTGGCGGCAGCCAAATTCTTATCCGAAATACTGGAATATAGGGCTACGTCATTAGGTCGTATTAGCATAGTTTCTAAGTGGTCGAAGACGAGCACCCAGTTAGTGTCAAATACGAAATACTTGTTGAAGTTATCCTTGTTAAGCATAATATGGGGCTTTTTGATTCTATCATCTTTGCCCTTCCGATACTTCTCATTGATTTCTCTCCCTACTTCAAGAAGTGGATTAAGCACTTTCCAAGTTCCTTCTGAAAACGTAAGGTATTAATATCCTTCTTTTTTTGAATACGATTCAACAACTGCTTTTTTGAACTCGCTTGCCCCTGGTTTATTATAGGTCACAATTGTGGATAGAGCCTCTTCTAGCATTTTTATATAGTCAGGAGCTTTATCTTGTCCCTGAAAAAGAAACTTTAACGTATATCCATTCTTTGTCAAATAATACATCGTAAAAGGTGCAAATGAAAAGCTACCTCCCGTTTCATCAGATGCGTTAATTTTTCCGGAAATGTCTTCAAAAGGTTTGATGAACTCCGCAAAATGTTTAATAAATGATTTGTATTCATCCGTGTCTTTTGTCAAATGGTCATCGATAAAGCCCTTCGCTATGAAAATATCAAACATTGAACTATTATAAATCCATTCCCTATCTAAACTATCAACCTCCTCTGGGGCTTTCTTTTTAGCCGAAATGGAAATATAACTTTTAGCACCGTCCATTACTTTTTCGATTAAAAGCTTTTCAGTGTAGACTTCCATTCCCTCTCTATCAGGCACTATTAGTATATGTGTATCAAATTTAGGATAATCCATATATGTTGTTTATTTACGACAAAAATAGTATATTTGTCGTAAATAAACAACATTATGAGCTCTAAGAAAGCGATTGTCCTTCCGAAATATCAGAAGATTTTCGACCAAATAGGAGAAAATATAAAGCTCGCCCGAAAGAGAAGAAAACTTACAATGGAACAGGTTTCTGAACGAGCTGGTATTCATAGAGCCACTCTATACCGCATAGAAAAAGGTGACCCAGCAGTTGCCATAGGAATATACTTCAATGTTTTTAGAGTGCTCAACCTTCAAGATGATTTTCTAAAACTTGCGTTAGATGACGAGTTCGGCAGAAAACTTCAAGACCTTGATTTACTATAAATACTATGGCAGGGGGAAAATTTGATATATACGTATTTGCAGATTGGATAGGGTTGGAAGAGCCAACCTTAATAGGAACCCTTTCGGCTCATTTTGCCAAAGGAAAAAAGGCCTTTAGCTTTGAATACGATAGAAATTGGCTGAAAACCGATACAAAAAGATTGCTAGACCCTGATATTGAATTTTACTCAGGACCACAATATCCAACTAACAAAGAAAATTTTGGAATTTTCTTGGACAGTATGCCAGATACATGGGGCAAAACGCTCATGAAAAGGAGGGCTGCCCAAGATGCTAGAGCTAAAGATGCAAAGGCTAGAACATTGTATGACATTGACTTTCTTCTTGGCGTATATGATGAAAGTAGAATGGGGGCATTACGTTTTAAAACAAAAATAGATGGCCCTTTTTTAGACAATGACGACCAAAGTCCCACACCGCCATGGTCATCACTTGGCGAACTTCAAGAAGCAGTAAAGCACTTGGAAAGTGATGAGCATAGCGATATTATTAGAAAGTGGATTGCTGTTCTAATTGCACCTGGTTCATCTTTAGGAGGTGCTAGACCAAAGGCAAATATTTTTGATACAAAAAATAATCTGTGGATAGCAAAGTTCCCTTCGAAAACGGATTCGATTGACAAAGCAGCTTGGGAATTTCTGGCCTACAAACTTGCTATCACAGCTGGAATAAAAATGGCCGAATCCAGAATAGAGAAAATAAGTGGTCAATACCATACTTTTTTGACCAAACGTTTTGATAGACAAAATGAGAGACGCATCCATTTTGCCTCTGCTATGACAATGACCGGAAATACCGAGGATACCATTAAGAATAGGACACCTAGTTATTTAGAGATAGTTGAGTTTATTGAAAATTATGGTGTAAACGTAGACGGAAATCTACAGGAACTATGGCGTAGAATTGTTTTCAATATAGCCATCTCTAATACAGACGACCATTTAAGAAACCATGGTTTTATATTAACAAACAAAGGGTGGATATTATCTCCTGCTTATGACTTGAATCCATCGATTGAAAAAGATGGTCTTGCGCTCAATATTGATATGGATGATAATGCATTAGACTATGACTTGGCAAAAAGTGTAGGCGCATATTTTCGATTAAGCGATAGTGAAATGGAGTCAATTTTGGAGGAAGTTTTAGGAGTAGTTAAGGATTGGAAGACGATTGCAGATGAAATAGGAGTAACAACAAAGGAGCAAGAATTAATGGAAAAGGCTTTTAGATTTTAAAATAGTTATTTAGGCTTATTGAAACCGAAGTCAAAATGCGAATAGATGAATAGAGATACACTCCTTAAAAACTATCAAGACCAACTTTTAAAAGAAAAAAGGGAGGAACTTCTAAAAAATAGACCTACGATAGATGCTTTCAAGAATCATTGTGAAAATTTGGGTTTTAAATTAAATGATTCCCACTTTGGATATCAGAGAAAATTAGGGATTATTGTATCGGTAGAAAATTTGGTCTTCAAACTAGACTCATCGATCAAACGAGGCAAGGTGGAGAGGGGACAAGAAACGAAGAAGATATGTACAATAGTTTCAAGTTTCAAG
>ENA-ORXM01002430-ORXM01002430.1-marine-metagenome-genome-assembly--contig:-NODE-2430-length-21645-cov-3.749861_pt1 | contig 21645 bp, 17 predicted proteins | sample MGYA00237867_ERZ511480 | MGnify/ENA primary metagenome ERZ511480 (study PRJEB26309, sample SAMN06266103) | marine metagenome | isolation source: Algal blade | place: United Kingdom:Sidmouth, United...
CTTGCAGGGGGTTAATCGAAATATTATGTTTTGATTGACCCTTTTATATTAAATGTGCTACTGATATTCATCACCAAATTTCATTAAACAATCGAATGGCGATAAGGATAGAAAACAACCATAAAGCACTTCGACCATACTTCTGATTTAAAAACTGATGGATACTCTCAAAACCTCCTTTGGTACGAAGTTGATAAATAACAACCCCTGCGACACAAAAAGAAAGGTAATATCCTGCATAAGCCAGACCTCCGACAAAGCCAAAGCTGAGTCCTAAATTAGCGGCATTGGTAATTGACTTGGCAAAAATCCAAGAAATAACCAGACTGCTCGTTAATAAGACAAAGTTGGGTGCCTGTCCATTGGTGTTTTCAGCCTTAAAAAATTGTTGTGCATTTTTAGCAATCGGAGAGAAGAAGATCAACGCTAAACTGCTTAATACAACTAATGCCCATTGCCAAGTGATGATATTGTCCATGTATACAATTTGAAGATTTGGCAATTTGAAGATTTGAAAATGATACTATTTTTCATTTTCAAATCTTCAAACCATTGAATTATTTAAGGCTTGTCCCACCAAATTTTAATATTATAAGTATCGCCACCAATTCGACTTACAGCGGCATCATAATTAATTGGATTGACTGCTTTTTCCGTATCTGGATAACGGTAACGAACAGGAATTAGATCACTGTTCACATTGTCAAGCGCAGGAGTTAGTACAGGAAAACCAGTTCGACGGTAATTGAACCAGCCTTCGTAACCAACTAACATGGAAGCTAGCCATTTCTGAGTGACAATTTTAGAGATAGAGCCATCCCAAGCAACATCTGCTTGAGTCAAATAATTAGCAGGCATTGGAGTTTTATAATAATCAAAAGATGCTTGAATTCCATTTTCATAATGCATCTGTGCTGCACCACTAACTAAACCTCTTTCAACCGCTTCTGCCAAGGCAAATTGTAATTCACTATACAGCATAAATACTGCATTCACACCAGAAGGTTGATCCCTAAAAATGCTTCCCAAAGTAGAAATGTCAGCCAAGTCGTATTGTCCAACACTAGAAGGTCCCAAACCATTTGGAATTCCTTTGTAAGCAGGCATTCCTGTCCCTTGACTTACACTAGTAGGCTTAAACCAAACTTGCAAGCGAGGATCTCCGAGATTTGTTAATACGGAATCAATGGTAGTAGATAGACGAACACCACTGTAATCCCCTTCTCGAATCGTATGTACAAACCACTGACTTGGAGCCGTTGCCAAATAAGGCACCAATCCATTATCTACGTTACTTTGCATGATTAAGTTGCTGTTTACAACTTCTTGCATTTCAGTGGCTACATTGATTTTGTTGGATACTCGTAGCAAATAGCGAATGCGCAAAGAGTTGGCAAAACGAATCCATTGATCGACATTACCATTATAAATAAGATCTCCTTTGATGGGTAAATTATTACGACTAGCATCTAAAGTAGTTACAGCATCGCGGAGCGTCTGTAAAATTCCATTAGTACCCGTATAAATTTCCTCTTGAGTATCGTATTTAGGACTAAAATTATTATCAGAAATACCTTTAATAGCATCTGAATAAGGAACATCTCCCCAGAGGTCAGTCAAGGTAGAGAACAAGAAAGCACGCATGACCAAAGCTACTCCTTTGTAAGTTTGGTTACCATTTTCTGCTAATATTTCCAAGGATTTAACATCATTCAACAATAAGTAGGTTTTTTTCCAAAGTTCTGTATTGGTACGAATGTCATAACGATCAATTTCATTGAAATTATGCTTGGCAGTCAATTGCGCTAAGAAATTCCCTGCATTCCAAGCATCTATGGCATTGTTATTCGCTGCATTCCACAAGATGTTAGACAGCAAGAATTGTGCATCCACTTGCTCTGGCGCATTAGGGTTGGTATTGATTTTTTCAAACTCTTTGGAACAACCCCAAAAACTAAGGCAAACCAATAAGAGCATATATATTTTATGATTCATTATTTTCTATTTTTTGTTGGTTCTAACTTTTTATATTAATGCTTAAATACATCGATTTTGTTAGTTTGTAACGGGTAGTATGTTCAATAAGAAAAACTTACTACTTATTAGACATAACTTACGACTACAAAGTCAGATTAATACTAAAACCAAAACTACGGCTTGATGGATAAGACATATCTTCTACTCCAAAAGCAAAATTACGTCCTTGCATTGCTGCTAATTCAGGATCAAAATGTGGATTCTCCGTAAATACAGCTAAGTTCTTAGCAATGAAAGAAAACTTAATGCCTGTAAAGTGAATTTTTTGTACTAATTTTTGTGGCAATTGATAGCTCAAACGCACTTCTCGCAATTTTAAGTAAGAAGCATCGTACAAGGCATTGGCTTCATTATCTCTATCATAATATTGATTGTAATAATTTTGTGCAGGAATAGCCGTTGTATTTTCTACATAAACAGGTACTTGCTCTGTTCCAACATTTACAACACCATCACCAATAATGCCTGTTTCTCTACCCTCCAAGGTACTAGCCAAAGCACCAGAAGTACTCGCAATAGCCAAGGTACGAGAGACCATTGTTCCGCCTTGTCTCCAATCAAACAAAACACCTAAGCTAAGCCCTTTCCAAGAAAATTCGGTTCCAAAACCTAAAATAAAATCAGGATTGTAATTCCCTAATAAACGCAAATTAGGATCTTTTACAGGGTTTCCATTGGCATCATAGACGTGCCTGCCATCTACTTCTAGCAAACCAGTTCCATACATGTCGCCAATTTGACCACCTTCTGTTGCAATGTAAAAAACACTTCTATCTGAACGATCATAAACTCGTGCAGCACCAGTTACATATTGTTCTACCCCGTCAGGAAGTTCAATAACGGTACTTACATTTCTGCTAAAGTTAGCAAACAAGCTCCATTGAAAATCTTTGGTGCGCACAGGCGTTGCCGTTACAATTGCTTCTAAACCTTCGCTTTGAATTTTACCACCATTGGCAATTTTAGAAGTATATCCACTCGCTGTTGAGGTTGGTAATTCAATAATTTGGTTGGCACTAATGTTATTATAATAAGTAACATCTAAACCTAAGCGTCCTTGAAAGAAACGGAAATCGCCACCAAATTCATAAGCTGTAGAGCGCTCTGGCTGCAATTGATTATTTAGCAATGTGCTAGAGTTGGTTACGGTAGGGTTAGAGCCATATAGTTGACCAAATGCGAAGGTATTATTTAGATTGTAAGGATCAGTATCATTTCCAACACTAGCTACACTAGCACGCACTTTTATCAAGCTAATTACTTTTGGCATTTTGATCAAATCAGAGATAATAGCGCTCAAAGAAAAGGCATAATAAGCATAAGAATTATTAGCCGTAGGCAAGGTACTAGACCAGTCGTTACGAACGGTTACATCCAAGAAAATGCTACTTCTGAAAGACACTTGCCCCAAAGCATAAATACTCATAATTTGCTTTTGTTGGCGATATTGAATGTTGCTCAATGGAACTCTAGAATTACCAAAATTATAAATACCAGGAACCGATAATTCTTTGGCAGAAGTACTCAAATAGCTAAATTGTTGGTTCATTAAATTGCCACCAAGCGCTACTGAAAATTGCCAATCTTCGTTGATTTTTTTATCATAACTCAATAAAAAGTCGGTATTCACTTCAGAGAAAGTTACTTCATCTTCACGGTAGGCACCGTTACGAAAACGTTGCGAGCTAAAGGCACGTTGCGAGGTTCTTAAATCATTGTAAAAATCAATTCCATTCCTTAAGCGAATTTTAAGACCATCCACAATTTGATAATCGACAGAGGTATTGTTAATAATACGATTTTTGTTAAACCCATTGCGATTTTCTAGCATCGCCAAATAAGGGTTATCCATCCAAGCATAGTTGTAATTGAACTGAGCCAAGCCTTCTTGTCCACGTTGCCAGTAATCTTTTAAGGCAGCGACATCCGCTTGTCGTCCCATCCATGTAAATAAATACATGATGTTTTCAGAACCATAGCCACTAGCAGGGCGATTTTTACTGTTAGAATTGATAAAATTAATGTATGTTTTTGCAGATAATTTTGGAGTCAATTGATAACCACCACTAACGGCAAAACTATGACGTTTTAAATCGGTACCAGGAATAATTCCTTGATTGTCAAGGTTAGTATAAGAAATTCTAAAATAACCCTTGTCATCTGCACCCGTCAAAGAAACATTATTCGTAAAGGTCAAACCCGTTTGAAAGAAGTTTCTGATATTATCAGGACGAGCAACCCAAGCGGTTGGTGTAATGGCATTACCACTACGACCAATTACATCACCACCACGAATCACATCCCCCGTTACACCAGTAGAAGGACCATCAAACTGAGGCAACAAACGACCATCTAAGCGAGGACCAAAACTAACAATTTGTCCACCGCCACTAGACGTACCATCTACGTATTCAAAATTTCCATTGGTTCCTTGACCATATTCGTTTTGATATTCAGGCAATCGAAATAGCGATTCTGCGGTAAAACTGCTGTTGATAGAGATCCCAATCCCTTTTTTTCCCTTTCCTGTTTTTGTGGTAATAACTACTACACCATTTGCAGCTCTAGAGCCATACAAAGCGGTTGCACTAGGTCCCTTTAGAATATTAATAGATTCAATATCATCCGAGCTAATTTCACCTGCCCCATTTCCATAATCTACTTCTTGAAAACCTGTAGCATCGTTTTCTGTTTGGTTGGTAATCAATTCATTACTAATTGGAACACCATCTACTACAAACAAGGCTTGATTTTGACCAGACAAAGAAGATTGTCCTCGAATAAAGATGTGCGAAGAAGAACCCACTCCAGAAGAACCATTGGTAATTTGAACGCCTGCTACCCGTCCAGCCAAACTATTGACTACATTTTCTTGACGAACTTCTTGCAAGACACTCCCTGCAATTTCTTGCGTAGCATAACCCAAGGCTTTTTTCTCTCGCTCAATTCCCAGTGCAGTAACTACAATTTCTTTTAAGCTTTCGGTATCAAAACCCAATGAAATATTCAAAAAACTATTGCCCTCAATTTTAATTTCTTTGGTTATCATTCCTATATAAGAAACGATCAATGTAGCAGTATCAGAACTGACACTTAATTCAAAAGTTCCTTTTTCGGTGGTAACGGTGTTATTACTGCTTGAATTTTTTTCATAAATCAATGCACCAATTAGTGGTTCTTGCGATTCATCATCAATTACTTTTCCTGTAACAGACTGCTGTGCAATACTGCTAAAAGAAAGCAATATAAATAGCAATCCCAGAAGAAATCCCTGTTTCATAAATTTTAATTTTATTAATAATACGAATAGAATAGCAGGCACTAGGGTTTGCCTAGCAATTGCTTGCTTATTTTTAGAAAGAGGGGGATCTATCTTAATACCTATAAAATGAAAGAAAATGCATGTCCGTTAGACATGGAAGGGCGGTGGGCGGTTGTAGTTGTAAATATTGTAACCATCATTTCTTTGGAATAAGATGGTCAATGGCTTGGTGGATGCTGTAGTACTATCGACCAATTGTTGTAAGCTAACTACAAAACTAGAAGTGTTTTGCTTCAAAAACTGCATTAAATCATAAAAGGAGTCAATGTCTTGCAGTGTTGTTGTTGTGCGAATTGAGGTTCCTTGGACAGAAAAATAGTCTACCAAAGTATCAAAAACATGGTCAGATTCCCAATTCAAATTTGAGAAATCTGTCTTGTTGAATTGCGTTTTGTGAAAACCAATAAGATAAGCACCACCATCTTTAGAAGCTCCTAAAGCAGCTTGTGTTTGGCTAATTTGTTGTGCTGCCTGTTGTAATAAATGCTTTGAAATATCAGGTGTATCCGTTCCAATAACCAAAACCTGCTCAAACCCTGCTTGAAAAACTCGTTGAATAGAATGACTCAAACGTTCTCCTAGGTTATTCCCAACTTGCTGATCTGAATCAATCTCAATAACTGAAAAGCTTGTTTGTTGAGCTGCACGACGTGTTTTTGCAATCAACTTTGCACATATCTTTTGGTTGGTTCCATAAGATAGCCGATCTCCTGAAAGCTTGTGTTTAGCTTCCGCACCAGAGGTTCTGGTGAAGATGAGTATGGCAGTTTGTTGGTGCATTAAATTGATCTCGTCTGGTCTAATAAACAGTTGATATTGGGATTCTTATTGTTGTGTCAACATTCAAAAGTATGCATTCATAACCAAGAAAAAAAATATCATGCAATAAATGTTAAAAAAGGATATTTTTATGACAGAGTAAAAACAAGTAATTGTTCATTAGGAAATTATCCTCAACAGTACTTAGATTTTGGCTATTTTTTGTATCATTACGCGGATTAGCAGTTCGGTAGATTTTTTTATTTTCTAAACAAAAAAAAGAATATAAATTATAATCATTTAACTAGATCAACTTATGATTCTAAAACGAACTGTTCGTGCAGATTAAATGAAAATTGTATTTATTAAACTAAACCAGCCTATGCGTTATTTTTACACTTTATTTGTCCTGTTAATAGCAAATGCCGCTATTTCAGCGAAAGTTACGACCACCTTACCCTATCAAGAACAAATAGAGGTAAGTGTCACTCCAATACCAAAAAGCAAAAACAAACGACTGCTTAAAAAGCAGTCCAAAAAACAACAACGAAAAACAAAGGATAAACGAAAACGTGCTATTGGGGCTATTGTTGGAGGTGGATTCTTGATTTTACTAGGCTTGGGCTTTTTATTTTTGAGTGTATTTAGTTTTCTTACAGGAGGAGGACTAGGGGGATTGGTAGGGTATCTTGCGCTTATGTTAATAGCTGCAGGAGGAGGTCTTTTATTAATTCTCAAAGGAATTAATAAGCTCAAAACCATAGGGCAACGAAAAGAGCCTAGCAATTACAATAATAAAGGACTTGAAGAAAATGGAAAAGCTGTTTATTAGTAGTTGAAAGCTTGTCTATTTTTTAGCATCTATTTATCTATTTTGGTTGATGGACAGTTTTTTGTAAAATGATAGAATATAGTTTAAGCTTAACAATTTGGTTATAAGTCGTAAGTTTTAAATGAAAAGTCGTAAAGTGTTATTAAGTAATTACTTAAGATTTTCTACTTGCGACTTATAACCCTCTAAAAGTTTTATAAAAAAGACAGCACTGTAAGCCTTGACAAAAATTTTCAGAGAACCTCTATTTTTAATGTTCAGGTTTCAATTCTATTTTAACCAAAACATCCTGTTTGTTCTTGATATAACCATTTATAAAGAAGACAAGGTTATCAAAAACTGACATACTAATTAGGTTTACAGTGAAGTTGTATATTTTTTTTCCTTCTATGTCTTCTCTATCTAGTACATTATGTTTGACATAACGCCCTGTTGATTCATCAAGGTCACAAAGGGTCAAAAAACCACCTGAATTCTCTCTATGAGTAGCAGGATCTTCATTTTCTTGGAGGACTAAGTTTTTAGGATTATCTAAGTATACAATATAGTGATGTCCATTAGAATAAGAGTGATAGAAACTTTTTTCACCCAATTGATTATTTCCACTCCACTGCCTTTTAGGAATCTTTTTTGTCCAAGCAGCAGTTCCGTCAGCATTAATTTTTGAAATAATAATATTTGCCCATAGATAAGAGGATGAATTTGCTGACGTACCAGATGTAGATTGAATAATTCTTTGTTGTTCAGATAGTAAAATTGTGCTACCATCTTGTTGTGCTATTACTTTGACAATTTTTAGTTTATTCAAATAATCATTAAAACTATTGTCTTTGTTTAGTTTTTGATACTTCGTAATTAAATTAATGTCAAAAAAATGTTGTAATTTAGTATCCAAACTACCATCGTCATTTATTTTTAGGAAACAATAGCCACCTGTTGCTTCAGAAGAATTATGCTGGTTACCATAAAAAAGAAATGTACAAGCCATTTGTCCATCTTTATCTTCTGTAAGATGAAAGTCTCTAGGAGAAATATTTTCTGTTTGTAATTTCAGAGGATATTGTTTTACGTTTTTATTAGGCTCTATTTTGTAGAACATTATTTCGGGAACACGACCTTCATAGTTCACGACATAAATAATCCCATCACTAGAGACTGTTGCTGTTAGCGCAAGCGCATAAGGAGCCAATGGAATTGCCAAATCATGGGAGTATTCTTTTTGCATGTTTTCATCAAAAACATGACAACTTATTTTTTTTGACTTATCCTTCCATTTTTTATTATTTTTATAATAAACAAGAACCTTAGATTTATCATAAGAGGTATTTATTTTAAAACTTACATTTTTATAATAAAGTGGTATCCCATATTGATTTCTTTGGATCAAAACTTTTCCGGCTGTATTTAATAGTATAATTGGTTTTTCTAATGTGGCGCTTGTAGGATTAATCTTTCTAGCAGCCACAATATAATTCTTACCTTCAGGTACAAAATAAGCGTACACATAATAATAGTTGTTTCCACTTAATTCAATGACTTTAATAAAACCCATGTTTGCTGGAAAGTCCTTGTAGTGATTTCGATGTGTTTCTTTTGTTGTTTGTGAATCAAATACTTGAACAAATACTCCGTTTAATTTTGTTGTTTTAAGAGCAACAAAGTATTTGTTGTCTAAAGAAAAAGAAGTTTTATATTCTGCATCAACTACCTTGTGTGGATACCTAATTTAACACTAAAATTAGGAGAAAGACTGATTTGGGCACTTAGGAAATATGGAATAAAAATAAAGAATATTAAAAGTGAATTTTTCATAAAGGCTTAGTTTTTATGGCTTATTTTTTATAGGCGCAAATTTACAGAAAAAAACTAATATATAATCTGGGTTTTTGAATTAATAATTACAAATATTTATGTAGTTTATTCCATTGTAGATTGTAATCAAATGGTTAAGCTGCTAATAATACTGCACCTTTTTAGAATAAACCCCTTGCTTAGTCTGGATTTTTAAAATATAAGTCCTTTGCTCAAAATTACTAAAGTCAAGTTGCTCCACCTTTTTATTAGATGGAATGGTTTTTAAATGTTTTCCTGCCAGATCATAAATTTTGATCGTTAGAATCAACTCTTTGGAATGAACTTGAAGACGATTTGGGGTAGGATTGGGATAGATGCGAATATGATCACTTAAAGTGGTTTTATTAAGCTTTGTATCATCAGCCAAAATGCAAGAAACAGTTGTAATATTTACCCAGGTAGAATCCATCCAAGTCCCCCCGTTACCACCAAAATACAACCAAAAGCTATCTTGAACACCAATATTATTTCCTGCTAAATATTGAATACACTGATTGCTATCTAAGCTCAAGGTGCCATAAATTGCTGCCAGAGGAGAAAAAATAGTATCCAACTTCAATAAAGTTCCAGAGGAACAAGTAGGGCAAAAAGTAACAAAAGAATCTTTACATACCGTGGCTTGGATGGGTTGAGGCATACAGTCGATACCCCTAATGGCATAACCGATACGAAAACCATTAGCAAGAGATGTTGTATCACAATGATTATCTCGTACACTTATCATAAATTCTTGCAATACAGGAGGCGATTTTTGCCAAGTAAAGGTAGCCAAGAAAGTGTCTAGTGTTGCCGTTGAACTTTGATTTCCTCCAGTAAGCGTATAATTTCCTCCAATGCTTGTAATGCTACTGCTCAATTGGATAGAGTCTTGCAAGTCTATAATAGGAAGATCAAAACTGAGCTGAACAGGATCGTCTACATAGAAAATATTTCCCTTGAGATAGCCGCCTTGAATATTTTGTTCTTTAGAGCCATTAAAAATAAGAAATGAACGATGATTATAGCAATTGTTAGAAGAAAAGGTTCTGTCCTTGTAAGAAGAGGCAATTAGAACGCCATTTCTAAATTCGTCTATTCGGATACTTAGAATGAAGCTCCCAAGTGCAGTGCGAGTAAAAGAAAGTTCTCCTGTATAAGGGTCTATATAGACAGGGTCAATACCAATATGAGTAGGGACATAACCAGGAACATAGGTTAATAAATTCCCATTGGTACCTAAAACAGAAACCAACGAAAAACTCAAAGAATCACCATCAAGATCATAGGCATGAGCGTAATGAAACATATTTGCCCCAATACAAAATGGAATATATCCATCTCCTGTAAGAATGGCAGAGTTATTTTCTTGGGTCATATTATCCAAGCTTGTTTCTGTGTAGATAGCACTAGTATCTACAGATTGTATGTTAATAATCATAGAATCTCTACAGCACTCATTGTATGAGAAGACCCAATCAGAGCAAGGGGTTAAGGTAAGGGTATCTTCGTAAATACAATGTAGAAAACCTTTTCCTATCGCACAAAAATTGCCTCCTGTAGGACAAGTTGGAGTGATGTCTGTGACAGATATTTGTTGTAAGCTGAGGCTGTTATTAATAGCACAAGTAGTAGAGTGATACTCTATACTTAATTGAGTAGCGGGAGGTGTACTGCTGCATTGTCTGAAAACTTCTAGTTGGATGCTGTATAGGTTATTTCCTAGACTTCTGTAATTTATCTCTGCAGCATAAGGTGTTTGTGCCCAACTATTTTGGAAGCTTAATAATAGGATGATAATAATGGAGCTTAGTTGAAGTGGTTTCATTGGATTTTGGTTTAGTGTTTATGTTTTTGTAAATACGAAAGAAGAACCTGAAATGTGACCTTTAGTATAAATTATTTCATGGAGTTATTTAAAAATAAGGTTGTGTTGAACAGAGATATTATTTAGAATATTAGTTCATTTTAGACAACTTCCACGGGGGCATAGTTTTTTATGAAGGAGAACAAATAAATTACTTATTTATCAACATATGTAAATGGAATTGAATTTTAGAAGGCTTATTTTTGTGAAAAAGCTATTTATAATTTATCTAACATTATACTATGAAAACAGATTATTTTAATGACCAATTGAAAGACGAAGGAGTTGTTATAAAACCAAGCGAAGGGGAACGATATGAAATTGGTGAAAACTCTTTTACCTTTAAAATTACTAGTGAAATTTCGAATGACCAATTAGGTGTTTATGAGATTGTATTAGCACCAATGGCCATTGGTGCTAAGTTGCATTATCATAGATTTATGGATGAAACATTCATTGTAAAACAAGGCATCTTGACGATACAAATTGGCGAAAAAGAGTATAAAGCGGAACCTGGGACAGTTGCTTATGCGCCACGATTTACGCCGCATGGGTTTTGGAATGATACGAATGAAGAAGTAAAAATTATATTAATCTTTAATCCATCGTCAAAAAGAGAAGGTTTTTTTAAGGGCTTAAATGAAGTGCTTAAGAACGTTCCAATCAATCCAGAACAATATCTAAAACTTTATAACAAATACGATAGCTTTCCTGTGGATACTTCTAATATGATTCCAACAAGGGAGTAAAAGATCTTCATTTTTTGTTCCTGTTACTAAAAGGAAAATTTGTAAACAAAAAGCGGCTATAACAAAGTCATAGCCGCAAGAAACGTCATAAAACACCATCCTAATTGGTAGCTCTACAGGGACTTAGTCAGTGCTTTTTAGTGCTTGATTCTTAGTTTTTTGTGGTGTTTTCTGTTTTTTGGGGACAAAAATGGGATAAAAGGAAGAGTTATAACTTAAATTTTATATTTAATTAAATATTGCAATAAACATTTTATATGTTTAAGAAGAATATCATATATCATGGTATATTAACTTAACTTATAAGACAGATGGATTTAAATGAGCTTTATTCTGAAAAAAGAACGGGAGTAGATGACGATAATACAAGTGCTAATTCAAGAACGGAATATAAAAGAGATTTTGATAGAATAGTTTTTTCTTCTGCTTTTCGAAGGTTACAAAACAAGACACAGGTTTTTCCTCTACCAGGAAGTGCTTTTGTGCATAATAGATTAACACATTCACTAGAGGTGTCGTGTGTTGGGCGATCTCTAGGTACTTTAGTCGGTCAAGCAATAATAAAAGAACGAACCAGTGAGTTAAACCCTGAGAGTGTAAGGTTTTATAAAAACCACTTTAAAGGAGTTTTATCAGCGGCTTGCTTGTGTCATGACATAGGGAATCCTGCATTTGGTCATTCAGGCGAAGATGCTATTGCAAATTATTTTAAAAAGAATAAAAGCTTAGTAGAAAATTTAATGACTAATGAGGAGTATGAAGATTTAATTAATTTTGAAGGGAATGCTAATTCTATTAGAGTATTAACAAATAACCAAAAGGGAAAATTAGATGGTGGCTTACGTTTAACCTATACTACTCTAGCTTCTATAGCCAAATACCCCTGCGAATCTACAGGGAAACACAGATCTAAATCTAATCCAAAGACGCACAGGAAAAAATTTGGATTTTTTCAAGCAGAAAAAGAAACATTCCTGGATATCGCTGAATTTACTGGAATGTTAAAAGATGATGATAATGATCATATAGGGTTCTATAGACATCCTTTTGTATGGCTAGTTGAAGCTGCTGATGATATTTGTTATCATGTTATAGATTTAGAAGATGCCCATAGAGTTGGAATAATAGGAGCTCAAAAATGTGAAGAATTATTGAAAAATGTAATAATGTGTTTAGATGTTGAAGACATAGCGAAATTCGAAGATAATCTGAAGAAAATATATAATGAGAATGCACGAATTACTTATCTAAGAGCAAAGACAATAAATTCTCTAGCTCATAAAGCAAAGGATGCTTATATAAAGAATTTAGATGGAATATTAGATGGCACACATAATGAATCGCTTTATGATCTTATTGGAAAGGATTGTAATGCTCTTAGTGAGATATCAAACTATTCTTGTAAAAACATCTATAACCATAGAGGGGTAGTTGAGATTGAAAATGCAGGATATCATGTTATGTATGAATTGTTAAATCATTTCATTGGACCTATCTTAAAAAACAAAGAAAAAAGAACTCAAGCAGACAAAAAAGCCTTGAAATTAATTCCTGGGCAATTTGATACCATAAAAGAGAATAGTACTCCTTATGAACGAATATTAACAGTTGTTGATTATTTGTCAGGGATGACAGATTTATATGCAACGGAGCTTTATAAGAAGATTAAGGGTATCAAAATAGGGATGAATTTTTAAAGGATAAACCAGTGTTATGAGTAAAACAAATTATAAGTTAGAAGATGTAATTGTCATTGGAGTATCTTCAAGGGCATTATTTGATTTAGAGGAAGAAAATGAAATTTTTCAAGAAAAAGGACTTGAAGAGTTTGCTAAGCATCAATTTAAGAATGAAGAGAAAATATTGGGTAAAGGTACAGCATTCCCTCTTGTTCAAGCTTTATTAAACTTAAATACAAAGATAGATAATAAACGATTAATAGAAGTTGTTGTCATGTCAAGAAATAGTCCTGAAACAGGGCTTAGAATGATGAAGTCGATAGAGAAATATGAATTAGACATTACTAGGACTGCATTAACAGGAGGAGAGCCTTTAGCAGCATATTTAGATGCATTTTCAATAGATTTATTCTTGAGTAAAGATGAGGATGATATTCAAAATGCTGTTGACAAAGATGTAGCTGCAGCTATTGTATATGACACTCCAGATTCAGATTTTGTTGGCATAGAAGATGAAGTGCGTTTTGCTTTTGATGCCGATGCTGTCGTATTTTCAGATGAATCTGAACTAATATATAAAGAACAAGGTCTTGAAGCTTTTTTAAAGCATGAGAAAGATAATAGAGATTCTCCTTTGAATGAAGGACCATTTGCCAAGTTAATAAAGATGTTAGCTTTGACACAGAAAGAATTTGAATTAGGGAAAGCACCTATTAGGATAGGAATTGTTACTGCTCGAAATTCTCCAGCACATATTAGAGTTATAAAAACATTTAAGGCATGGGGTGTTTATATTGATTCCGCTTTTTTTCTTGGAGGAGTACCTAAAGATAAGGTTTTAAAGGCTTTTCGACCACATATATTCTTTGATGACCAAGATACACATGTAGGACCAGCTTCAAGAGTTGTTCCTTCTAGTCGAGTTCCATATAAGAGTGATTCAGAATTATCTTATTTTTTAAAAGCAAATAAGAAGGACTAAATTTAGGTCTATTGTTTTTTACATTTTTTTATTTTTATAAGCCGAAATTTTTATCAAATGAAGTTATTAAAAGTAGTCATTCATAAGTATAAGTGTATTGAATCAGATCAAGTATTTGACGTTGAAGATGATATTTCAATATTAGTTGGTATGAATGAATCAGGAAAAACTTCTGCATTGGAAGCAATTGCTAAGTCTAATTATTTTCAATATGATAAGGATTATGAGTATAACCTTTCGCATGATTTCCCTAGGAGAGAAAAGAAGAAAGCAGGGAAATCAGGAGTGGTACAAAAAGCAGTAACACTCACTTATAGTATAGATTCTGATTTAAAAGCACAAATAGAAGAAAGCTTAGGTCCAGATGTATTTAATTTAACAGAAGTTAAGAGAATTTCTTATTATGATAATACTGTTGCATGGTTAGGGATTGATTTAGATTATCAGAAGTATATAGAGTATAAGTTGACTCAGTTGAATATTTCAGATGAAGAGTTAATCACGAGTTTATTAGAACTTACAAACCAAAAAGAGTTAAATCAGTTCATCGAAAATTTTGAAAGTTGGGAAATAAGAGAACAATTAACTAAATTAAAATTGACTTCTACAGAAGGATTGGAAGATGATGAAAATACATTGAACTATTATTTTATAGATAAATTGCTAGAACGGAATTTACCAAAATTCATGTACTATGATGAATATTATTCTTTACCATCAAGAATTAATATCAATGAATTAGTACAAAATAAATTAAGTGGTAATGAAAGAAAAACAGCCAAAGCATTATTTGAATTAGCTGATATCAATACTGAAGATTTATTGAATTCAGAAGATTTTGAAGATTATATCGCAGAATTGGAAGCTACAGAAGCAATTATTACAGAAGAGTTGTTCAACTATTGGAAAACTAACAAAAACCTTAGTATTGTTTTTAGAATAGATCCTAGTAATAATCAAAAAGTTCTTGATATTAGAGTTAAAAATAAAGGAGTCTCTCTACCTCTAAGAAATAGATCAAAGGGATTTAATTGGTTCTTTTCATTTCTGGTATGGTTTAAGAAAATACAAGAGAGTCCGTATAATAACTATATTCTATTATTAGATGAACCTGGGTTAAATCTACATGCTTCTGCTCAACATGATTTATTGACTTTTTTGGAAGACTTGTCAGACAATTATCAAGTAATTTTTACAACACATTCACCTTTCATGATCCCTTCAGGGAAATTGCATCGAGTAAGAACCGTTTTAGAAACAGGTAAAGGGTCTCTTATTTCAGATACCATTCAAGAAAAGGATCCAAATACTTTATTTCCACTCCAAGCTGCTCTAGGATATGATATTGCTCAGAACCTATTTGTTTCGTCTAAAAACTTATTAGTTGAAGGTGTTTCAGATTTGATGTATTTACAAGTAATGTCTGGAGTATTAGAAGGGGAAGGCAGAAAAGGATTAAATGCTGATATAACAATTGTTCCAACAGGAGGCTTAGAAAAGGTAGCTACTTTTATTTCATTACTTCGTGGTTCTAAGCTCAAAATTGCTTGTTTATTGGATTCTTATACAGATCCAAAAGGAAAGGCTAAAATGAACAAATTAATTCAAGATAAAATAATCAATGGAAATAAAATTAGATTTTTTGACCAATTTACATCAAATGAAAAAGCAGATATAGAGGATTTATTTCATAAGGAAGATTATCTAAAGTTGTTTAATGAAGCTTTTACGGATTATGAAAATTTTAATGTAGAAGATTTAAATCCTAAAATTGAAAAAATTATTATTCAAATCAATAAAAAGATAGAGTGTAAAAGTTTTAATCACTATCGACCAGCAAATGTATTAACAAAGAAAGGAGTTGATATTGCTTTTTTTAAGAAAGAATCAATTGATAACTTTGAAAAGATGTTTGAGGAAATTAACCGTATTTTTAAGTGATGTTATTAAGAACTAACTTCCCATACTCAGCAATCCTCCCAGCTCGATCCAAACGATTGACCACCTGCCTCGCCTTATAAAAGTCCTGGTTCTCCTCATTAATAAAATCACTCAAAGCAAGCCCAGTAAAAGAACCCTTCATCATACCATAAACCAAAATACGAGCAGCATAAGTAGATTCCAGCGCCAGCTCAGGCTGATTGATAAAATCCACATGAAAGACTCGAGACATCTTCTGATAATTCTCCTTCCAAGTTAATTGAACAAAGCCACGTCCAAAATACCCCGAGGACCAATATCTATTTTGACGATTTTTTGAATCCAGATGCGTTGCGAGAAGTGTTGGAAGAGTTTCCAGAATTGGGGAACAACAAAGACGATATCCATTATGCCAATCCGAATGAAGTCAAATATGCGTCGAATGGTATTTATCGTTTTGGACCAAAATCACGGGCGATGTTTTCCTATTTGAACTCTCAGCCGTTTTTAGAGTTTTTACAGGAATTGACAGGTATCAAAGAGGCATTAGTACCAGACCCTTATTTTCAAGGTGGCGGTTTTCACCAAATTAAGCCAGGTGGTTATTTAAAATTGCATGTGGATTTTCACAAGCATAAAATGATGAATCTTGACCGTCGAATCAATGTGTTGATTTATTTGAACGAAAATTGGGAAGAGGAATATGGTGGACATTTTGAACTTTGGGAAAAGGATAAAAGTAAATGTGTCGTACGCATTGCGCCACTTTTTAATCGTTTGGCAATTTTCTCAACCACTGATTTTTCTTGGCATGGACACCCAGATGCATTAACTTGTCCACCTGACCGAAGCCGTAAATCAATGGCGCTATATTATTATACCAATGGTCGCCCAGATAGTGAAATTAGTGAAGACAACCGCGACCGAATTACCACAACTTTTGCTGCTCGAAAAGGACAAGATTCCACAAAAATGACTGCGTTTAACAATGCTGTCAATATGGCAAATGATTGGTTGCCACCTGCGATTGTAAGGATGATTAAGAAGAATAGAAATAAATAAAACAGTTTTTAAAAAATAATATGTAACTTTTTCAACACTCTACCGTCATAAGGAGGAGAGAATAGCACAAAAAAAATTGGCTATGTTGAATAAAATTTTTTTATCCTTTATTGGATTGGTTTTTTTAGCAGTAATAATTGATGTTTCGCTCATTTGTGGATTTTATGTTTTGGCAAATTCTTTATCAAAAGAAAATAATCAAACATCCATGATGATTTCGCCAGAGACACCTTCAGACACAAAAGATATTTTTGAATTTTGAAGGCCATTAGATGCTGAAGAAAAGTGACGGACTTGATAATCCAACAAGTCCGTCATTTCATTACCATCAGAATGTCTTTTTTATGATTCCAAGTCCTATTTACCAATCATTTATGGAACTCAATAATCACTCCTCTATACTCACCACCAATTCGACTTTTCGATTCTCCCTTTTACGCTTATTACTGTTCACCTCACCTCGCCCTTCAATAAAAATTTTATCCACTCGAACCCCTTTTTCTTTCAAATAAACACCGACTCCTTTCGCTCGTTTTTCTGATAAAATCATATTGTAAGCATCTGCTCCAATGTCATCTGAAAATCCGACAATTGAGACATTTTTTACTGTTTTTGACCCATCAAATACTTCATTTAAAAAAGAATTCAAGCCTTCTTTCATTTCAGGTTTCAAAGCAGATTCATCAAAACTAAAAAGGATGGTATGTCTAATTTTTTTCCATTTATTTTCTTGAGAAAAACTGCTTGTTGGCAGAGAAGCAGTTGTATTCAAATCGCCTTGGAAGGTTGGTAACCTAAACAAAGGGTCAAGATTGATATCTAAAGGAAAAAATATTTTGTTGTCCCATTCACTAATTCTTCGGGTATTTTGATAGGGATGATATTCGTCAGCACGGACTTCAAAATCCAATGTTTCACCAGCCCGAACACATAGGAAAAAACGCCCATCTTCGTCGGTCTGCATCGGAAGTCGGTTTTTAAAATTGACGGTTGTTTGGATTGGCGTTTTTAAAATAGAATCCCGCACATAGCCTTCTACAAAAGTGATTGGGTCACTAAATAATTGTTCTGATAAATCAAATTTATAAATGTCCATACCGCCAAATCCACCTTTGCGATTGCTGGAAAAATAACCCGTTTTGCCATCCGCAGAAAGGAAAAAACCGAGTTCTCGATAAGAAGAATTGACGGGGATTCCCAGATTTACAGGATGTCCCCAACCATCAATTCCATCCCATTTGGTCATAAAAATATCTTGTTCGCCCAAACCCAAATGGCCGGTAGACGAAAAGTACAAAGTGTTGCCATCATTGGTAATAAAAGGAGCTTCCTCATCGCCTTCTGTATTTACTTTTGGTCCAAGATTTTTGGGTTGTGCCCAGCGACCGTCTGGCAAGCGATTACTCATCCAAATGTCCGTGCCGCCTTGTCCACCTTCCCGATTACTTGCAAAAAAAAGAATCGTCCCATCGCAGTTGATAGAGGCTTGGGAGTCCCAGTCTCCTGAATTGATATAGCCAATGACAGGGCCAGTTTCTTTTACTTTTTCGCCATTCATTTGTCCTTTCCAAACATCGCAAGTTCCGAGAATACCCGTGCGTTCGCAGGCGGTAAAGAACATTTGCCGACCATCTCTGACAAACGTGGCCATGCCCTCATTGTGGTCAGTATTGAATTCTTTACTCGCAATTTGAGCAATGCGCCATTTCTCAGTAGGTCGCAAACTATAGTATAGATTTTCGTCTTCATATTCTCCTTTGCGACGGGTGAAGAACATCTTTTCTTGGTCATTAGAAAGAAATGGAAAATACTCATCTCCATCTGTATTAATAGCATCTCCAATATTCAAAACATTTGGAATATTCCAAAATTTAATCGAATCCATTGCCACTTGGCAGCCTCTAATATTGCGGGGCAATTTTTTATAATAAGTTGCTTCTGCCTCTTTTTCTGCTCCTCCATTGTAGCTAAATGCCCCATCAGGATAGTTTTGGAGAGAATCAAATTCCATAAATAATTCCAAGGCCATATAATAGTTCCCACTTTTAAAATGGGCATCAGCAGTTTCGTAAAATAAGGCTCTGGAAAAACGGTCATTGATTTGGAGAGCTTTATCGTATAGTTTTGCCGCTTCCCCGTATTCTAATAACAACTCTTGGCAGGCACCAGCACCTCGTAGGGCAGGGATAAAATCAGGTCGTCGTTTTAATATTTTTTGAAAACTTTTCAACGCTTTTTCGTAGTCCTTGACCAACAGCAATTGTTCTGCTTTTTGATATTCGGTATTCATCGCGTCAGACAAGGTAAAATCTGCCAAAGGAGAGCGTTGCCCAAAAGTAGTCAGGGTTATAAAAAGTAGTATAGGGAATATAATAAATCTCATTGCGCTATTATTCATAAAGTCTATATGATTGCTAAATATTCTCTCAAGAATGTGAAGTTATTTTTTCACACTCCATAGCCAACAATTTAAAAACCTATTCATAAATTTGACTGCAAAGTAACGCAATCTGATTGTCATTAGGCGTATCAAATGATAATTTTTTTTAATAGGCTCTAAATTGACCTAATACAGCGTGTTTATCTGATATATTGAGTGGTGTCATATCCAAAGACCATTTCCCAAACTCATGAGATAATTGAGATTCCTTATACATATTTTGGAAATGCCAAAGTTAATTATTTTATTTGCGTATTGATTTTTACGTTTATTATTTAGAAATTAACTTGAAAAAACGAAAAGTTGCGCATGAAATTGATTTTTGAATACTTTGTGAAATGGTACAAGGTGTTGAATATCAGTTTTTTATAAAAATGCGTTTTTCTTTTTTTACTCTTTACTTTCCTTTCATTTTAAGCGGAAATCTAAAATAAATTCTACTAAAAATAACGATAGGCTTTTTGAGCAATTCAATTTAATTAAATAGTCTATATCAACGAAAAAGTCTTCTCAACATGGCAATAAATCTCCAAAAAGGACAGAAAATCAATTTAGGGTTGACCCACATGACCGTTGGTTTGGGTTGGGAACCGAACGAAGGAACAGGATTCGAATTTGACTTGGACGTATCCGCGATTATGATTAATGACGGTCGGTTGATTCCTGCCGAAAATTTTTTCATTTTCTACGGTAACTTAACTTCTCCTGATGGTGCATTAGAGCATACCGGAGACAATCCTGATGGACAAGGTGACGGTGACGACGAAGAATCTATCATCATTGATTTGTCAAAAGTGGATGAACGCATTCAAGAAATTTTGTTCGTCGTAACCATTGATGAATACGAAGCGCGCAAGCAAAACTTTGGTCAAGTTCGCAATAGTTACATCCGATTGTTGGACACTGCAAAAAACAATGAAGTAGTGGCAATTTATGAATTGGATGAAGACTTTTCTATCGAAACAGGTGTTGAATTTGGACGCTTGTACAAAAGAGGTGGCGCTTGGAAATTTGAAGCATCAGGCATCGGTTACAAAGAAGATTTAGCCTTCTTTTTGCAAAAATACTACAAAGGAGATATTATTAAATAACGGCGCACGGTATTCGGCGCACGGCTCACGGAAGATACGAAGTTAATGATTAGACTTCGATATCAGACATTGACAAACCGTGAACCGTGAGCCGTCGGCCGTCAACCGTAAAAAATGTACAAACATTACTCCTTTGACCTCTGGTTGACCTTGATTCGGTCGAACCCAAATTTTAAAATTGAACGTACAAAATATTTTTTTGACCATTTCAATTTTAAAAATAAAACGTTGGCTACCGTCAAATCCATTTTTAGAAATGTGGACGTTACTGCCAATCGAATCAATGAAAAAACGGGTAAAAACCTAGATGTTGATGAATTGTATTTGCTGATAATTGCGTTGATGAATGATTATGAAGTTGATTTGCAAACTGTTGATATTCAGCGAGTTTATGATGAATTAGAAATAAAGCTTTTTGAAAATTTACCAGATTTATATGATGAAAATACCAAATCAACGCTGAAATATTTAAAAGAAGATACCAGAGCGTCCATAGGTCTTTTAAGTAATACAGGTTTCATCAAAGGGATTACCTTACGGCAAGTCTTGAAAAAATTAGATATAGCAGAATACTTTGATTTTCAAATTTATTCAGACGAAATAAAGTTGTCGAAACCTAATCCAGAGTTGTTTGCCTTTTTAATTGAAAGAGTGAGAAAACAGCATCAGAGAGAAATTTTGCCTTCAGAAATTATTCATATCGGGGACAATCCAATTGCTGATATTGAAGGAGGTAAAAAAGCTGGAATGGCTACATTTTTGCTAAACTCAAACCAGAAATCTATTAAAAACCTATTGACTTGAACATAAAAAAATATTCCCAACAAAAAATCTATAACCCCGAAGAATTGGATTTTGACCCCGATGACTTTAGTCGTTTTAAATATGGTGATGACTTAGTTGCCCGTCAATTTGGGACGGAATTAGCTGAAGGATTCATCGAATCACACCTACAAAATACGGATGTTGCTGCTACACAAATGGTGGTGCTTTCTAGTCCATATTCCTTCATTCCAACGGCGACTTTTGCTATGAAAAATCATTTTGTTTCGGTACTGAATCGTTGGTTGGTTGA
>ENA-ORXM01002432-ORXM01002432.1-marine-metagenome-genome-assembly--contig:-NODE-2432-length-21641-cov-3.966147_pt1 | contig 21641 bp, 7 predicted proteins | sample MGYA00237867_ERZ511480 | MGnify/ENA primary metagenome ERZ511480 (study PRJEB26309, sample SAMN06266103) | marine metagenome | isolation source: Algal blade | place: United Kingdom:Sidmouth, United...
AAACAGTATGATAAGTATGGAATTCAAAAAGAATAGGTTCTCAATATATTTATTTTAGAACATCACCCAGATAGCTTGGCAAGAAAGAAAAAATACAAAAATAACATTATAAATAATCTTATAAAATAGTAGAAAAAAAAACTGATACGGGAGATCACGGCTATGAAGTGAGAAATGTGAAAAGAGCGATTCAAACGTTGCCTCCAGGATTTAGATCTGTGTTGACACTTTATCTAATCGAAGGATACGACCATACAGAGATAGCAAATATTCTTAATATTTCTGTTTCGACATCAAAGACGCAGTATAGTAGGGCAAAGAAAAAGTTGAAAGAAATTTTAAATACAAATTAATGGATCCATTAGAAAAATTTATTCGAGAGAATAAAAAAGCACTAAAGCATAAGCATCCTGATAAAGAGAACCTTTGGAAGAAGATTGTTTCAGATCTTCCGGAAGAAAAAATGGAAGCAAAAAAAGGGGCACTGGTCGTTTCAATCAGCTATAAGTTTTTGACTAGAGCTGCTGCCTTGTTACTTGTCTGTGGATTAGCTACTTTGATTTTATGGAGTACAAATGCTGAGAATCAACACATGGCTTTAAATCCTAAGTATATAGAAATTAACACGCATTATTCACAATTGGTGAATGCTCAAAAATATAAGCTCGAAAATAGCACATCGTTGAGTCAAAAAGAAAAAGATGAATTCATGATATACATCGATGAATTAGAGAAAGAGTATGTACAGCTAGAAAAAGAATTGTCAAAAAATTTAAATAATGAAATAGTAATTGAAGCACTGATAGAAAACCATAATGAAAGAATACGGTTGATGGAACAATTACTAGATAGATTTGAAAAAATAAATAATAAAGAAAATGAAGAAAATATTAATATATAGTTGCCTATTTATGGTTTTTGGATTTGAGCTCATGGGCCAGGTTCAATTAGATAGAAAAGAAGTAAGATCCTTTCCTATCTCAGATAGTGGACAACTCATTGTTAAAAACCGGTATGGTTTTGTTCAATGTAATATTTGGGATCAAGATTCAGTTAAGATTGTTATCGAAATTATGTTAAATGCAAAGGATGATGAGGATGCAGAAGCACTTTTAAACTCAATTAGAATTAATTACAATGTCTTTGTCGATATGGTAGAATCGGAAACGATCTTTGGCGAAAGCAAACAAAATTTCATAAAGAACTATCTGTCAAAAATTGACCCATTTAAAAATAATAAAGTTGATGTAAATTATACAATTTATATGCCTTCAAGTATTGACATAGAAATAGAAAACAAATTTGGAGATGTACTTTTGGATTCCTTTACTGGTGATATTGATCTTGAAATTAGTTACGGAGATCTACGTTTTGATCAAATTTCTGGCAAATCAGATTTTGAATTGAATTATGGAAAAATGGTAGGCAAACATCTGGAGGATGCCTCGCTTGATCTCAAGAACTACGAACTACGATTAGACTCTGCTAATGAGATAGATATTAATTCTACAGGTTCAGAGGTGAAGATTGAAGTTGTAAATTCTGGGAGGGTAGATCTGAATAGAGATGAAGTGGAGATTGAATCGATTAATAGTATTAAAGGAAAAGCAACTTTGTCAGATATTGAACTTAATGAGGTTAAAGAAGAAATAGATCTATGGATGAAAAATGGATCTTTGACGGTAGATATGTTTGACGAAAAAGTGAAACGGGTTGATATAAGAGAAGAGTCTTCACGAATAGATCTAAAGATTGGCAAAATTTCATTTGATCTAGAAGCGGAACTGGAAGGTGCGGATTTGAGCGTTCCTAATACGGTAGAGAATATCAATAAAGAAGTTTTGGATGAGAAAAGGGCTCATAGAAAAGTTAGCCTTGAGTATGGGAGGGGAGGAACTAAAGTGGAATTTAAACTTCATGGATTGAAAGGGAAGTATACACTAGTAGATTAAAAAATATATGTTCCACTGATTTGCAGATCTTATAATTTATCATAATACATTAGGAGTACTTGACCCAAAGAAATAATTATTTTATATATTATTCAAAAAGTATGATTTTAAATAAAATACTCCTATGTTTGTCACACAAAGTTCTTTAATTTATCACTTATCAAGAAAGGTGGAGGGAATGGCCCTATGATACCTTAGCAACCAGTCTACTTTGACATTGGTGCTAAATCCAACTCTTTAACAAAGAGAAAGATACATTACAGCGCATTACATAGTGCAGCTTATATTTTGCCTTTTTTGATACCAATTATTAAAAAATGGAAGATATAAGTTACAAGTTTGAAACAAATGCAATAAGGTCTCAATGCGGCCAATCTCAATACAGAGAACATTCAACACCTCTATTCCTAACTTCTAGTTTTACTTTTGAAAATGCTGAACAAGGGGCAGCCATATTTGATGGTAGTGAACAAGGAAACTTATATTCACGATTCTCAAATCCAAATACACAAGAATTAATAGACAAATTATGTGTGCTTGAGAATTGTGAAAGTGGCATTGCTACTGCATCTGGAATGGCAGCAATTTATACGACCTTCGCAGCACTTCTTTCACAAGGTGATCATATACTTGCCTCCAAAGATATTTTCGGGAATGCTCTTTATATTATTACAAAAATTCTTCCCAAAATGGGAATAGAGTACACCTTAGTTGATGTTGACAATAATGAAGCTTGGCGAAAAGGTGTTCGTAAAAATACAAAGTTACTTTACTTGGAAACGCCTTCCAATCCAACACTCAAAATTGCTGATTTAAGATACATCTCTCAATTGTGTCAAGCGAATAATATTATTTCAATTGTAGATAATTGTTTTGCAACTCCTTATTTACAAAGACCTACTGATTTTGGTATCGATGTTGTCGTGCATTCAGCTACAAAGTACATTGATGGTCAAGGGAGAGTTTTAGGAGGAGCGGTTTTAGGAAAAAATACTATAATTTCAAAATGTTATGAATTTGTAAGAAGAACGGGAGCTTGTTTATCTCCGTTTAATGCTTGGCTCCTTTCAAAAAGTCTTGAAACTTTGGCTATTAGAATGGATAGGCATTGTGCTAATGCGCATGCAGTAGCACAATGGTTGGAAAATTCTAATAAGGCAAAAAATATATCCTATCCATTTTTACCTTCAAATAATCAATACAGATTGGCTAAAGACCAAATGAAATTAGGAGGAGGCTTGGTTGCATTTGAAATTGAAGGAGGAGCAACCGAAGCGATGAAGTTTATAAATAATCTGCAGATTTATAGTTTGACAGCTAACTTGGGAGATTCAAGAAGTATTGCAACACATCCAGCTTCCACAACCCATTCTAAATTGACTGCAACTCAGCAAAAAGAAGCAGGAATAAGTCCAGGGTATATAAGACTTTCTATAGGACTAGAAAATGTCCAAGATTTAATTAATGATTTGGATCAAGCGCAAAATAAAATAAACCATTGAAAATGAAGACATACAAACATAACGAGCATTTTGTTTTAGAATCATCAAGATCCATAGATAATTTAAAAATTGCTTATCAAACTTTTGGTCAATTGAATGAAAGTAGAGATAATGTTATATGGGTTTTTCACGCAATCTCGGGTTCTAGTAATGTAATGGATTGGTGGTCAGGATTATTTGGAGAGAATTTCTTATATGATCCTTCATCCTACTTTATCATTTGTGCAAACAGTTTAGGTTCTCCATTTGGCTCAACCATGCCCACTGATTTTAATTTCCCAAATTTTACAGTGAGAGATGTAGTTAAGGCGCATATGTTATTGGCGAAAGTGCTAGGCATTACAAAAATACATACTGCAATAGGAGGCTCCTTTGGAGCTTACCAAGCTTTGGAGTTTGCTTATAGTTATAAAGGTGAAATTGATCATTTGATATTGATGGCTTGCAGTGCTAAAGAGTCTGCTTGGGGAATAGCAATACATGAATCACAACGTATGGCATTAAAAGCGGATGTTACTTTCGGCGAAAAGGAAGAAGGAAAAGAAGGTATGAAAGCTGCTAGAGCAATTGCAATGTTAACATATAAAACTAGTGAATCGCTCATTGAGCAACAGACAGATATTGGAAATAGAGTCGACGATTTTAAAGCTTCAAGTTATATTAATTACCAAGGTGTCAAATTTAGTAAGTCATTTGATTCGCTCAGTTTTTATTATTTAACGAAATGTATTGATTCGCATAATATTGGTAGAAATAGGGGAGGAGAAGTTATAGCTTTACGAAAGATAAAAATTCCAAGTTTAGTTATTGGATTTAATTCAGATACATTGGTACCTGTCAGGTTTCAAAAATTTTTAGCGGAGCATTTACCTAATGCTGTGTTCAAAGATTTTGATTCTGAATATGGTCATGATGGGTTTTTAAAAGAAACAGATAAAATAACAAAAAGTATTAATAGTTTTTATAAAAATAATGGTTTATACAAGGGAGCCAATAGAATTGTAATGAAATTTGGAGGCTCTTCTTTATATGGTAAAAAGCAATTAAATAATGTCTTGAAAATTATTAATAGAGCCACTATAGATAGCACAGTTGCTATTGTTGTTTCTGCAAGAGGGCAGAGCACTGATATGTTGATTGAACTTTTTAATCTTGCAAAAAAAGGTCACGATTATTCACAAAAGATAATTGACTTTGAAGAATATCATTATGCAGATGAATTAGATCTCGATATTTCACAAGAAATTTCAGAATTAGAAAAGGTATTGAAAGCGATTGAGCTTCTAAAAGATGACAGTGAATTTGCGTATGACCATGTTCTAGCATTCGGAGAGATAATTAGCGGAAAGAGTATTGCTAAATGGTTGATAAAAAATAATATTAAAGCAAAATTTGTCGATGCAAGAGATTTAATTTTTACGAAAAAATTATTAGATAATTTTGAAGTAAATATGAATAAAAGCCGATTGTCTACTCAAGGTATTTTTTCTAAAATACAAAGTGGCGTGATACCTGTTGTTACAGGATTTATTGCAAGCAGTGAGTATGGGAAAACAGTGACTTTAGGAAGAAATGGTAGTAATTATACTGCCTCATTAATTGCCAATTATATTCAAGCGAAAGAAGTTCAAAACTGGACAGATGTTGCTGGAATTTTTAGCGCTAATCCAAGTGTTGTTCCCAATGCAATTAAGATCAGCAATATGACCTATAAAGAGGCAAATGAAATGGCCAATTTTGGTATGGATTTATTGCATCCTAAAACTATACAACCATTAAAACATGGAAAGATTCCGCTTTATATTATGAGTACCAGAGCTCCACTTGAACAAGGTACTTGTATAAATCAAAAAGGAGGCCCTAAAGGTATAAAGGCAGTGACAAGTATCGAAAATGTATCTTTAATAATAATTGAAGGGAACGAATTATCTCAATCAATTGGTATTGATGCTAGAATATTTTCATGTTTAAAAGAAGAGAAAATAAGTATCAAAATGATTTCACAAGCTTCTTCTGAAAGAGGGATAGGTTTTGTTGTCTCAAGCGACAAATCTATCCAGACAGAAATTGCTTTGAATAATGAATTTAGAGATGAACTCAGATTGCAGCAAATTTCTAGCATTAGAATTAATAATGATATTGGGATCATTTCTATAATTGGACGACATAATTTTGCTTTAGAAAAAGCAATAGCAATGCTTCGAAAAAATGAGATATGGATGCATCTAATTAGTAATAGTATAAGTGGTGAGCATATTTCATTAGTAGTAGATAAAAAGTTTGTAAATAAAGCATTGAGAATTACACATAATGAAGTATTTGGTGTAATAAAAACGATGCATGTCTTTGCATTCGGCAAAGGACAAGTTGGATCAACATTTATCAATCAAGTGTTGCAAACATCTTCAGATCTTGTGCAAGAAAGGAATCTAGCAATTAAAATAATAGGAGTATCAGATTCAAAGAGATATTTTATTGATGCAAACGGTTTAGATTCAAAATGGAAGACAAATCTTGAACATTCAAATCAATATCGATCCGTCAGAGAAATACTTGATGAAATAAATGATTTACACTTAGACAATGTCACCATAATAGATAATACTTCTTCAGAAGGATTAAGTAACTATTACACTGATTTCGTCCAATTAAATTTTGATCTTGTTACTTCGAACAAAAAATTTAATTCTTCTGATTTTGCTAATTATGTCAACTTCAGGAAACTACTTAAGTTAAAAGGGAGACATTTTTATTATGAAGCAAATGTCGGAGCTGGATTGCCAATAATTACGTTTCTAAAGAGTCTGTACACCTCTTCAGATGTGGTTACAAAGATAAGAGGTGTATTTAGTGGATCGTTGAGTTTTATTTTCAATATCTTTTCGCAAGAAATGATTACTTTTTCTGAAGGGTTAGCACAAGCAAAAAATAATGGTTATACAGAACCTGATCCAAGAGAAGATTTATCAGGTATGGATGTCGCTAGGAAATTAGTCATTCTTGCTAGAGAAATAAATTATCCTGCAGTCCTTAAGGATGTGAAAGTTCAAAATCTGATTCCAGAATCACTCGATAACTTATCTAGCTATGAAGCATTTATTTCCAATAAATATACGCTCAATCAGTACTATCAAAAATTAAAAGATGACCTTAAAATAGATGAAACATTAAGATATGTTGCTGAGTTGGATGTCAAAAAGGGTACAATGGAGGTTGCCTTAAAAAAAGTAGCTAATTCTACTCCAATTGGTCAAATGAGAAATGCTGATACATTGTTTGAAATCTATACTGAAAGTTATAAGGAGCAACCAGTAGTTATTCAAGGTGCAGGTGCAGGACCAGTGGTTACGGCGAGAGCAGTATACTCTGACTTGTTAAGAATTGGACAATGATGTTCTAAATAAAAAAGGGTAATTAAACGATTTAATTACCCTTTTTTATATTTTTTCTTTAAATTATCTACCAGATAATTATTCTATCTGCCTCATCCTTGTACATAGCATCTCCCTCTTTAATATCAAAGGCTTCGTAGAACTTATCCATATTGATAATTGGTCCAACTGCTCTGTACTGACCAGGAGAATGCGGATCTGTTTTGATTCTGTTTTTCAGCGCTTCATCTCTGAATTTTGTTCTCCAGATCGTTGCCCAGTTTAAAAAGAATCTTTGCTCTTGAGTAAACCCATCAATCAAACCTGGATCAGGATTTTTCTTTAAGTATGATTGTAGACCATCATAGGCGACATTCACACCTCCAAGATCTCCTATGTTTTCACCTAAGGTAAATTCACCATTTACAAAAATTCCAGGCAAAGCTTCATAGGAGCTATATTGATCGATCAGTTTTTTACTTCTTGCGTCGAAAGCTTCTCTGTCGGCATCTGTCCACCAATTATTCAAGTTTCCGTCGGCGTCAAATCTTGATCCTGAGTCATCAAAACCATGAGAAATTTCATGCCCAATTACACCACCAATACCACCGAAGTTGCACGCTGGATCTGCCTTGAAGTCAAAGAAAGGAGCTTGTAAAATTGCTGCTGGAAAAACAATCTCATTATATCTAGGATTGTAATATGCGTTTACAGTTTGAGGAGGCATGAACCATTCGGTCTTGTCTACCTCTTTTCCGATCTTTGCGATTCTCTTTTCGTATCCCCATTTTCTGGCGTTTAGAATATTTTGATAGAAAGATCCTCCATCATCCCAACCACTAACTTTTAGTTCGCTGTAGTCTTTCCAAGTATCAGGATATCCGATCTTCACTGTAAAAGTGCTTAATTTTTGAAGCGCTTTTTCTTTGGTCTCAGTAGACATCCAATCAAGGTTCTTTATTCTTTCCCCAAAAGATGTTCTAATTTCTGATACCATATCAGAAGCAATTTGCTTTGCTTCTGGGGGGAAATATTCTTTGACATATAACTTTCCCAGCGCTTCACCAAGAACTCCAGATGTAACTGAAAGAATTCTCTCATTCAATGGCTTTTGCGTTTCAGTACCCCCCAGTTGCTTACCGTAAAATTCGAAATTTACTTGATCGATTTCTTCACTCATCATTGAAGCTGCATCGTTTAAGATGGTCATTCTAATGTATTCTTTTATTGTTGACAAATCACCATTTGCCCAGATGTCATTTACTTTCTCTATGTACTTAGGTTGAGAAACAATGATCTCTTTGTAACCAACAGCTTTTACACCATTTAAAAATCTATTCCAATCAACCGCTGGTGCTAAAGTGTTGAGCTCAGCCAATGACTTTGGATGATAAGTATTTAAAGGGTTTCTTCTTTCTTCTTTTGCTAGCATGGATTCAGCCATACTAGTTTCAAATGCAAGAATTCTCTTTGCTTGATCGTTGGCTTGACTTTTTGTATCGCCTAGGAACTGCAACATTGAAGTCATAAAGTCCACATATTGGACTCTTTTCTTTTTAGAATCTTCGTCGTCATTTAAATAGTAGTCTCTTTCAGGTAAACCTAAATTGCCACCTCCTAAGTAAAGGGTGTTTACATTACTGTTTTTGGCGTCAGCACTAACAAAAACACCAAAAAGGGTCCCACCATAAGGAGCGGTTTTGATCATAAAATCTAACAGCTGATCTTTGTTTTGAACTGCTGCCAAATCATCAAGAGCTGGTTGAATAACTTTTGTCCCTTGAATATTTCTTCTGTCCATATCCATGGCTGTCTTGAAAAAAGTAACAATTTTACCTTCATCGCTATTAGGGTCGACAGACTTCATTGCTAAAGCTTTGTCCACCAAAGCCAAAGTCATTTCATCATTCTTTTCTCGTAGTTCTCCAAAGGACCCCCATCTTCCTTCATCTGATGGAATCTCTGTATGCTTCATCCAGCTGCCATTGACAAAATTGTAAAAGTCTGTTTTAGGACTAATTGTAAGATCCATGTTGCTGAGGTGAAGACCAGCATCTGGTTTTACCATAGCCTGCCCATTTCCTCTAACGGTAGGTGGCTCTGGTGTTGCTGGAGTTTTAGGTGGAGTAGGCGCTTTGCTGATTTCGGTACCTACCTTAGGTGTGCAGGCCAATAACAGTAGGAAGCCCAACATTAAATAGAATAACTTCATGTTAAAAATTTTATTGGATTGATTAAGTCATTAAATGCATTTGAAACGTAAAAATAGTTTATTGCTCAAAACATTCAATACTTTATCTATTAAACAATGATTAATAGCTACAAATCAACAAAATTTCTAGTTTAAAGAAGTTTATTTTAGATTTTAGGACAACAAATAGGTGATAGACTACGGCTATATCGATCCATTGCGAGAATGTGAATCAAAGATAATTCTACACCACCCGCTCCATTACTGGCCCGTTGGTAAGTAGAAAGGTTTATATCATAAGATAATGTAAGATAAGTATTGTTATAATCCATTCTAACTGCTGCGACAGCCGCATCTACTCCGTTGACATCGTTTTCTAAATACCATCTTATCCAGACTCCAACATAGAATGAATACTTCTTGTGTCTTTTTTTGCTTTTTAGATACTTTACAAAAGTTCCGGTATTGATTTCTTGATGTGGGCCTTGATCCATGAAAATAAAACTTGGTTCTAACCATACCCTTTGAGCAATCTTAAAGCTACCACCACCGTGAATCACTTTCTTAGCATAAAGTCTTTCTCTTTGTAGTTTAGTTTCATCATCTGATCCCTCTCTTATATTTTGTGAAAAAGAAACATCAGGCGTATTAAAATGCCAAAATGAACCACCAACATAAACTTGACTGTATTCACTTAGTTTTGCAAACCAAGATAAACCAACTCCAAAGTCCCAATAATTTATCTTGCTTTCAATTCCTTGAGCGATGAGTGGTTCGTCATCAAAACCTATCATTTGTGAGTAATCAATTCTATTACTTACATGTCCGGCATTGACACCAAAATTTAATAAATAGTTGTCATCAAAATCTAAGGACTTAATTATAGAAGCGCTTAAAGCAGTTTTAACGGTAGTAAGAGAAAGATCTCCAGCCTTATCTGCAAATACTTGAATACCACCTGATATTAGTGTACCTTTTCTAGCCATCAATTTGATGTCTGCTGATGCTGCCGCTGTTGAATAAGCATTGGTTACAGAATTCCATTGGCTCTTAGAATTTACTATTAATCTTGCAGCACCATCATTGATCAATCCTGTGAAGGAAGGGTTTAAGTACAGTGGTGATGCATGGATATGTGAAAAGTGAATATCTTGAGCAGAGACAGTTAAGGTTGATAAAAAACAACCTATTAACACCATAAAAAAAATTCTCATTAGATTATCTATTTTAATCGGGAGGATTAAAGTATCAAAGTGACGGGGGATAATAATGTGAAATAGAAGAGTATATTTACCATCAATGCAAAATGTCTGCCATGCCTGTCATGTTTAAGGAATTTTTGTAAATAATCATATTTATTATGGGACATTTTTTATTTTGAAATTATTGTCATGTATAAGTGTTTGATTAATAACATGGTATAAGTGTGAAATTAAAGTGCTTTTAATATTATTATTGTTGAGATATGTTATCCTTTTAAGATAAAACAAGGTTGAGTTGGCCGAGAATCTTACAGACAAAAAAGCGAATGGATACCGCTCCACCATCTCAGCCACTAGTGTACTTAATGGTGGATGGGGTGTTAAATCCTAATTCAAATAATAAAGTTGCCTTTTTTAGTGTTAGCCTAAATCGAGAAAATGATAGCTTAAATAAGCTTTAGAACTAATTTTAATATTTGCATGAATTTCAATTTTAGATACACAGGAATTGGATTCTGATAGATCAATTTAGATGGATTAGAAATGTTATAACATGTATCTTTAGATCTTATTCTCAGTTTAATTCATAGAACTTAAAGATTATTAGATATTGAAATCAGTGACCTAGTTGTCTGATTTTAATCAAAACATGAATCAAGCGAAGGATGGAAAAAGTCCAGAAATTTTCATACACATTATTGAAAATAGCAAGCCTGCTTGTTTTTCAGTGTTGCAACATTGAAATTCAAGAAATTCAAACTATAAGTAGTGATAAAAATTTTGACTATGATATAGATAACCCTGGCAACAAATTTTTGCTTGAAAACGAGCTTAAAGAAATTTCGGGGTTAAGTTTTGGGGAGGGTTATCAATTCATATATAGTATAAATGATGAGGAGGGAAGAATATTTGTTCTTGATAAAGAGGGTGGGGAAATAATAGAAAAAATCCCTTTTGGCAAAAAAGGAGATTATGAGGGGATTGAATTAGTTGAGAATTCTATTTTTGTTGTAAAGAGCTCTGGAACAATTTTAGAATTAGATACAGCCAAACAAGATGTAAAGCATAAGTACAATACTTCCTTAAAACCATCAAATGATGTGGAAGGTCTAGGATATAATAAAATTGATAGTTCTTTGCTTTTGGCCTGTAAGGCAGCAGCTGGAATTGATAAAGAAATAAAAGACAGTAGAGCAATTTATAAATTTGATCTTGCCAATAGAAAATTGCAGGAAGAACCTTTTTTATTGATTTCTGATGAAAGCATAGTATCGTTCATTAGAAAGCATGCACCAAAAAGAGAGCATGATCTGCAGAGGGCTTATTTCAAAAAATTGTTGAAAAGAGCGGTTTATTTTTCGCCGTCAGGCATAGCAGTACATCCTAAAACAAATGAAATATATATCCTTTCTGCCGTAAGTAAATTGTTATTAGTTGTTGATCAATCAAACAATATCAAGCATTTTGTATTTCTGAAAAGTAAGATATTCGCTCAGCCAGAGGGGATATGCTTTGCTGAAGATGGTGATATGATCATTTCTAATGAGGGCGCAAAAGGAGCAGCAAATATCTACACAATCAGAAGTCTCAAGAAAAATTAAAATAATTTTCAGAGCGTGTAATTTTCTAGCGGAATCGAGAAAATTTGTCCAAATCGCAGACCACGCATTAGCTGCAGATAAGTTTCAGCCAACGTACTCCAAAACGAGCATTTTGTAATAAAATATGGAAAAGTTTTCCACATTTTTGATTTCTAGAATGATGAAACATGCATTCTACTTAACATAATATGAGTTATAGGTTATTGTTAAGATTGCCACGTTTTGAGTTTTAAATGGTTGCAAGAAAGTCCTTAAATATAAAAATTTTATATGTAACAAACCCCGTAACATTACAGTATTAAGTCATATTCTAAAAAGTCCAAATGAGATAGGACTCTCAATATTACAGTATAGTCTATTTAGAGAGTCGACTAAGAAAGTTAATACAATTATACCATAACGGTTGATTACCAAAAAGCAGATAATATAACAAAGTAAGATCATGAAAAAGCATTTACAACTAATTATTGCCCTTATTCTAATTTCAGTGTCTATTGTACAAGATGGATATGCTCAATGCCCTAATCTACAATTTGTAGATATGCGAGATACTCCTGGATTCCCCCAAACTGACAATGTCAATGTTTGTGGAGATCCCGATACTTTGTCTATCTTAATTTTTACTGATGATCCTGGAGATATTTCTGGATTTGAAATGACAGTTAATTTTGTCAGTGGAATGAGGTATGCTGGTTTTGAAGAAACTCAATATGGAGGTTCTACAACCATATCGAACTCAGACCCTAGTCCTTCTAGCCCAACCTTTATTGCAAATGGTATAACTGGAGGTGAGATTTATACGGCCAATATTGGTGTAACTGGAGATTGCGATGTTGATTTAAAAGATAATGTCTATTTGATTGAGATAGAATATTCTTTTTTTTTCAAAACACCCTCAGGAGCAATATTTAAGTGTAAAGGAGTTGAGACTATAGAAAATGATTTTAATGGAGCGATGAAAGTTCCTGTTCTAAATATGTTTTCACCTAGTCCTGCGGATGCGACTGTAACAGAACTTGGTACACCAGCTTGCCATACGGTTACTGTTTCTCAAGATGGTCTTCAATCCTATTTAAATGAATTTGACTTTCAAGTTTGCGGCTGGATAAATACACCATCCTTAAATTTAGTAAGCATGGAAGCGAATGGTGTAAATCTACCTTTTGTCTATAATCCTGCCGATTCAACAATATCTGCTAATATTGATGGATCATACTTTCAAGGTAATTCAAGCCCAAATCCAGCAGATGAGCAAATGAATACGGATGAAAGAATAGCAATAAAAATTTGTTATCAAGCCGATGATTGTCCTGAGGCTACGGCATTTCCTGTAATTTATAAAGCATCTTATGGTTGTTTTGATGAAGTTTGCACAGTTACCCAGCGTGCTTCATCATTGGTAATAAACCCAAGTGGCTCCATGTCTCCGATTGTTACTGCAAGTCTAGAAAGTACCATGGAAGTTTGTGGTTCTGATTTACTTGTTACAGGAACATTCACAAACCCCAATACAGATACTGACCAAAATTCTTATACAGATTTACAAATTGGATTCCAAACATGTGGGATAGAAGCATTGGCCGTGACCGAAGTTTTAATAAATGGTACTGCTATTCCTGCCGTCTTTGAGGTACTCGGAGATGACATTAAAATTAGCTTAGAAAATAATACAAACCCAGGAATTGGATTAGAAGATTATGATGGGGATGGGTTCTATGATGATATCAGAGGAGGAGCTCCGACCATTTCATTTTCAGTTGCATTAAATTTAAATTGTGAAGTTGGAGGTCCCTATAGTGGGGACGATTGTCCAATGATAGCATGTGATGAAGTACAATTTTTCTTACAAGGCAAAACAAACTGTGGTAATCCTTTCAGAGGATTTCCTACAACAGATGGATTTGAAATTTTGTTTGGTGGAACATTAGTCACCAATCCTAATGAAGAAGATCTGAATGCTACAGGTTCTGTCATAGGATATGATTTTGGTGCATATAGTAATGCTGGTGCTCCTGTTGGAGCTGGACCATCTGTTAAAGAGATTGAGTTTTGTTATGACTTTGCTTCAATAAATGTTGAAGAATGTCCTTCAGGACCTGAAATGAAATACATGATTACATTTTCTGGTGCTCCTGCTCAAATAGAAGATTTAGAATTTGTGGCCGGATCTGCATCAATGTCTACTGATGGAGGAGCTACATATGCTGCAGTACCAGATTCAAAAGTAGATTTCACTTTAGTGAGTATGGATGAAGCAACACTTGAGATATTGGATGGTTCTCTCAATGCATCTGTTTGTTATAAATATTCCATAGAACTGGATACATGTTTATGTAGTCCAGTAAAATATTTTTCTGCGACTCAACAAGTTGTTTCTACTTGCAATGATTGTGATCCTGTATGTGAGGTTGTTAAAGCTTGTAAAAATACACTTTTCAAAGTTAATCCCGAATGTTCTCCTTGTCCGTGTTATGTAAAACATGAAACTACAATAGCAGAGAGATCACAATTTGGATATGCTGACAAAGAAATGTCAAGAAGATTGACGAAGGATGAAGTACCTCCCATAGATCACTCAAGATTTATACAAGGAGATACCTTATATCAAGAAGACATGTTTGAGATTCTTCTTCCTGAAGCGGTAAATGATATGAGTACATGGGCTTTATCATGGTATTTTTATCCACTCACCGGTTCTTGGACAACACGAGATCGATTGCCCTTGGTGGCAGATGCAAAACAAGCAGAAATTATGGAGATGAGAGTGGAGAATCCTGATGGATCAATCCAAATTGTGGATTTGTCTACCCTATCAGAATGTGCTCCGCAAGGATTAGATTGGATATCTGGTACAAGATCAACGATTAAAACACCTTGGGATGATTTTATAGTTAGAACACCTTCATGTGCCTATTATAATTCATATGATGCACTCGATAATACTAATGTATATCTCCAATTTACCAATTATGGAAAAATGGAGGAGTGTCGTCAAAACACAAGTAACGCCAAAGGTAGATTAGCCGATAATTATCAAGGAGGAGATTGTTTGGATCAAATGATTGCTACCTATAATATTGGTGTAGGTTCAAAATTGTTCTTTACAAGTAAAGTTCCTTTGATCAAGAATCCTTGGAGAGAAGCTAGATTAAAACAAGGTATTGTACCTCCTGTACAAAACGCTGCGAGATGGTTGCCTTATTTTAATTTATATCAGCATGATGAAATTGCTGGAGATGCAAATTATTGTAGATCCTATTTAGGAGGTGCTTGTCAATCGGCTGCCCCTATATTTGTAGATTGCCCTGGAAGGGTTGGAGCACAAACTAGAATAAATTTAGATCCTTGTGGAGCAAAGATTGAACACAAATTTTGGATAGAAAATTTCCCTGGTCCTGCTGGAGATAGGTGGTATCAATCAGAGTATAGACCTTTGATTGAAATGGGAGATGTTGATGTACCTTTTTATTCTCCTTTAGCCTATTGTGGTAACGCTGTCGTTTCTGCGAATGGAGTAGATTATGATATCTTATCAGATTCTTCACAAAACATGACCTGCACTCCAGTAAAGGGATATGCCGACGAGTTATGTGCAAATGATCCAGCAAGCACGGATGACAAGAATCCTGGACATGTGATTTTCGATTTAGGCAAACCAGGTTTACCAGAATTAGGTATTGGTTTTGATAACTGTGACACCATCAAATTAACTTATGATGCCTGTATGCTTTGCCCTGCCAAAATAGAAGGTCTATTTGCTTATGAAATAAAAATGGATTGGAATTATAAACAAGGACTCCCAGATCCTTGTCCATATGTTTGTACTACTGGAGGAGCTACAGCACCAAATTACACGGCTTGTTTAGATCTCGGTGTAACAGGAAATTGGTATAGAGGTTTGAACTTGGATACCATGATATACAAGGAAGATCAACTTAACGGAATTGTTTTCACAAGCCCACCACCACCTGTACAAGATCCAATGTCAGTAGCATTAATTAGCCCATTAAACATAGCCTCAGGTGTACCAGGTGTATCTGAAGAAATTTCAGAATTCGAGATTTGTAATCCGAATCCAAGTGATGCAACTGGTTTTGCTGGCTCAATAAGTTTTCCAAATAGTATAAATTTAGTAAATGTATATTCTGATGCTTTAGGTACGATGCCTTTAAATTTAACCTTGGCAGCAGATGATGGAGTTACTAAAACATATGCGATTGATATGCCTATCGGAACACTTCCAGGAACGGAATGTGTAAAAGTATGGGTAGGTACTACCCTATTGTTCTGTCCTGAACCTCCTGCAAAAGCACCACAAATTTGTGTTGGTGCGATTTCAGGTTGTGCACCTCCTGCAGTCGCTGCAGCTTTAGCTGGCGGAGGGGGATGCTCATCTGCTAGTACATGTTTTCAATACATTACTGGTGAAGCTGATTTACAAACGGAATGGTTTGCAATGCCAAATAAACCAAAACTATGTGAAGAAATGGTTCTTCATGTTAGGGTGAAAAATGTAAAAACTTTAACTTTACTGGATCTTCAGACTTCCTTTGACTTACAACCAGGACTTATAGTAGACCCAACCTCATGGGAGGTTGCTTTCCCTGGAGGCTCTGTTGGTTTAACAGGTAATTTTGGTACTTGGACCTCAGTTCCCGCTCCAGATATTCAATCAGGTAATCATTACGAATATTCAGATGATTCCATTTGGTCTGCGTCATTGCCAGGTGATTATGTTAATCAAAATGGTCTTCCGGGTGTTGAATCAAGTCTAGATAGTAATAAGGTCTCGTTTAGATTCCGAGCATCTACTGTCTGCGATGAATTTTTATCCGGGTCAAAAATAAAAACAGAAACACGCGCTGCAGATCCATGTTCGCCAGGAAATCTTAGTTCTGGTCAGGTAGAAAGTAATGGAATCATAATGGATGGCGCAGATCCAGCAGATTATGCTCAACTATTGGTTGTGGCATCTCCTACTGATTTATATTGTGGTAGTTTAACCAACGAATTTGGTCTTACTGCCCTTAATGTTTCAGATAATTCTACTACAGATTCAGTTTTGACTTGTGTTACAATTCCTACTGATGTTTTAACTTATGTTTCAGGCTCTATTTCTTATGGGAATCCTGCAACTTATGTACCTATGACAGTTACTGAAACTGTATCAGGAAATGATTTAATAGTTTGTTTTGATTCACCATCCTTAGATCCCGGTGAAAGTTTCTCAGTAAGTTTTGAAGCAGCAATGAATGTGGATGCGGAATGTGGAGATATATTTATTGGTGCAGATGTCAAGAGTTTGGTTGAAGATGTAGCTTGTGTACCAGGCCCTCCTTCAGACTGCGACGTTTTTGTGCAAAACAGTATAAACCCAGGAATCTTTATAGAATTACACGGTCCATTAGAGACTGTAGATATGCGAATAAACAGAGATTGTACTTCTGGTGAAGATCCAGTATCAATCTGTTATGAAATAGATTTACATAACCCTGGACCTGATTATTCTGGAGATATTAGAGTTGGTATTCATGATGACGTAACAGCAAATGGAACATTGGAAAGTTTTGATGTTGAACTCGCAGGTATGGATCACCCAGCTATTACTGTAGCGAGTGGAGATACCATTACGATAATGGCTTGTCTGGAAGTTTCTAATGCTCAGGCATGTCCTGTTATTATCAAGCAAACTTATGAAACTTCTTGTGTCTGTGACTTTGAAGTAACTCCTATTCAAGATATACCACCTGCATTCTTAGATACATTAAATCCATGTCAAGCAGTATGTCCTGGTCTTCCATTAGAGATTCCATATTGTGGAGACTATGTATGGACTGTAGATCCAGCAGGAGCCGCAACAATCACACCTAATGCTACTATGGATACATTATCCATCACTTTAGCTTCAGGTGCAGGTCTTAATTCTCCAGTTTTAATTACAGCATCTGATGATTTAGGTGACTGTACTTCTGAAGCTACCATACAGCTGAAAAGTATTGGAGATTTTGTCCCAAGAGATTCTATTTATGAAATCTGTGCAGGCGATTGTCTAGATTTAGATCTTGGAATTCCTGCAGCGATAGAAGATGCAGCAGAAATAACATGGGTTCCTTTAACTGGACTCTATTTGCCAACAGGAAATATTACTGAAGTATGTGATCTTACGGAAACAACAGTTTATAATGTAAATATCAAATTCAGTGAGAGCTGCCAGTTTGATGTGGTTCATACTGTGAATTTCAACCCAGTAGGAACAATTAGCATTGGTGGTGATGCTCAAATTTGTCAAGGAGCTCCAAATGCTACTTTGACGACGGATCCATTTTTTGACTATTATGAATGGTACGAAGTGAATGGAGGTTTCCAGATTATTCAAGCAATAACAACTGTACCTGAATGGACAAGTCCTCCTATTGAAGGAGCCTTTATTGTGAAAGCATTTAGAGCGGAAGATTTCTGCCCATCAGTCTCCCCTATTTGGAATGTTACATACAAAGAATGTGTTGACTTAGAATTGGACAAAGAAATTTGTGATATCGATCCAGTGCCTAATATTGGAGATACTGTGACGTATTGTATAACAATTTGCAACATTAACGATCCAAGTAAATATTTGACCTTCGATGCAAATGATGTAACCGTTGGGGATTCTTGGCCTCCATCATTGATCTATGAAAGCTACACTTCTACTCAAGGTACTTTTATATTTTCAACACCTCAAAGTACTTGGTCGATTCCAACAATCGCTAATGGAACTTGTGAAACATTAGAAGTGAAAGCCATTATTGATGATTATGGAACAATAGAAAATATAGCTGAGATAACAGGTTCTGATAAAGATGATATTGATTCTGAGGAAGACAATGACGATGGAGATCAATCAGAAGATGATGAGGACAAAGAGATTATCGAAATTCCAAAAATGGATTTAGCATTAGAAAAAACAATCTGTGCTTTTCAAACATTCCCTGTTTCTATCGGTGATGACATTACCTATTGTATTGAAGTCACAAACCAAGGAGATATTGATGCTTATAATGTTGGTTTAGTAGATTATTTACCTACGGAGGTAACATTGAATGATCCAGCTTGGACAGATAACATGGATGGTACTGTGACCAATTCTATACCTGTTGTATTGGTTGGACAAACAATTACAGTTCAATTGACAACAACTCTAACTACCCTTCCAAGTGGACCAGTCACAAACACAGCTGAGATCACTGGCCAAGAAGATGCGGATGGTGACGAAGTTGAAGATGTGGATTCTACAGGTGATTCGGATCCTAACAATGATGGTCCTGCTGATGATGGTGTAACAGACAATTCAAATGGAGATGAAGATGATTCGGATCCTGCGACCTTCATTTCAGAAGTAGTTGATTTAGCTTTAGCGAAAACAACAAATAATACTGGACCAGTTTCAATTGGTCAAGATATAACTTACTTCATTACCATTTATAACCAAGGTAATGTTAATACAACGAATATTACATTTAATGATTTCCATGGAGCTGGCTTAGGATTTAATGCTGCTGCTTCTCCTGGATGGACTGTTGTAAGTGGCACACAAGAAAAATTCACTTTTACTGGTGTACTTGCTCCTGGAGATTCAGTTGTAACTCCAATAGTATTAACAGTACTACCTGGAGCGAATGCCTCTAATTTGAGAAATGAATCTGAAATAGAATCATTTGAAGATGAAGATGGAAATGACATTACAGATGAAGACATCGACTCAGATGGAGACGATGATCCATCTAACGATGGCGACATGGATGATAACACTACTGATGGTGCTAACGGAGACGAAGATGATTCAGATTATGAAGAACTTCCAGTCTTCGATCTAGCTTTGAAAAAAGTTATTGCAACACCTGGTCCATACAATTATGGAGATGTTGTAACTTTTGATATCACTGTTTACAATCAAGGAAATTTAGATGCTTGGAATATTGATGTTTATGATTACCTCACTTGCGGGTATGATTTTGCACCGAGCAATACGACTTGGACATATACTGCTGCAACTGATGTCGCAAATACAGTAAGTGCTACTACTGCCCCGCTAGTAGCTGGAGATAGTATGATCATTAGTATTGACTTAATTGTAGTACAATGTGCTGAGGCTGGTGCTTATACAAATACAGCTGAGATTGCAGAAGCGACAGACGAAGATGGAAACCCAATGCCAGATCTAGATTCTACACCTGATGGTGATGGAACGAACGATGGCCCTATGGATGATAATTCAACAGATGGAGAGAATGGCGATGAAGATGATTCTGATTTTGCTTTAATTGAGATTTTCGATTTAGCATTAAAGAAGACAATTTCTACTCCTCCACCTTATGCTATAGGTGGGAATATTATCTTCAACATTTGGGTATATAATCAAGGATCTGAAACAGTTCAGAATGTGGAAGTTAGTGATTATGTGCCAGCAGGATATTCTTATGATGGAACATCAGGAACCAATGCATTTTGGGTTGGAGCTGGACCTACCCCAACTACTTTAACTCAGAATATTGCTGGACCATTAGTAGCTGGAGATAGCAGCTTAGTTCAAATTGAATTAACCTTAGAAAACGCATCTGATCCAGCTGATTGGAATAATGTCGGTGAGATTTCTAGCTTCGAAGATGAAGATGGCATGGCTCAAGAAGATGTTGATTCTACTCCTGATGGAGATCCAGATAATGATGGTGATATGGAAGATGATGCTACTGATGGAGATGGAACTGGTGGAGCCGGTGGTGATGAAGATGATTCTGATTTTGCCTTCCCAGAAATCAATGACCTTGCATTAAAGAAAGTTCTAATCACAGGTGGTCCTTATACAATTGGACAGAATCTGAGTTTCGGTATTACGGTTTATAATCAAGGAAATACAGATGCTTATAATATTGAAATAAATGATGTACTTCCATGTGGTTTTCAATTTGTTGGGCCTACATCATGGACACATTCTGTTGCAACTAACACTGCAAATACTACTGTTGCTCAAACAATACCACTTTCACCTGGAGATAGTATAACTGTAAACATGGATGTAACCATGATTTCATGTTCAGGTCCTGGTGCTTACAGAAACTCTGCAGAAATAGCAGGTTCTACAGATGAAGATGGAAATCCTCAAGAGGATACAGACTCAACACCAGATGATGATCCAAATAATGATGGCGATATGGAAGATGACGCAACGGATGGAACAAATGGAGATGAGGATGATTCTGATTTTGCAGAGATCAAAATCTTTGATTTAGCATTGAAGAAAGTATTAATAACTCCAGGTCCTTATGCTTATGGTGATCCTTTGGTTTTCGAAATTGAGGTGATCAATCAAGGTACAGAAACAGTTCAAAATGTAACAGTTGCTGAATACATTCCTTCAGGTTATTCTATTGATTATTCTAGTCCAGTAAATATTGATTGGACAGGTGGAGCAACCACGCCTACTACAGCAACAACACTTATTGCTGATCCAGCAGCTATTGGACCTCTTGGAGCTGGTACTTCTGTATTCATACAAATAGAGTTGATACTTGAAGCTTCTGATGATCCAGATGCTTGGAAAAACGTTGCAGAAATATCAAGTATGGAAGATGAAGATGGAAACAATCAACCTGATGTGGATTCAACGCCAGATTCTGATCCAGATAACGACGGTGACATGGAAGACAATGCAACAGATGGAGAGAATGGAGATGAAGATGATTCTGATTTTGCTATTCCTGAAGTTCATGATCTTGCATTAACAAAAGGAATTACTACACCTGGTCCTTATACACCAGGTAAGATTATAAATTATGCATTAACAGT
>ENA-ORXM01002433-ORXM01002433.1-marine-metagenome-genome-assembly--contig:-NODE-2433-length-21641-cov-3.883463_pt1 | contig 21641 bp, 22 predicted proteins | sample MGYA00237867_ERZ511480 | MGnify/ENA primary metagenome ERZ511480 (study PRJEB26309, sample SAMN06266103) | marine metagenome | isolation source: Algal blade | place: United Kingdom:Sidmouth, United...
TGCCGACGATCTTGAAATCACGCTTTTCGCTTGTGTTATCAAAGGCCATGTTACGCGTCCCTCATTTCACGGGCGGCGGTTTGAACCGCCTTGATGATCTTGTCATAGCCGGTGCAACGACACAGGTTTCCGGCCAGCCAATAGCGGACCTCGGTGTCGGTAGGCTCGGGATTCTGCTCCAGCAGCGCTTTGGCTGCGACCAGAATACCGGGGGTGCAGATGCCGCATTGCAGGGCGGCGTGTTCGAGGAATTTCTTCTGCAAGGGATGCAGCGTCTCGCCGTCGGCCATGCCCTCGATGGTGCCGATCTGGCGGCCCTCGGCCTCGGCCCCCATGACGAGGCAGGCGCAGACGAGGCGGCCGTCGAGCGTGACCGAACAGGCCCCGCAATCGCCCGTTCCGCAGCCTTCCTTGGTGCCGGTCAGGCCCAGGCGGTCGCGCAGCACGTCGAGCAGGGTTTCATCAGGCTCGCAGAGGAATTCGACGGGGTCGCCGTTGACGGCGGAGGTGACGTGGATGGAGGTCATCGAGCGGTTCTCCCGTGAATAGAGCCGTCACCCTCGGGCGCTGCGCGACGCACATTGTTCCGAGGGTCCACGGAGCGGATCAATGGATCGTCGGGACAAGCCCGACGATGACAACTAAGGGCGATCATACGACCCCCCTCGCGCGGTCGGCGGCGATCGTCACGGCGCGACGGGCCAGCGTGCCTGCGACTTCGGTGCGGAAGGCGACGGTGCCGCGCTTGTCGTCGATGGGGTTGCAGGCGGCTTCGCAGGCCTTCGCCAATGCATCGAGCGCGGCATCCTCCAGCTTCGTGCCGATGATCGCCTTCGCGCCATCCTCGACGACCACGACCGTCGGCGCGACCGCGCCCAGCGCGATCTTCGCCGCCGTCACCGTGCCATCCGCATCCAGCGTCACGCTCACACCGCAGCCGACGACGGCAATGTCCATCTCGGTCCGGGGAATGAAGCGGATGTAGCAATCGGAGGAACGCGGCGCTTTCTCGGGCAGCAGGATCGCCTCGATCATCTCGTCCTTGGCCAGCGCATTCTTCTGAACGCCGGTCGGCACCTGCTCGACAGGTATCTCGCGCTTGCCGTTCGGCCCGGCGATCCGGGCGAGTGCTCCGGCGGCGACCATGGCCGGGACGGTATCGGCGGCGGGTGACGCCGTGCAGAGATTGCCCGCCAGCGTCGCGCGGCCCGATACCTGCGTCGAACCGACCACATCCGCCGCATGGGCCAGGCCCGGCCAATCGGCCTTCAGTTCCGCCTGTTCGTTGATCTCGGCCCCGGACACCGCCGCGCCGATGCGCCAGCCGCCGCCCTCGCGCGCGATCTCGCGCAGGGACGCGATGCGCTTGGTATCGACGACCAGATCGGGCGCGATCCGCCCGGAACGCATCTGCACGAGAAGATCGGTACCACCGGACAGGGGACAGGCGGTGCCTGCCTCCCCGGCCAACAGGGCGACCGCCGCCTCGACGGTCTCGGGAGCCTCGAATCGCATGGGAAATCCTCGCTGGAACGCCTGACCTCGGGGTTCGACACAACCAAGTAACCCGGTCGTCGTCAATATCACGCGCTCCGCGCCGACATTCGGTCGCAGAAATCCGGCAGATCGCAGCGCCCGCGCGAGCCTGTCGACACAAAGCTTCGGGAAAAGTGTTCGCGGTCACGGAAAGGTAGCGACCGATTCGGCATGGTCGTGCGTGGAACAGTCATCCGATCCGGTTGACACAGGAGACACGCCATGACCGCGCCGACCTTCGCCTTCATATCCTCCGGCTTCATCGTCGCGGCCACCCTCGCCTATATCGTGGGTGCGCTCATCTCCTAGGGCGGTCCGATGCCTCCGGCAGGTCGTCACGGGTCGCGAGCGAGGTGGTTTCGGGGGTGCTGCCCCGGCCCGAGGGCATGGCGATGAAGTCGCCCTTCTCCTCGTCGGCCACCGGCGCGCGGGCACCGATGCGGAACAGGGTGAAGACGATCAGGGCGATATGGGCGACGAGCGAGGTGACGAACAGCCCCGCATGGCCGACCCCCGACATCAAGGCTCCGGCGACGAGCGGCCCGACCATCCCCCCCATGCCGTAGAGCATCAGCAATCCGCCGCTGGTCTGGATGCCGGTGCCTTCCGGCGCGTGGTCGCTCGCATGGGCGATGATGACCGGGTACATCGAGAAGATCGACGCCCCGAACATCGCCGCGAGGATCAGATTCGTGCGCGGATCGTCCGGCTGCAGCACGATGAAGATGCCATCGGCGATCACGGCCACCACGGCGATGAGCAACAGCACCTTGCGGCGGTCCATGCGGTCGGAGAGCGCGCCGACGGGGATCTGCGCCAGGGCCCCGGCCAGCACCGGCACGCTGGAAAAGAGCGCGACCATCGTGACGTCCAGCCCGATCCGGCTGCCATACACTGCCGCCAGGGTGCCGAAGGCGCTGTTGGATACCCCGATCATCGTCACGGCGAAGACGGCCACGGGAGAGTTGCGCCACAGCGCCTGCACGTCGATCTTCACCGAGACGAGAGGGCGGGGCGAGGTGGTCGAGGTGATCGCCGTGGGGATGATCGCGAGGCAGTAGAACATCGCGCCGAAGACGAAGAAGTGAAAGGTGCTCGCTTCCCCCAGCGTCAGGGTCATCTGTCCCGCCGTCGAGGCCCCGAGGCTGACCATGGTATAGACGCCGAAGATGCGCCCGCGCGTGGACGGCTCGGCCCGCTCGCTCAGCCAGCTTTCCACGATCATGGCCGCGCCCGCGAAGCAGAAGCCGCAGACCCCGCGCAGGGGTATCCACGCCCAGGGCGAAAGCAGCACGAGCGAGGCGAGGATGGTGATCGCCGCACAGGTCGCCATGACGCTGAAGGACCGGATATGCCCGACCCGCGCGACGAGACGGGGCGTGTAGAGACAACCCGCCACGTAACCGATGGCCCAGCCCGTACCGAGCAGGCCGAGGGCGAGGGCCGAAAACCCCTCCGCCGATCCCCGTACCGGCAGGATCAGCGCGTTGATTCCTCCCGCGAAAAGCAGGAAGGCCGATCCCATGAGGAGGGCGAAGACGGGCACGAGGGAGCGCAGCATGGCCGTTCAGTGCAACCTGCGCCTCCCGCTTGTCAACGATGGCGACGATGCGCGACCGGCGGTACACGGATTTTCGCGACGGGAGCTGGCCATGGCATCACACCGCTGAGCGGACCGGACCGCGACCGAGATCACGATCTTCGTGGCCCGCTCGCTGTTTGCGATCCCCTTTCCGGCGGGGCGGGGCTGCGCGTCGATGGCTGGAGGTCGATGCGCGGCCGCAAGACCTGAATCAGTATTCCAGCGACCGGCGCAATACCGCCACGTCCTCGCGCAGGGCGGCGTCCTCGTCGGCGAGCTGCGCGACGCGCTTGATGCCGTGCATGATCGTGGTGTGATCGCGGCCGCCGAACTTGCGTCCGATCTCGGGCAGGGATTTGGCGGTCAGCTCCTTGCAGAGGAACATCGCGATCTGGCGCGGTCGGGCGATGGCGCGGGCGCGGCGGGGAGAGAGCATGTCCGACAGGCGGATGTTGTAATGCTCGGCCACCTTGCGCTGGATCTCGTCGATGGTCAGGCGGCGGTCATAGGCGCGGACCAGATCGCCCAGGGATTCGTGGGCCATGTCGAGGGTGACGGGGCGGCCCACCAGCGTCGCATGGGCGACCAGCCGGTTCAGCGCCCCTTCGAGCACCCGCACGTTGGCCGAGACGCGATGGGCGACGAATTCCAGCACCTTGGGATCGACCTTCAATCCCTTGTTCTCGCGCATCGCTTCCTCGGTCTTCGACTGGAGGATACCGAGGCGCAGCTCGTAATCGGTCGGGCCGATATCGGCGACGAGGCCCCAGTTGAGGCGCGACTTGATGCGTTCCTCCACGCCCTCCAGATCGTTGGGCGAGCGGTCGGCGGAGATGACGATCTGGCGGTTGCCGTCGATCAGGGTGTTGAAGGTGTGGAAGAATTCCTCCTGCGTGGAGGCCTTGCCCGCGATGAACTGGAAATCGTCCACCAGCAGCAGATCGACGGTGCGGAACTCGTTCTTGAAGGCGAAGGTGTCCTTGTAGCGCAGCGCGGAGACGAAGCGGTGCATGAACTTTTCCGCCGTCAGGTAGAGGACGCGGCGGTCGGGATGACGCTCCTGCGCTTCCCATGCGATGGCGTGCATCAGGTGCGTCTTGCCCAGCCCCACGCCGCCATAGAGGAACAGCGGGTTGAAGGCCGCTGCGGGGGTCGCGGTCTCGGCCACGCGGCGCGCGGCGGCATTGGCCAGCTCGTTCGACTGTCCGACGACGAAGCTGTCGAAGTGATAGCGGTCGTCCAGCTTGAAGGTCGTCGGCGTATGGCCCCTGGATTCGCCGGAACCGTCCGAATCGGCGGCGCTGATCCGCAGGCGCGGAGAGGCCGGAGCGATGGCGTCGGGGGCAGGGACGGGAATCGGGGCGGAGGCTTCGGAATCGGCTGCGGTACGGACGACGAAGCCGATGGAACGGACGTTCGCCGCCCTGGCCTGCCACATCTCCTGAAGGCGGGGACCGAAGCGGCCCGAGACCCGCTCGCAGATGAAGCGATTGGGCGCGGCGAGATGGACGGTATCGCGTTCGACCGCATCGACGGTCAGGACGCCGATCCAGCTCCGATAGCTGGCTTCACCGATCTCGCCCCGGAAGGCCGTGCGAATCTCGTCCCATGTCCGTTCGGCATCCCCATGCTCCATTATTCTGTCCGCTCCCGTGAAATCATGTTTTCTTTCAGCGCCGTCTGCCCGGACGCTTGTATCGCATCTTAATATCGACAACTAAAATCCACTGCTGTCGTTGTACTCCCTCTCCAACAACGAGCCTTGAAGATGAATACGCAACACCCTCATCTTCAAAGACGACAGAGGCTTTACGGTGAATACAAAAATTGTATCCATCACTTCTTCCATCGCTTCAGGCTTGAAGGACATTAACCCGGCGTTAAGGAGGGTAGCAAGGTGGGGAATTTACGGAATCCTGCAAAAAATTCATTGACGCAGAGCAGGCATGAAAAAGCCGCCGACCCGATTCTAATCGGGAGCGGCGGCTTCGTTCGGGACCGTACTACAAGACCTAGTTGGCGAGGGCCTTTACGCGGCTGGAAAGACGCGAAATCTTGCGGCTGGCAGTGTTCTTGTGAACGATGCCCTTGTTCGCGCCGCGCATGACCTCGGGCTGGGCAAGGCGCAGGGCCTCGCGGGCAGCATCGGAATCACCGGAGGCGATGGCTTCCTCGACCTTGCGGAGGAAACCGCGCATCCGGGTACGACGGGCTTTGTTGACTTCGGTGCGGCGCTCGATCTGGCGGATGCGCTTGCGTGCTTGGGGCGAATTGGCCATGGGGCGCTTTCGTAATTTCAGTTTTCAGGTATGAGGCGCGGCTTTTACAGTGATGAAAGCCCGCGCGTCAACAGGCTTTCAGATAGGAACCGGATGACCGGCTTTCAACGGTCCCGGAAGCGGGCCTGACGTTTTTCGACGAAGGCGGCCATGCCCTCCTTCTGGTCCTCGGTCGCGAAGAGGGAATAGAAGACGGCGCGTTCGTAGCGCAGCCCTTCTTCCAGCGTCGTCTCGAAGGCGCGATCCACCGCCGATTTCGCGAGAATCACCGAAGGCAGGGACATGTTCGCGATCTTCTCGCCGACCTTCACCGCCTCGTCGAGCAATTCCGCATCGGGGACGATGCGACTGACCAGACCGGCGCGTTCGGCTTCCTCGGCGGCCATGAAGCGGCCCGAGAGAATCATCTCCATCGCCTTGGCCTTGCCCACGGCGCGCACGAGGCGCTGCGTACCGCCCGCACCGGGGATGACGCCCAGCGTGATCTCCGGCAGGCCGAACCGGGCCGAATCGGTCGCGAGGATGATGTCGCACATCATGGCGAGTTCGCATCCGCCGCCCAGCGCATAGCCGGAGACGGCGGCGATGACGGGCTTGCGGGCCTTGGCCACCGCTTCCCAGTCGCCGCCGATGAAATCCTCGATCATCGATTGCGGATAGGTGCGCTCGGCCATCTCCTTGATGTCGGCCCCGGCAGCGAAGGCTTTCTCGGAGCCGGTGACGACGATGGCTCCGATGGCCGCGTCTTCCTCGAATCGCCGCACGGCGGTCGCCAGCTCTCCGATCAGCGCGCCGTTCAGCGCGTTCAGCGCCTCGGGCCGGTCGAGCGTGATGACGCCGACATGTTCGCGCGTCTCGACGGTGATGGTCTCGAATGCCATTGGTGGGTGTTCCCTCGTCGCCCCGGTCAGCCGTGTTCCCTATCCCGAATGGGGACGAAGCGCAACGTGAAGGCGATTCACGGATCGCCCGCGACGCCGTAGCTGGGGGCGGCCTGCGGGTCGATGGCGCGGTTGAGGTAGTCCTGCATCTGCGGCCGGTAGGCGGTCCAGAGCGTGCGCAGCTTTGCGATGGGGTCGTCATCGTCCCAGTCCACGCGCAGGTCCACCAGATAGAAGGGCATCCGGTCGGCGACGATCAGGGCGGCGGAGTGGGTGGGGCCTTCCTCGCCCCCCGCCGCGACGCCCCCCTCGATGCCGCGCAGCAGCCGGTCGGCGAGATGGGCGTCGGGGTCCGATTCGAAGCCGTCGGTCATCGCTTTGGGAACCGCCGTACTCGACAGGAGGTTTCCGGCGGCGATGCACTGCGCCCCTTCGGAGACGGCATGGGTGCCGAGGATATTGCCGCCGGTGAAATGGGCGGTGGTGCCGTTCGCATCCACTGCCGTCAGCTGGCGATAGTCGATATGCCCGCGCCCTTGGACCACCCCGGCGATGGCGGAGGCCGCGTCCTGACCGCTCTCCATCGCATCGAGGACCAGCGTGGCCAGATGCGGGTCGGTGACGTTCTGGGTGGCGACCGCGCCCACGCCTGCGCGGGCATGGGGGCAGCGGGAACCGACGGAGATCGAGGAGGTCGTGATCGCCACGCCGACCATGCCGGTGCGCGCACAGCGGCCGGCGAGTGAAAAAGTCATGACAGTGCTCCTCCGCCCAGACGGCGGGACAGGTATTTCTGGAAATCGTGGATTTCGCGCTCCAGCCAGCTCAGGGGGCCGGGGGCGGCGTGGGAGGAGCAGGCCCCGGCATAGATGCCCTCGACCACGGCCCGGTCCTCGGTGTTCACATGCTCGAAGAACGCGGTCAGATCGGCGATCCACGCCGCGCGCTCATCGGCGACTCCGAGCATGGCATCGACCTCCGGGGCCAGCGCCACGCCGAAACGCACGTCCACCTGCCCGATACCGCGCGGACGCAGGGACAGATACCAGAGGTGATCGGGGGCCAGCACATACATATGCGCCGGAAAGACGGTGGGCAGCACCGAGGTGTTGCGCCATTCCCCCTCCAGCGCGGTGTTGTCGGCATGGGCCTGCCCGTAAGTGGCATTCCCGGCCTTCATGAAGGTCTGATAGGTGAAGCCGTCATGGGTGGTATCGGGAAAGGCGGTCTTCTCGACCGGGAACCACGCGCCGACGGTGGCCTTGTGGGCGACGGGCAGGTGATAGCCCTCCATGAAGTTCTCGGTCAGCAGTTTCCAGTTGGTGTTCCAGACATGGTCCTCGCGGACGACGGGGACGTAGTGCGCCATGCCATAGCGCGAGACGACCGCGTCCAGCGGCGCGAGAGTCTCGGCGACCGGCTCGGCTTCGGGATCGAGGGTGACGTATATCCAGCCGTTCCAGATTTCGGTGCGGATTTCGGGCAGGCAGATGGCCTTCCGGTCGAAGCCCGCCGTATATTGCATATGGCCCGCGCCGATGAGGCGACCGTTCAGGTCGTAGGTCCAGGCGTGGTAGGGGCAGACGATGCGGCTGGTGCAGCCGGTCCCCTCCAATAGCTGCATCATGCGATGGCGGCAGACATTGGCGTAGGTGCGGACGATCCCCGTCCTGTCGCGGATGCAGAAGACGGGATCGCCCGCGATGGTGAAGGTGAGGTAGTCGCCGGGGTTCGGGATTTCGGCGGCGAGGCCGGGGCAATGCCAGTCGCGGCGGAAGATGGTGTCCGTCTCCAGCGCCGCGATCTCCTCGCTGAGATAGAGGGCCGGATGCGCGCCGGTCGCGTGTTCCAGCGGACCGTCGGCGACGGTGGCCAGATGGGAGAGCAGGTCGGGGGCGGTGGGGAGGATCATATGATAACTCCAAACTTTAGAGTGCAGCCCCGGATGCGAAGCAGCATTCCATGCTGCATCGCATCCGGGGAAGCATGTTCATCTCCAATCCCCCATCAATCCGGGATGACGGCGGTGACTTCGATCTCGACCACCCATTCGGGGCGGGCGAGGGCGTTCACGACGAGGCCCGTGGAGCAGGGATGGACCCCCTTCAGCCACTTGCCCATCTCGCGATAGACGGGCTCGCGGTAGCGGATATCGGTGAGATAGACGACGATGCGGCAGATGCTCTCCATCGTGGTGCCTGCCTCCTTCAGCAGCATCTCGATATTGCGCATCGTCTGTTCGGTCTGCTTCTCGGCATCGCCGGGATGCAGGCTTTCGCTCGTGTCGAGGTCGGAACTGACCTGCCCGCGCAGGAAGACCATCGTGCCCCGCGCGACGACACCCTGGCTGAGGTCGTTGTCGAGGCTCTGCTCGGGATAGGTTTCCTTGGTATTGAACGGACGCAGGCGTTTGTGCATCGTCATGGTCGGCTCCCCTTCTCGCGATGCCTTCACTGTCATGGTCGCAAATGCGCAAATCTTGCCTGATTGCGACAGGGTGCCGCTTTTGGCTTGGTGTCCTGTATTCCGTGGCGAGGAACACCGGGAAATCTGTACGCCGCTGCAGGGAAGATGGCAGTGGATAGTCACATGACATCAGTTGAAACTGATATTATTCTCGACTAATGTTCTTTTCGCATGAAATGGGAAATCGAACTTCATCCGGCGTTTCGCGAGGAAGTCAGGCATCTGCCCTTGAGTGTGCGCCGCTCACTTGGCGAGGCTTTGGTGGCAGTAGAAATCGAAGGCCCCGATCTAGGCCGTCCGACTGTCGACAGCCTCTACGGATCGAAGCATTCGAACATGAAGGAGCTTCGCTTCAATGCCGATGGCGGCGTGTGGCGTTTCGCCTTTGCCTTCGATCCAACGCAGCAAGCCGTCGTACTGGTCGGCGGCGACAAGCAAGGCGCGAACCAGAAGAAATTCTACACCTGGCTGCTCGGCATCGCCGACGAGCGATTCGATGACTACGAGCAGAAGGAGCAGGACCGATGAGTGACTGGCGAGACTTTATTCTCCATGATCTGACACCTGAAGATCGCGCGGACGTGGAGGCCAAAGGGCGGCGCATCGCCGCCGAGTCCCGCACGATTGCGCAGGCACGCAAAGCACTGGCCCTGACGCAGACGCAGGTGGCAAGCGCCATGGAAATCACTCAGGGCGCTCTGTCGCAGATGGAGAAACGCGATGATATGATGGTGTCCACGATACAGGCGTATATCGAGGCCATGGGCGGAAAGCTGGAACTGATCGCGACCTTCCCCGGAATGTCTCCGTTCGAGCTGTCACTGGGCGCGGCGGCGGGCCAATCTGAAACGAAGGAAGCCCGGCAGCACAAACCCTAACTCGCCTTCAGCGTCTCGACCTTCGACTCGCCGTAGACATTGTCCGACAGGCCCGCTGCGTTGTGGGCGAGGTCGAGGGGGCCGTTCCAGTCGAAGTTGCGGTAGACGGCGGCCAGTTGGGCGAAGGGCGGCGATTGCGCGAAAAGCTGGAAGGTCAGGCGGTGGCCTGCGTAATCGGAGTTCAGCAGGTCACGCGCGAGGCCGAGCAGCCTGCGTCGGTCATCGGCGATCCAGTTGTCGTTGATGGTGTAGAACTTGTCGAGCCACGGTTTCGTTTCCGGGTTCGCGAAGGTCGCGGCATCGGGGGTGACGCAGATCTGTCCGCCGCACAACTCGCGCGCCATGTGCATCATCTTCGGCAGGTTCGAGAGCGCATGGACCCGGCCCGACATCAGCATGGACTGGTTGGGCATCAGCAGACCGTTCGGGGACTTCTGCGCCGTGGCGATGGCCGCCGTCAGGAAGGCGTCGATCCCTTCGCGCCAGACGGCCAGTTCGGCGAGTTTCTCCTGCACGGCCTGCTGCTTGTCGAGACCGGTCTGCTTCACGTTCCAGAGCGCCGCCCCGATGATGAGATCGGCATAGGACAGCGTGCGCTGGACATAGGGAAATGCCGAATAACGGTGCAAAGTCGCCCGGATGAAGCTGGCCGCGCGGGTATGCTGGTAGAACAGCACGTCCTCCCACGGGATCAGCACGTCGTCGAGAATCATCAGCGTATCGATCTCGTCGCAGCGGTTCGACAGCGGATAGTCTTCGGCGGGCGCGCGGCCCGCAAAACCGGTGCGGCAGATATGCTTCACGCCGGGGGCGTCCATCTTCACGATACAGCCAAGCGCGTAGTCGGACAGTTCCGCATTGCCCCAATTGGCGATGGTGGGTTTGAGGAAGGCCTGGTTCGAATACGCCGCCGCCGTCTCGTATTTCGCGCCCCGGATGACGATTCCCGCATCCGTCTCCCTGACCACATGGACGAGCATGTCGGGGTCCTGGTCCTGCGGAGCCTTGGAGCGGTCGCCCTTGGGGTCGGTATTGGCGGAAACGTGGAAGGGATCGTCCCTGATCGCCGTGCGGATATGGCGCTCGATGTTCTGGGCGAAGCGGGGGTCGATCTCGTTGAGGATATCCTTGCCGTCCCAGAGCGACCACATCTCGCCGATGGTCTCGTCGCCCATGCGCGTGACGACGCCGCCGACCTCCTGCGCGACCAGATCGACGGCGGCGCGCTTGTCGTGCCAGTCCTGCTGTTCGTAGGGCAGGCGCAGGCCGATGGCGAAGCGGTCGCCGTCTTCCTCGTAGGTCATCGCTTCCTGCGTCCCGGCCTCGTGCTGCATGTCGTAAATGCGCGCGCGGATATCGATGACGGGCTTGAGCTGGGGATGGGTGCAGGGATCGGTGGCCTGTTCACCATTGATCCAGACCTCGCGGCCGTCGCGGATGGAGTCTCTGTACTGGTCGCCGGTGCGGATCATGTCGTCTCTCCCTGTTCTCGGATAGAGGATACGCGGCGTCTTGGGTTAGGCTAAATTGATTGTATCTTTGGATTGGATAGCTTTTAGCTATAAAGCATGATCCGCTATACCCTGCGCCAACTCGAATACTTCGTCGCCTGTGTCGAGCAGGGGTCGGTGGCCAAGGCCGCCGCTGCGCTCAACGTCTCACAGCCGACGGTATCGGTCGCGATTGCCAAGCTGGAGACGGCTTTCGGGGTGCAGTTGCTGCTGCGCCATCCTTCGCAGGGCGTCTCGCCCACCGCCAGCGCCGAGGCGATCCTGCATTCCGCGCGGGGGTTGCTGGCCCATGCGAAGGATTTGCAGCGGGAGGCGACGGAGGCGGGGACGGCGGTGGCCGGCACGGTGCGGGCAGGGAGTTTCAGCACCTTCGCGCCCGTGATCCTGCCCGGTCTGCTTGCGCGGTTGGGGAAGGTGTATCCGGGGATTGCGGTGCAGATACGCGAAGGAACGCAGGAAACCCTGTGCCGGGATTTGCGGGACGGGGCGCTCGATCTGGCGCTGCTCTACGATCTGGATTTGCCGGATGATCTGCATCGGGTGGCGCTGGCCGAACGGGTGCCGCATGTGGCGCTGCCGCAGGGGCATCGGCTGGCGGAGCGCAAGGCCGTGGCGCTGGCCGATCTGGTGGACGAGAACCTGATCCTGCTCGATGTGCCGCCGAGCCGGGAGTATTTTCTCGGGCTGTTCCGGCAGGCGGGGCTGGAGCCGACACTCGCGTTCAGTTCGCCATCTTTGGAGTTGGTGCGGGGAATGGTGGGGCAGGGTCTTGGCTATTCGATCCTCGTCACGCGGCCCGAGGGGGACATGACCTATGACGGCCATGCCCTCGCGATCCGGCCCCTGCGCGACCCGGTGGCGGCCAGCCCTATCGTCGTGGCGCGACCTATGAGCCTGCGCCCGACGCGGTTGGTGGAGGCGTTCGAGGAGGTGGCGCGGGGGTTCTTGGCGGAATAGCCGTCCTGCCCTCGAAAGAGGGCATCTCATGGGGCGGCGCAAGATTCCCGCTTTCGCGGGCATGACATTTATTTCTGACACTCAGGACACCAGAACGTCGAGCGTCCGCCCTGCACGATGCGCTCGATCCCGGCGATGCATTTCGGCCCTCCACAAATCTCGCCCTCCCGGTCATAGACGCTGAAACGGTGCTGGAAGTAGCCCAGTTCTCCCCCGGCCCCGTGGAAATCGCGCAGCGATGAGCCGCCCGCTTCGATGGCCTCCGCAAGCACGTCGCGGATCATGGCGGTGAGGCGCTGGCAGTCCTTGGCGGTCAGGCTGCCTGCTTCGCGCAGGGGCGAAATCCTGGCGCGATAGAGCGCCTCGCAGACATAGATATTCCCCAGCCCCGCGACCCGGCGCTGGTCGAGCAGGGCCGCCTTGATCGTGGTGCGGCTGCGCGCGAGGGCGGCGGCGAGGGCCTCGCCGTTGAATTCGTTCGACAGGGGTTCGGGGCCGAGGGTCGCCAGCGAGGGATGGGCGTCGAGGGTGGCCGTGGGCCAGAGGTCCATGGACCCGAACCGCCGCGCGTCGTTATAGACAAGACCGATCCCGTCGCCGAGATCGAGGACGACGTGATCGTGTTTGCGTGCCGCCTCGCCCACCGCCGCAGCGTAGTGGAACTGCGCACTCGAATTGCGCTCTGCGCCCAGACCGGACAGGAGCAGACGGCCCGACATGCCCAGATGGATGAGCGCCGTTTCCGGCGTCGGCCCGTCGAGGTCCATGGTCAGATACTTCGCCCGTCGCCCGAGACCGAGGATGCGCCGCCCGGTCAGGCGCTCCGCGAACCGCTCCGGCAGGGGCCAGCGCAGATCGGCCCGGTTCTGCACCGCCCTGACGATCCGTCGCCCCTCCAGCACGGGGGCGAGGCCGCGTCGGACGGTCTCGACTTCGGGGAGTTCGGGCATCTAAGCTTCGTCCTCGATGATCGTCTGCCAATCCCGATTGCCATGCAGGATGCGGATAACGACGATGTCGGTTTCTACGATCCTGTAGACGATCAAGTGCGATTGATAGTGGCGTATTCTGACCGGAGGATCGAATTCCCTGCGCTCGCGCGCCAGAACCGGGAAGGCGACCAAGGCGGCACATTCACGAGTCAGACCTGCCGCGTAGGTATCTGCCTGTTCAACCGACCAACGGTGCGCAGTAAACGTCCAGATATCTGCCAGATCGGCACGGGCACGCGGCAACAGCCGGTAGGCGTCAACTTTCGGCGGAGCCATGCTTCTCGTGCATTTCGCTCAGGAAATCACTCAGGTCGAAGGGTTCGGCCTCGCCGCTCTGCAATCCTTCGTCGATAAGGCGCTGCATCGTGGCGATCCTGGCAACACGGTCCTGATCCCGGCGGATCAGATCGCGCACGTAATCGCTCGCATTGCTGTAGCGCCCGTCCTTCGTGCGACCTTCGACCCAGGTTTTCATCGGGTCCGGCAAGGATACGTTCATAGTCGCCATGGCGTTACCTCCGGCGACAATTTGCCAAAGATTGACAGTCTTTGTCAATCGCCGTTTACTGCTATGGCCTTCACTTCCCGTTGCAGCCGGTCGATATACGGGTCCGACAGGTCATGGCGGGCGAGGCCGTCGGCGAGATCGTAGAGATAGGCGCGGCAAGTGCCGAGCGACCCTTCGGCATAGGCGATGGCGTTCACCTGTTGCTCGTGGCTGACGACCGCAGAATAGCGGTCATGGGCCGGGTTCGAGAGGAATACGCAGGCGGGCAGCGGGCCGTCCGGCGTCTCCAGCGTCAGCCATGCCGGGCGATAGACGCCGGAGATCATCTCGCGCCGCCAGAGGATCGTGGTTTCCTCCTCCCACCGGTCTTCGGGCAGGCGCAGGGCGACGCCGTCGCACCTGCCTCCCTCGTCCAGCGCCAGCCACAGCCCCGGACGATCGGGCGAGCCGCGCCCGATGGGCGCCCAGACGCAGAAGCGGCGCGAATGGCCGGGCAGGCGCGCGAGGCGGTGCTCGGTGACGTCCACGATGGGGTTCCAGATCAGCGAGCCGTAGCCGAAGACCCACAGCTCGCCGGTCTCCTGCGCGCGGTCCAGAATGGCCCGCCGGGAGGCCTCGAAGGCCCCCTCCTCCATCAGCGTCATCTCGCCGGGGGCTTCGTCCAGCATCTTCTGCTTGAAGCTGTCATCGGTCAGGGAATCGCGGGAAAGAGGCATGGGGTTGTCTCGGTTGCAGTTTCGGGACACCGTAGCGCCGTCATTCCAGGGGGCAAGACCCATGACCGAAACGTACAGCAACGCCGATACCCTGCGCATCCTGCGGTCGGTGAAGACCATCGCGATGGTGGGGGCCTCGGCGAAGTGGCAGCGGCCCAGCTACTTCGTGATGAAATACATGCAGGCCAAGGGCTATCGGGTGATTCCGGTCAATCCGGGGCTGGCGGGGCAGGAAATCCTCGGGGAGACGGTCTACGGGTCGCTCGCCGATGTCCCTGGCCCTTACGAGATGGTCGATGTGTTCCGCAATTCCGAGGCCGCGCTGGGCGTGACGCAGGAGACCGTGGCGCTGGCGGAGGAGAAGGGGATCGAGGTCGTCTGGATGCAGCTCGGCGTGATGAACGATGAAGCCGCTGCTCTGGCACGGGGGGCAGGGCTGGAGGTCGTGATGGACCGCTGCCCGAAGATCGAGTTTGGACGGCTGAATGCGGAGTTGAGTTGGGGCGGGTTCGACTCGGGGGTGATTTCGGCGCGGCGGCGGCGGGTTTGATTATCCCGTTTCGGTAAAGCGGGGCTGCCCGAGGACATTTTAGCATTTGGCAATTCGCGTTTTCTGGAAAGATCTGACAATGACCGACCTCACCAATGATGGCCGCCGCACGATTGCGCAGATCGCCGCGCGCTACTCCCTTTCGACCGACACGGTAGAGGCGATGGCGCGCGCAATGGAGCGTGGTGGTGGCACGATGGCGCAGTTCAATATCCCCGAACTGGGCGGCGGCGGGCAATGGATGATGGGGGGCATGACGATGGTCGGCGATATGTTCAACACCGGCCTGCAGAACACCGTCGTCAACCTGTGTGGCGACCTGTCCAACACCATGAAGGAAGCGCCGTTTTTCCGCACTGTTGAAAGCTCTGGCGGCGGATGGCCCACCGAATTTGGCAACCCGGCAGTGACGGGTGGACAGAACGCGATGCGCTACGCCTATTTTCCACAGGCCCGGCGGGTCGTGATCGATCCCGGCGACGGGCAGCCCATGCGGATGCTCGATTCCGGCGAGCACGTCATCGGCGGCTTCAGCCAGCAACAATCGAACGGATCGGACCCGGTTTTGGGTCTGAGTTTTTCGAGCCAATTCGGTCAGTTTTCGCTGATGTCGCTGCCTGAGATTGGGGCGGCGTCTACTGACTCGATGAGTCACGGAGAATCAAGCGCCGAACCGACCGTGTCGTCATCATCGTCCTCCACGCCGACGCAGGGTCAGGGATACAGCCAAAACCAAGGGTCCGGCCAAGCGCAATGGAACGACCCGTCACAGCCCGAAACCCGGCCACAGCCGATCCCGGCAGCCGAGGTTTCTGCACCGCACCCGTCAAAGGCCACCGGGGCCGATGTCGATATGATTTTGTCTACAATTGAACGCCTTGCGAAGTTGCGCGAGGCGGGCGCGTTGAGCGATGAAGAATACGCCGCCAAGAAGACCGAGCTTCTGGCGCGCCTGTAGCGTTCGCCTTGTCTCAGCTTATGACCGAGATGCGCTCATAGCAGCCTGATGTGCAGCAATGTGCATTGCTCCCTATGTCCCGCCAGCACCCCGTCCGACCGGAACCGTCTTCACCCCCCTATCGGCGCGAACAGGGCGGTCAGGTCGTCTTCGCCCAGGGTCAGCTTGCCGCCCGCACCCTCCTCGAACAGGGCATCGGCGAGGGCCTGTTTCTTGGCCTGCATCTTCTGGATGGCGGCCTCCACCGTACCTTCGGCGATGAGGCGGTGGACGAAGACGGGTTTGGTCTGGCCGATGCGATGCGCGCGGTCCATGGCTTGCCTCTCGACCGCCGGGTTCCACCACGGATCGTAGAGGACGACGGTATCGGCTTCGGTCAGGGTCAGGCCCGTTCCCCCGGCCTTGAGGCTGATGAGGAACAACGGCACCTCGCCGTCCTGAAACCGGGCGATGGCCTCACCGCGCTTGCGGGTGCTGCCGGTCAGCATCGTGTAGTCCCAGCCGCGCGCCACCACGTCGGCCTCCACGAGTTTGAGCATCTCGACGAATTGCGAGAAGATCAGCACCTTGCGGCCCTCGGCCATCAGCGAGTCGAGCAGGGCCATGAGGCGCGCGCGCTTGGCGCTCTCGGTAACGGCGCGGGCGGCGTCGAGTTTCACGAGGGCGGGGTCGCAGCACGCCTGTCGCAGCTTGAGCAGGGCGTCGAGGATGGTGATGCGACTCTTGTCGACGCCCTTCTTCCTGATGGCCTGGCGCACGCGGGCATCCATGGCGACGCGCAGGGTCTCGTAGAGCGCGGCCTGCTTGCCCTCCAGCGGCACGATCTCGTCGATCACGGTCTTCGGGGGCAGGTCGGCGGCGACCTCCTCCTTGGTGCGGCGCAGCAGGAAGGGGCGCAGGCGGTCGGCGAGCAGCTTGCGGGCGACCGCCGAGCCGTCGCGCTCGATGGGCGTGCGGATCTGGGTGACGAAGCGCCGCCGGTCGCCGAGCAGACCCGGCACCAGCCAGTCGAACAATGCCCAGAGCTCCTGAAGGTTGTTCTCGACGGGGGTGCCGGTCAGGGCGAGACGCTGGCGGGCGTCGATCTCGCGGATGCGCTTGGAGACCGAGGACGCCGGGTTCTTGACTGCTTGCGCCTCGTCCAGAATGGCCAACTCGTAGGGACGTGCGAACAGGGTTTCATGGTCGCGGTGGAGCAGCGGGTAGGTCGTGACGATCAAATGGTGGTCGTCGATCTCGCCAAAACGCGCCTTGCGGTCGGGACCATGGAGGACCAGCACTTTCAGGCCGGGGGCGAAACGCGCAGCCTCGCGTTCCCATGTGCCGATCATGGAGGTGGGGGCGACCAGCAGGCTGGGTCGCTCGCAGCCCTCCTCCAGATGCCGCTGGGCCAAGAGCGCGAGGGCCTGCACGGTCTTGCCGAGGCCCATGTCATCGGCCAGTGCGCCGCCGAAGCCGGTCTCGGACAGGGCTTTCAGCCAGCCGAAGCCGGTCTTCTGATAGGGGCGCAGGTCGGCGGTGAGGGAGGCGGGCGGCTCGGCCTCGGGATGGGCGGCGAGGGCGTTCAGCTTTTCGGCCAGATCGAGCAGGGTGCGATCCCCCTGCCAGGGGATGCCGCAGCCCTCCAGCATCTCGACCAGCCGGGCGGCCTGCCCCGCTTCGCCGAGGTGGAAGCCGGTGAGGCCGTGGACCTCCAGAAAGGCCCGGACGATGGGGGCGAGGACGCCCGCCTCCAGCCGCAATCGCGCGCCGCTGTCGAGCTGGGGATAGAGAACGAGGTCATCGAGGAAGTCGGTCAGGTCGAAATTCGACGGTAACTCGCCATTGCCGTCCACGGGCAGGATGTCGATGACCGAGAGGATGACGGGCAGCAGGTCGAGTTGCTCCTCCCCCGCCGTCACGGTCAGGGAAAAGGCGAACCAGTCGATGCCGGAGCTTTCGGTCCCCGCGCTGAACTCGACGGGGCCTTCGTAGAGCTGCCACGTCCAGCTTTCGTCGTATTCGATGCGCCAGCCCTTCGCCGCGAGACCGGGGATCACGTCGCCGACGAGGGCGAAGGCGGCTTCGTCGATCACCGATTGCGGGGCGACCTCGCGGCGCCAGCGGTTGCTCGATTCGACCGCATCGAACACGATATCGGTCTCCTCCGCCTCCATGATCCAGGCGCTGTCCTGCGCGCGTTGTGCAGGCAGGAAGCCGTATTCCGAGCAGTCGGCCAGCACCATGCCCGTCATGTCCATCTCGACGGAGACGTTCCGCTCGATCAGGGTCAGGCCATCCGGCCCCCGCGCCCGGATCGGGGCGGGGGAAGACGCCCCTTCGAGGAGGCGCGGGACAGGCTGCGCCTTCCCATAGGCGAAACGGAGATCGAGCCGGGGGAAACACCGCTCATGCCTGCCGGCACCATAGGTGGTGTCGTGACCCGAGGCATCGGACGCAGACAGCGTCAGCACCGGCACGGGGCGGATATCCCGGATACGCTCGATCGTCACCGCCTGCGGCAGGGGCGCGCCGGATCCTGCCCGGTCGGTCAGGGCCGTCGTCACATCCTGCGCGGCTTCGGCGGGGATCGACGGCGCGGCGGCAAGGGCCGTGGCGAGGGCGGGGGGCAGGTCCGTCTCGAAGAGGCCCGTCTCGCCGGTCGCGGGGTCGATATACCAGACCGGTTCCATCGGCAGCACGGCCAGCGGCCTTCCGCTCGCCTCCTGCACGACGAGGCATTGCGCGCCGTCGTCGATCTCCTGCCAGACGAAGCTGCCGCTGCGGGGATCGCCCTGTTTCAACGCAGGGCCATTTACATTGTCGAGCCGCACCCGGCCCGTCGCGAGGGCGGCCTCCAGCGTATCGCTGTGCAGGCTCTTCCCGGGCGGATAGCCGATATGGCCGGGGCGCAGTTGCGCGATGTCGGTACAGATGCGCTCATCCGAAGGCCGGATGAACCGGGCCGAACGACCCGGTTCGACGTTACCCGGATCGTAGCGCGTAGGCCCGGCCCCGATCGCGCCGGACTTCAACAGACGAATCTTCCACGGATCGAGAACGGCCAATCCGTTCGGGGCGCGCGAGAGAACGTAATAGAGCCGGTCATGGATTTCGGGCGGATAGGCCTCGGGGTCGGTCTCCTTTGCCCGGCTCGCCGTTTCGACAAGGCGCAGCCATGCGTCGATCTCCGGGTCGCCTGACGGGATGCGCGAGGATTCGGGCGGGCTGTTCATCGCGGCGGGGCCGAGATCGGCGGCGGCGGCCAGGCAGGCCGCGACCACATGCTTGCAATCGATGCCCACCGGACAGGTGCAGACCCCGCGCAGACCATGGAGCGCACCGGCCCGGTCGCGGGAGATCGTGACGACCTGCCGGTAGACCTCGTCATGGGAACCGCCGACATGGGACTCCAGCGTGTTGCCGTCCGTCGTCAGGGTGTAGTCGTGAACCAGCCCCCGGCGCTCGACATCAAGCCCCCGCTGCCACGTCCCGGTTCCCGCCAGCCGCCGCATCGCCGCCGCCACCTCATTGCGCGCAGGACTCATGCGATGCCGGTTTCCGGCCCTGTCGAACGATCCCGCTTCATGCTTGCAAATTTCCCCCGCCATCGAGACACTTGCATGGGTAACGTACGGACCCGATCCCATGCAATCCCTTGCGGAGACACCAGACCATGACCCGCCGCAAGACCCCCGAATACGGCTTCGAGACGCGCATGGTCCATGCAGGCAGCCAGCCCGAGCCCGTGACCGGAGCGCGGCAGACGCCGATCTTCCAGAACACCTCCTACGTGTTCCACGATGCGGACGATGCGGCGTCGCTGTTCAATCTGCAGACCTTCGGGTTCATCTATTCGCGGCTGACCAATCCGACCGTAGCGGTGCTGGAGGAGCGGATCGCCAGCCTCGAAGGCGGGCGGGGGACGACCTGCACGGCCTCGGGCCATTCGGCGCAACTGCTGGTGTTCTTCGCGATCATGGAGCCGGGGGATCGGTTCGTGGCGTCGAACCGGCTCTATGGCGGGTCGGTGACGCAGTTCGGGAAGACCTTCCGGAAGTTCGACTGGCATTGCGATTTCGTGGATTTCGACGATCCCGACGCCATCCGCAAGGCCATCGGGCCGAAGACCAGGGCGGTGTTCTGCGAGGCATTGGCCAATCCGGGCGGGGTCGTCACCGATCTGGAGGCCGTGGCGGCGGTGGCGAAGGAGGCGGGGCTGCCGCTGATCGTGGACAATACGATGGCCACGCCGTTCCTCTGCCGCCCCATCGAATGGGGGGCCGATATCGTGCTGCACTCGACCACCAAGTTCCTCAGCGGGAATGGCACGTCGATGGGCGGGGCGATGGTCGATAGCGGATTGTTCGACTGGAGTGCAGCGGAGGGGCGCTTTCCGGGGCTGGCCTCGCCGGAGGAGGCCTATCACGGGCTGAACTTCCACGAGAGTTTCGGGGATATGGCGCTGACGGTGCATGGCCACGCCATCGGCCTGCGCGATCTGGGGCCGACCATGGCGCCGATGAATGCCTTCCAGACGATCCTCGGGATCGAGAGTCTGGCGATGCGGATGCGCCGCCATTGCGAGAATGCGATGGCGGTGGCGGAGTTTCTGGATGGCCACGAGCGGGTGGCGTGGGTGCGCTATGCGGGGCTGCGCTCCAGCCCGTACCATGCGCTCGGGGCGAAATATCTGGAGCATGGGTTCGGGTCGGTCTTCACCTTCGGGGTGAAGGGGGGATACGAGGCGGGGTTGCGCGTGGTGGAGGGGTGCGAGCTGTTCAGCCACCTCGCCAATATCGGCGATGCCCGCTCCCTGATCCTGCACCCGGCCAGCACGACGCACCGACAGTTGACGCCGGAACAGCGCGAGACGGCGGGCGCGGGCGACGACGTGATCCGCCTGTCGGTGGGGGTCGAGACGCCGGAGGATCTGATCCGGGATCTGGATGGGGCGCTGGAGCGGGTTTGAGTAGCAACTCAAGATTATTATGCAGGAATAACTAGATGAATGGTGACGATCTACTTCGAGAATTCGAACGACGGATTATGAGCATTAAAGGCACGAGTTCTGTCACTGACTCAGTGCTGGCGCAAGCCATTGGCGTCACACAACCGCAACTTGCAAATTATCGCGGAAAAGAATTAACAGCTCGCCAAGTGGTTAATCTCATTGAGAAATACTCAAAATCAAGAGAACAAGAGCTTCTCGATGCTGCCATCATCCCAATCGTGGAATTTCTGCATATTGACCCCGAACTATCTAAACGCGAAGCAAACTGGGAGATATTCCGAACTCGCGACGATGGAGGTAGCGAGCACCCCTATCTTGCTGGTCTTCGTGGTGCTCTGGAGGAGAAGCATGGTATATACGTGTTTTACGATAGTCGCGGCAGGGCAATTTACGCAGGTAAGGCGCAAAAACTCAATCTTTGGAAAGAGATGAACAATGCATTTAATCGTGATCGCGGTGAAGTACAAAACATCAAACGTGTGTCTCACCCGCAAAGTAAAGTAAAATACAAAAGATCTGGCGAACAATTACGCCAAATCGAAAAACAAACTGTTCCCCTTCATGATCTTGCCAGCTATTGTAGCGCTTATGAAGTGCCAGATTTATTAATCGGCAAACTTGAAGCTCTTATAGTTCGAGCATTTGCGAATGATCTACTTAATGTTAGAATGGAAAAATTCTAATTTAAATATTAATATATTTAAAATTACTAAAATAATATTTGGGATAATTTTTATTTCAATCCACCTGAAAATGAAACCGGGCGTATTCCGGCGGCCGTTGCGGTTCGCCCAGTATCCAGTCTGCGGCCCTTGCGGCGATCATCTGGGTGGG
>ENA-ORXM01002434-ORXM01002434.1-marine-metagenome-genome-assembly--contig:-NODE-2434-length-21631-cov-8.551731_pt1 | contig 21631 bp, 16 predicted proteins | sample MGYA00237867_ERZ511480 | MGnify/ENA primary metagenome ERZ511480 (study PRJEB26309, sample SAMN06266103) | marine metagenome | isolation source: Algal blade | place: United Kingdom:Sidmouth, United...
CGTCTCTTCGAGCGGCGGCATTTCGTAGACAACCTCTTGCGGTTTTGTGCTGGCGGCGAGCACCACCACGCCACTGCACACCGGCTGCGCGGCGGGCGCGCTCACGACTGCCGCGCTAGGTTCGCCATTCTGCACGGTCAGCTGACCCGAGACCGGCGTGTAGGGTCGCGCCTGAAATTCGGGCGGCACGTAGAGCACGCGCAATTCTTCTAAAGGTGATTTGGCGTAGAGCTCGCCATCAATACTTTGTGAGTCGAGCGTGGCCACCAACCCCACCTGCACCCTGGTCGCAGCAGACCGGCCAATCCCGTGTCGGCCTCTACTTCAACAGCGATGCCGCGCTCATCGGTGGCCAAGGCAACGGCCGGTCCGATGTGGCGACGGGTGACCGGTTCGCCTGCAAAGCGCACCACCGACAAGGTCTGGTCAGCCAGCTGCATTGGATCCATGATGGCGTCGGTCGGTGCTTGTTCTGAATCGACCGCAATCTGTTTCAGATCCGCTGCTTGCAGCACCATGCCCGCGCCCAAATCTCGACTGGCCACGACAATCGTCTGCGTCTGTGCTTGGTCCGGCCAGAGTGCCAGCGCCAGTAGAATCGCCGTGGCAAGACCCAACATCAGCGGGAGACCCCATCCTTTTCTTTGCATGGTCTGGCTCCTATTCTGTGGCTGGTTCGGTTGGTGTTTCTGATACTGTCTCGACTCGGTTGTTCGCTGATTGTGGATCCGCATGGCCGAACAAGCCGGAAAGAAGAGACGACAGGTACGTTTTTATCTGAAGATAAAGCTGGGTTAACTTGGTCATGGTGGCCTCCTTATGCCTAAAAATGCGGTGCGTTAAAGTTGAATGCGAATTGTGCAGGGTGGTGGATAGTTGCCGCTCTTGTCGACCGCCAGCAGCCGTAGTTGGTAGGATCCGTTGGGTACGGTGGTGGTCAGAAATTCGAGTAAGCGACCAGAATCAATAGGCGATTGCCCGGAGTGTAAAACTGTCCAGTTAGAACCATCGTCAGTGAGTTCTGCTTTCCAGTACCAGAAGTTGTCGACCGTGGCCGTGCCGCTGATGATCCACTAGCCTGAGTGCGCGCCCGTGACGATCTGCGCGATGCGGACGGTGCTGGCCGAGCAGGAAACAGTCTCGAATGGGATGGGCTGATTGGGCATGTGAGTATTGTTGGTCGCTGACCCAGAGCTATCCAGCGCAACGGTTGGGAGCGCGGGCAAACCGGGCAGTGCAGATTGTCCCATAGTCAGATCGCTCCGCCAATCTACGGCTGGCGTTTGTGTTGGTCTTGGTCTGGCCGTGGGCAGCGGAACCACGGCTAAGCGGATCGGGCTTGCGGGTACGGACATACCTAACACGGCTAGCACGATGAGCAGTAGGGCAACCTAGTTGGCCGATGATGCTGATTGATAGCCATGGTGTCGATTGGTGTTTGTGGGGCATAGGAATTCTCGCTTTAGCAATTCGGTCCAATAGAAAAAGGGATCCCCGCTGGTTTGCGGAAATCCCTTTCGAGAGAGAGTTTAGCTCATTTGTTCGCGTGTGTTAAAAAATAAAACAGTTGTGAACAACCTATCGATGTATCGTATACTCTTTGCCGCTAATTTTCGCGAATCAAGGAATCGAAAAATTGTCTACCCTTCGCTATCAGGTCATGGCCAAACACCTCATCGCTGTGTGAAATAACCGATTTCCCTTGCGCTTCTTGGGTGAGTGCAGTCTCATATGGACTCTGTCTCAGCAGTTCTAAGCACTTTTCGAAATTCTCGGTAGCTTCTGACCAACTTGAGGTCGCAGCTTGTACTTGAGCTAGTATTCGACGCGCCTGTCCTTCCTCTAAGCTCATACCCCAGTCGTTAGCAATGTTGATAGCTACCAATGCCTGCTCTTTTGCTTCGAAATACTGCTCCTTTGCAAGACAGTAACGGGCATTTAGATAATGTGCATAAGGTCTTAGATAGTCTATTTTTTTATCGGTTGCTAAATCTATCGCTTTGTCTAAATTCTCTTTTGCCTTATCATTTTCCTTGCGGTGCAGGTAAAGTTCGGCGAGATGACTGTGACCAGCAATAACAAGCTCGTTCTCCTGTATATCTGCTGCTTCAGTGAGCGTTGAAGTCAATAACGCTTCGGCCTCTTCTCGCAGCTCCTGTATCTCTTGTACAGATAGGTGAGTTGCATCGGTTGAAGCCAACCGCATCAGGGTTTCCTTAACGTGAGCACGATGAAGTGCTAATACACCTTGCATTTGCTGGGCAGCAATCTTCTCAATGTCGTTGCGCAACTGCTCTGCCAAAGTAACCGAAGCGTTGAGAAATCGCTCGCTCTCTTGCCAATTCCCAAGTGTGAAATTTAGCACGGCGAGATTGGTGCTATTTGCGAGTTGGTTAAAGAGATCGTGTGTCTGCTCGGCCATCTTGAACGACTGTCCCCAAAGATCGGCACATTCGGCAAGCTGATTTTGATAATAGTGGTAATGCCCCATATTTAGCAGCGCCAGCAAATGGATACGGTTTGGTTCTGACGATTTTTCTGCCTGTTCGATAGCTTTTTGTAGGGCAATTTTGCCCGCTTCACTGTCGCCGTCCTTATTTGAGCGGATTAATACGTAACCTAGCTGAGTTTGTAGATCCGCTTCGACCATCGGATCTTGCTCACCCTGTTTCCACAAATCTAGCCCTTTCCGAATCGCCTCCAACGCCTTCTCTGGTTCTCTGGTGCGCAGCAGGTAGCCCATTTCACGACAAATTTGTATCTGCAAGGAAGGTTGGCCTTCCGTTAACTTATCAGCAATGTTGAGGTGTTCCTCTGCCAGATTGCGCTTGCCCAAATAAGTATAAAGTCGTGCTAGGACGAAATGAGCCTCGCCCTCGTTGGGAATCTCGCTAGCTTTGCGTATGCTATCGGCTAACATTTCTTGTAGTAATTGGGCATACCCCTTGTCAAGATTCGAGAGCAAGTTGCGACACGCATACTCGGCAGTTTTAGGATGGTTGCCAGCTTTATAATAATGGCGAGCAGCACGAAAACTATCCTCACCGTCGGTGGCAAAATACTCTCCGACCTGCTCGTGCATTGCCTGATACTGACTTGGTTTTAGCAGACTATAGTAGAAATTCCAGACAATGTCGTGCTGACGATAAAGCGTTTCGTCCGTGACATCATCTTCAGTGCTCTCTATCAAGAACTGAAGACTCAATTGTAGCAGTACTTCGCGCGGTGAGTTTCCTGCGAAAGACCGCTTTGGCAGTTCCAATATCTCAACCGCTTTCTCAATTGGCTCAACAGGTCCTAATTGCCCTAGCAACACTGAGGTCGCTTTCATAACCAATTTTTCGTCATCGGAGAGAGATTTACCGATCTCGCTAATAAAGGCTTTTAACTTCCCCCCTTTAGCTTGCCTCAAACGTCTAATGGCCTTATCAGGATCATTCAGTTTACGTATCATACCAATGGCAAGGGTTATATATTTGGGATATCCCTCTGTTACTGCATAAAGTTCTGATAATATATCATCATTGAAAACAAGATCATGTGCTGACAACATTTTACCTGTATCATTCTGATTTAGTCCCGCTAAAGGTTCTATCTCGTCTAAAACGCTAAAATCAATATAGGTTTGTGCAGTAGCAATCAGCCGCAATTCTTCTTCCTCCAACATCCTATCCAATCGCTCTTTGAAGGTCGGGCATTGCTCATCTTCCAACAGATAATGAAGATTGTCGATACAAATGATGCAGTTTCGATGATACGCAATGGATAATATCTTTTCGAGTAACTGAATTCTTTTTTCGCTATCACTAGCCGCCTCAAATTCCATTGACAAATTCGACTCATTATCAAATTGCTCTAGATACTCTACTATGATGGACAAGAGCATCTCTACGCTTGATTTGACATCAAAACACTCGTGCCAGATTATATAGAAACTTGTGCTTTGTTCTGTGGCTAACTTAGCCGCCAGCCAAGTTTTGCCAACACCCATCGGGCCGCTGATGATCGCAGTGCCAGTCTCATCAAACTGTTGTTGATAATCGGCTAATTCGGATTGTCGCCCCGCAAATGTCTTGATAGTTGGGGGAACAAATTTGTAACCAGTAGGAGCAACATCCGAAATCAACTCTCGATCTATGAGCTTAATCACGGTTGCTGCGGTTATTAGGGCTGCGGCATGAGACTCTGGTGCAAGATTCTTGAATTTGAGCGTGCCAAGTAGTGCAATCACAAAACCATAATAATATTCGCGCCAGTGTTTGTCGTTGACGCGATACCGACCGGCCAGCGTTCGTACTTTGGCAAAAACCTGATACAAATCGTCTAAAGCGGGAATATGTGCCACGGGTGGCGGAGTGCTTTGATGCAGCCGTTCCATCAGCTTGACAATTTCGGTCTGCGGCAAGTTGTTCTCGCGTAATTCTCTAGGTAGAAGGTGGGTTACGATCTCTGTCTCGAGGCGTTGAAAATCAAGGAGTGTTGGTTTGTTAGGGGCAGTTTTTTCAAAGTCGATCAGCCATGCCATGATGGAATTTGGCGCTGGGTCCATCAGGATATTCTGTAAGTTGAAATCGCCGTGAATAATTGACCGATATGCAGTATCGCGTCTGGTAGAGGTTAAAAGTTCGGATAGATACACAATAGGGTTCAGGAACTCAATGCCCGACACGTCAAAATGTGATCCAGTAGGCTCAAAGGTTGGGATAGCAGCTTTAGCTACACTATTTAATAACTCAAATCGACTCTGCGTAAGTATAACATGAATTGTTTCTAAGGTTTGCTTCTCGCGAAAACGCTGTGGATCCTTGACGTTTTCTAGCCGGATACGCAGCCGTGGATCTTCATTTGACCCGCGTGTGGCAAATATGGTGATTTGGCTCTCGGAGACTTCATCAACGAATACATTCTGCAGCGTTATTACTTGAGGTTTCGCGTCTGCTGACTCCGTATCTAATTGAGCGGAAGATTCCGAGTCTGCAAACACTGCCTCAAAATCGGGCGGTAAGAGATGACTATACTCTTTTCCGTAGAAGAACTCATGGTCTAGCGTATGGTCACGCCACCAGTTTGGTGCACACGCGTTGACAAGCCGCTCCAGTACGGCTGCAACTTTGCGACCATTCTGCACCACAGTTTCAGAGCCATATTTGCGTTGAAAGAATTCTGTGATGCTCACAGGAGGGTGAATTGGATCGCCAACTTCATCATAGATTAAGACTAGCTCATCCTCATACTTATCAGCGTTTGGATCTCCTGACTCTGGATATACACGCTGCCTTGGTATATAAGAGGAAGCAATACGCTCAACATGCTCGTAGGCATCCGCCTCGCGCTTGATGAGATCGCCATTGCCAAGTTTGATGATCTGAGAAGGGTAGCCCTTGAATGTAACGAGCAAAGTTCTGGCACCACTAAAGCCTGCACCAAACTCTTTTTCGATCCGTGGCTTACGGTCTGCTTTGTCTGCAAACGCGGCATCGAGCAAGCGGCGCTGAACTGTACTAATATTTTTTATCTCGGATATAATGACGACCGTATTCGATTGATTTATCGGTTGTTTAGTCATGTGGTTTTGAGTTGTTAGATTGTGAGTACCATTATTATCTCGTGGCGCGTTGAAGTTTGAGTAGACAAGGCGCGAACGCTTGAGCTTGCTGCAGCAATTGTGTGAATTGTGGGTGATATGGATCTGGCTTGTTGACACGACTGTGCGAGTAAGCATTCAGCCATCATTAACGGCCAAAAGCTTACCCACACAGCACGGCGAGAATTGCTACATGTCTAGCAGGCTGTCGGAGAGAGATAAAAAAGCAGATTTTCTACTCAGATTGACTCAGACTTAGCTGCAGGATGGCCTAAAAATTTGATCATGGCTGCCCTATTTCTAAAAATCTGAGTATGTCTGTGTTTATCTGAGTACAGAAAATTTCTCCCCGACAAGCTGCTAGCGACCAACAAATGGTAGAAATAGATCTAGCATAGTCGGTTCACCATTTTCTTCGATGGCGGTTGGTTCCAGCACATTGTTTTCAGCGAAATCCGCAATACCGTTACCGTTTATATCCTTCCCAGCCTCAGTGGCATCATCATACTCATCTCCATCTGAGTTTAGATCAAGGAAATTGGGGATGCCATCACCATCAATGTCTTGAACACGCTCATCATCAATGTCAATATCGGGTTCTCCATCATTATCGCCATCGAGTGTACGCTCCAATTCGTTTGAGATGCCGTCACCGTCTGCATCTGCGGCTGGATCAGCAAGCACGAGATCAACGGCCCAGATATTACCGTTATTCCACGTTGCGGAAATGTTCGCGGATTGCAGCAATTCAGACCACGGTTTCTTTTCGGAACCTAAGGTAAAGTTGACTGTCGCGCCATCTTCTCCGCAGCCCCGAATATCTGAGCCATCCGCTGCTACGATTACAGTGTACACAGACTGGCTACCAACGTATTGCATTGCTGCTTGACCACAAATTGTTTCACCAACCCAAGCCGTAATTAATTGCGGGAAAGTTGCGGTTGGTGCCGAGCCAGATAAGACTGTTCCGTAGAAAGTGGTTGGTGGAACCTTCAAATCATCGATAGCCGCGGCATTGATCTCGCTTGTTGCGACTATCTCCGTCTCGCGTTCGCTCGCGCTAGCATCCGCGAATTGGACCGTAATGTCTGACGCTGCCGTAACGCTGATATAGTAAGTTTCACCAAATTCCATTGTTTGCAATGTATCGACCCAATCTGGTGCGAGCTTATTTGTATAGACGGTCCAGCGTTTGTGTAGATTATCAATTGTACGATCATGATGATAAACAAATGCGTACTGATTTTGGATTGAGCTAAGGGCATTATCAATCGAACGACTACCTTGCACTGGATACATCAACGTATCCCAGCCGCTGCCGGCTAGATCAACATCAATACTATACATTAACGCATAGACCCCTGCCCCGCCTGCGCCTTCAGGTACGATGGCCGAGGCAAGGTTGTGTACCTCGTCAACAAAGGTATTTTCTAACGGCTGCCAGATTTTGGTCTTCGCATCGTAATAGTAGATCTGCAATAAATGTTCATTATTTTCGTCTATGTTACGCCCCAAATAGCTAAACCCTACCGATGCACCAGCAAGACTACTTGCGCCAGCAGATGGCGTTAGTCGATACGCTTGACCTACTTGTGTCGTATAAAGCGGCGCATCAGGAAGTTGCGATGTAGCCTGCAAGGTATAGAACTCGCCAGGGCCAACATTGGTCGCATTACCGAAGAGTGTCAGTTGGCCGTCACTAGAGCGGATGGGGGCATTGCCGCCACGTAAAACTAATGTTTCTCCATTCTCAACCACCAATGAGTTGCCGCCACGCAAAACGAGCGTATCGCCATTGGGGAACTCGAGCACATTGCCGCCGCGCAAAACGAGCGTATTGCCACCGCGTAAAACGAGGGTGTCTCCGTCTTTTAGCACCAACGTGCCACCATCCGGTAGGGTGAGCACCAACCCCTGATCGGTAATCGTAAAGGTTGAACCGTTTTCCAGTGTGAGCACTTCTCCTGGTTCCAGTACCTGGGTGCTGCCATCAGGATAGAGAAGCGTATTACCGCCGCGCAAAACTAGTGTGTTGCCGCCGCGTAATACAAGCGTGTTGCCACCGCGCAAAACGAGCGTCGGTGCGCCGCCCAGAGAGTATTGGGTTAACACGCCATGGGTTGGCGCAGCCTCGTCATCAAAGACGTGGATGTAGGCTGCTTCGGTTGGCTGTGCAAGTTGAATGACGCCAGTATAGGTGACCATGCCACCAGCAGAAACAGATGTGAGTGGCTCGGCAGCTAAGGCGTCCGCTACGGGCTGGCTTGGATAGATGCGGGCAGATAAGGGCAGTTCAGCATCGCTCTCAACCGTTAGCGTTACCGCAATGGTGGTTGAGGTGATGGCGCTGACGGCAATCTCAGGCCGCCAGTCAGATCGTTCGGCTAACTCTAGTGCCGTATCACCACCCGTGATTGGCTCGCACCCAACCAGCGGCGTCTCGCCAGCCAAATCATAGACACAGAGGCGATCATCTTTATCTGGCCGAGCGTTCCATGCCTGTACACGATCGAGCCTCGGTGCGCCCAAATCAACCAGTCGATCCCCTTGCAAGAGAAATGCACTGGCTTTGCCGTTGGCAGCATAGCGTCCGCTGCTTTTAAGCGTTAGATCAAAACTCGGCACATCTAGTGTATCGGGTTCGGTCGCAATCGGTGTGGTGATGATACGCGTAACGGCCAGCGGTAAGATTGCGGGACCATCCTGCACATTCTCATCATCCAACGCAACATCAGGCGCATTGAGCCATGGATAGAAGTGCAGAATCGTCTCCCAGTCAGACTTGCCCAGAGCTTGATGGGAGAAGGTCTTCTCGCATATGGAGCCATCCCAGCCAGATTCTGGGTGGAATTCGCTCTCAGCTTCGATGTATGGGTTACTCATCGCGCCCGGGCAGCCATCGACCCGTATCAGACGCCCTTCCTCTAGGCCAATGTAATTGTCGTGCAGGAAGAAGAGATAGTGACCGAGTTCATGGGCTAGGGTACGCGCCCAATCCAACCCAAGATCCTCACCTGCGTTGCCGTAACGATTCCAAACCGCACCCATCTCGACATGCCCCGGCTCGTAGAAAGCCTGTCCTTGTGTGATGATCTCTGTGCCGCTGATCTCAACCGTTTTGGTAAAGGTATCCATCATCACCGTGGAGATTAGCCCACCGATGGTGGCGTGCGGTCGCAGGTCGTTTGTGGCGTAGATATGAATATCGGCTTCGTTCCAGCGCTCTTTATTGTGATAGATAGTGATGTCTCCAAGCGCAGCTTGACCGTTGGTATAGTCAAAGATTATCTCTGAGGTTTGTTGTAAGTTAAATTCAAGTTCGTCTAGATAGATTGTGTCCTTGCGCGCATCCCACTCCAAAGAAACATCCAAATCAAAGAGCATAAGCGGCTGATTTTCGGAGGCCACTATTTCTTGTATTCCTGGCTCGGTGACGGTGAAGCCGCTGACACCAGAAGCCTCAACATTGAGGTTTGTTGCAAAGAGGCGGAGGGCATCAGTAAATGGGACAGTGCTAGAAATTCTCTGCGGTAGCAAGGCAAAAAGTTCATCTTCAATATCAAGTTCGCCTGCGCCAGGTAGGACTCCTTGGAAATTGGTTGTTAGGCTTACATCAGAATTCGGCATTAATTCAGCTTCTGATGTAAGCCCCTTAATTAGGCGATAAACCGACGCACCCGCAGCTTCACTTCCCAAGGTAGTCTCATTTTCATATACTTTTACTTGTGTGGCACCTACTCTAAAGGGAAATGAAGTAGTAGCAACATATGGCCAACGGTAACTCCCTGCCACATTGTTATAATATTTGTAAGTTCCTGCTACGGCAGGGGTATCACGATTTTGATAAGCAACTAGCCTTAGTACCACATCGTCAGATTGGCCGAAGAAACCACTATTGAATGTGTCCCATTCGATTATATGAGTATTTGTTTCGTCTCGTTGTGGATAGGGTGTGGATGTGAGCTTATCAGGAGCAGCAATATTTGCTGCTAAGTGCCATGTTCCACCACGATTACTGGAATACTGTAGCATTACATGACCCAAGTTGTTCTTATAATCGTCGAACAATGTGTATTCTATCGGCATTACTGTGTCATAGAATATCTCTGCGGATGAATAAGCATGGGTTTGACCTGTAGAAATAGGGTGTTTAAAGTCAAGCTGATAGGGCGTCATCGGTAGTTGATTCTCAACTAATCCTGATTGAGGAAGACGCGAGGAGGTTTGCTGCATATTAAGAAAAATAGATACGCTAGGCACACCAAGTTCATCAAATCGATCTCTTGCTGTATTATGCAGTGTAACAAGATCCTGATGACCATCACCATTCAAATCCCCACTCTCAATATCAGTTAGATACCAGAATTGCTTCCGGTCATTCTCATTATTCGCTATTCCACCTTTAAAATCACCCACCCCTGCATTGATGTAAACCTTAAATTCACCATTTCTACCATTTACAACAATATCCAGTAACCCATCGTTATTGGTGTCTGAAATGGTGAATTCTTCGCCAAAGCCAGCTTCTACAATATGCACATAGTTACTAAAATCCATTTGGCCATCATTATATTGTATAAGCAGAGGTTGATCAAAGCTGGTCGTAATGATATCCAAATGCCCATTACCTGAAAGATCTGCCACATCAATTGAGGTAATATCTATTGGTCCTGGTAACTCAAATCTTTGACCAAATGTGCCATAACCATCATTCTGGTTTAAATAGATGGTCATTGGTTGTTCTCGTGCTATTGCGAGTAAATCAATCCCTCCGTCATTATTAAAATCACGGAGAATTAATTCTTTTGCACCCGTTAACTCATTAATAGTAAAGCTACGTGTAAAATTTGCATCCCCGTCATTTAAGAAAACAGTTGCGGGTTGATACAGATCTCCTATAACTAGATCAAGATTTCCATCGTGATTGAGATCACCAACTGCAACACTTGTTGTTGCAGTTAATGTCTCAGAATCATCTATAATGATGCCTGGTAAAAAATTCCCAACATCTGCACTTTGATTCTCATAATAAATCAGCTTTCCAAATGCAGGAATCGTACGCCACATATTAGTCTCCGAATCAATAACAACTTCTTCATTCCGAAGACTCGTTTCTAAAATATCTAATGTCTTATCATTATTTAAATCAGCTAGAGTAATGCTTTCCTTTATTGTTACACTTAAAAAAGGTTCATCATTTGTATGTACCAAAGGACGCTCCAATAGCTGCTTTTCTTCAAACTTTCCAGTGCCATCGTTTGTATGAATAGCGATGGATCTTTCAAGGCTTCCCCCAACAATGTCAATTTTCTGATCGTTATTAACGTCGCCAAGGGCTAGATTTGCAAATGGGTAATTGAATGAGCAAATAGTATTTGACCCTTCTTCTACACAGATATCTGGTTCAATTTTTCCTTCTTGCCGAAATCCACCAACTGCATCGTTAAAATAGATCACATTCGGTTGCTGGCTGCCTGTTCCTACCCCATTACCTAGAATAATATCAAGAAAACCATCACCATTTAATTCCCCTAACGCCATAGCAGTAGTTTGGAATGCACCGATTAGTTCTGTACCCTGATCAAAATTTCGGTCCCCAAGATTAGAAAATACAGCCATTTTTGAACCAGCCGTTGTGGCTACTACAATATCGAGCGTGCCATTATTGTCAATATCCCCTAATGCAAGATCAGTTGTGGGTAAACTATAAATATCCTGACCAGCCTGAAATGTCCCCGAACTATCATTCAGATTAAAAAATATTTTACTATTGTGATCAAAACCTGTTTCCCCAGCTTGCTCATGCTCACCCATTACTAGATCCAATGCCCCGTCGCCATCGATATCTCCAAATGCACTCATTCTACCTTCATATGAGGTATGAATATTTTGGTGTTTTGCGAATTGACCAAGGCCATTATTTAAATATGAATTAACCTGAGAAATTGGGAATCTCTTTATAAACGTTCCACCACCTGGGAGAGGAATTGTAATCAAATCTGTAAACCCTTCAAGTTCATGCGTCACAATGTCAAGCCCATTCTTACCATCAATATCCGCAATGTGAATATTAAATGTAAAATGATCTAGGTCCGCTCCTAGCGTACGCGTAAAACCTCCACTACCATCGTTCTTATATATGAATATTTGAGTTTCTGATGATGCAACAATATCCAATGCTCCATTTCCATTTACGTCACCTATTGCAATTGCAGAGATATTCGAGGAGTCTTGAACTAGCTGTCTGCTAGGGAACTCTCCTTGGCCATTATTATAATGAATAAATAATTGTGATTCCTGCCCGTTAAGCTCAGGATCAACCTCATTTGTTAATAAATCAAGGGTCCCATCGCCATTGAGATCTGCTAGCCCTCTAACGCTATCCGAAATAGTGCCTGATTGTTGAAATTTCCCACGACCATTATTCAGATATAATTTATTTGGAAGAGGATAACCGTCTCCCTCATTTGTAACCACATCAAGTGAGCCATCACCATTTATGTCACCTAGAAAGACTAATTGAGTACTTTGATTGTCTTGCCCAAGCAATACTGGTTCTTCCCATCCAGCATAGGTTAACCGAGCAGTATGAAAAAGTAGAGTTCCTATTACTAGTATCGATAGGGTCAATTTATAAAATAAATTGACCCTAAAAACTTTAGAAACTCTTTGAATGACAGTCATTGTTTTTCTCCAGATTCATTAATATCTTGTTTGGGTTATGTCATATTACGTTTCTATATATCAAATATTCTTCCGTAGTTCAGCCAAAATGGTTAAGAGTGTGGCACTTCGTATCGAAAGCCCTGTCCGCGCACGGTGACAATATACTCATACTCACTAGCTGTGAGCTCGCGAATCTTTTGGCGCAACTGCTTGATGAGCGTTGCCAACCCTTGGCGTCTATCTCCCATGTTCGTTTCATCGTCAAAGTCATCAGGCCAGAGTTCGTCTTCTAATGCATCGCGCGTACAAAGAAGGCCTTCATATTCAAGTAGATAACGAAAAAGTTTGGCCTCAAGCGCAGTGAAGTGTTGGGCCACAGAAAGGCCATTTAAGCGAATCGTGCCAGAATTTGGCTCAACATCAAATGTGTTACTTATGGCGCTGGCACGAGTTTGGTCAATATATTGGTAGAGAATCGGTGAGAAAATTTTGTGGTCACCCTGCTCGTTTTGGGTAGCGTACCCATGGTTGCGCAAATAGGTAACGGTTGGTGCATCAGCATCCTGTTTCGTGGCACCGCTGGTGATGGTGGCGAGTAAGGTATGTTCATCCAACGCCAGTTCATCGAGTATCTCTTGGCAGATGCGTTGGGCCGCGGGCAACGATAGAACTGTCTTGATCCACTGCGCTTCGGTCATCGACAGGTCCAGTTTATCGCTGCAATAAGATTCAGTAATCAGTTTTGTGAACGAGGTGAGGCCACCAGAGAGCTTGGCAATCATCGTCGCAGCATCTGGCTCAATTATAGCACCAGCGCGCTGGGCAATCTGGTCGATATTCCACAGCGTATCTTCTGCCGACATTGGGCCAACCCACGTGGTGTGGTCCTCGATAATTTCAATAAACTCGCTGATCTCCTTGCGCTCACGCAGTCGCTCCATTGGCCGACGCGAGAAGATGACATAAGCGAATTTTGCTCGAAATTGGTCAGCCGCGGCATAACGTGCTTGGTCGCGCAGCCAACGAAGGTTGTTGAGCGAGCCAACATCGAGCTTGCGGCAGGCTTCGTCAAAGCGATCGATGAGCCAAACAACGGTGCGTCCAGTCTGACTGATGACCAGCGTGTGCAGCTGATCCAGCATGCGAGAAAGTGTCAATACATCGTTCTGTGGTCCGACGGTCGAGGCAAGTGTCTCCATCTCACCAGCTAACTCTGGAATCGTTTGTTCAACCTTGTTTTTCAACACCCGCACCATTTCACCATAAAAGTATTCTGGCGTAACGTTGGGTAGGCTGTTCACATCGAAAGAGCAGAAGAGATAGTTGTCTACCTCAGCGTCCGGGGCCATGTATTGGGTCAACAAGTGTGGCTTGCTTGAGATAAAGCCAAAGAGATTCGACTTGCCAGATCCGCTGCCGCCAATTACGGATCCGCTGTAGCCGAACTTGAGCCAATCCGCAATCGATTTTATTTCATTCTTACGATAGCTATCGGGAAAGAGATTCCAATACGCGCCACGGGACAGGGCGGTCTTAACGCTAGGCATCATTGGTTGTGTCTCCGGGATGGGAGGAATGGGTACGGCGACGCATAAGTGGTATGCGTCGCCGCAGATTACGTTGCTGTTGGTCTATTATATACTACATTTATTATTTGTGAAAAACTACTTTCCACATCACATATTGTAGCTATGGCCGAATCTTCACACACGACACTTTACCATCTAGGTTGCCGCTTGTTTTGTAATCCACCGTTATCTCAGAATTGCTAAACGAGCGTTCGTATGTATCGACAACGTATCGACTTAATGGCTTCTTTACCACAATTTCGGTCCAGTCATCTTTCCAACCACGGCATTCAGGGTCATCATAAATTCGAAGAACCAAACCTGGATTCACGTTGCGTAAAACCAGCGAACGAGTCTCGTCATTTTCGCAGCTCAAGTTGTCTTTCTTAAAATTGATTGTTTGCCACGATGCAGATGAAAGTCTACAAACAAGGTCCTGCGTACCGCGATTGCCCTCATAGAAATCAATAATATTGTTGCTAGCACTTGGCCCATATTGAGAGTTATTAGAGATTGTCACACCTCCTAATGGTGCCTTAATTGTCATTGGCTTATCAATGAGCCCACTAGATAATTCATACTTACCGGGCTGTACACGTAGTGTTCCATTGGCAGGTGTCAATCTAAGCCCTACCGAGAAAGAGCGCCATGGGTCAAGAAAGGTACCGAGCGTATTGGTATCGCGTTCTAAGATGCTAACAACGCGATCGGTGACATTTGGGTAGAGGAATGACATTGTGATTCTATCCAAGCGACTCAAACCGAGCTGGTTGCCGATTGCATTTTGCCATGTTGCAGCATAGGGTGGACGGACATTGATAGTTCTACAAGCTGCCGGGGTGGCTCCAATCTGTGCTGGCGTACATGTAGTAAAGGTATACTGCTGATAATGCATTACCGAGCCAAAATCATATGTCGCATCTCCGGACAGACCGTAGACGCTCTTGGGATAAGTATCCGCTTCAAGATGTTTGTCGAAATTATGTTCATTCGCATCATTAATCGCGGCTGTGTTAACGGAGACATAGGCATCTCGGTCGGGGCGACTTTGCTCATGCCAAAGCCCCAAGGCATGGCCAAGTTCATGTAAAAGCGTACTACGAGAACCCCAATTTTGAATATTCACAACTTGGCGACCACCAACCATTCCTACTCCCGAACTGTTTGATCCAGCGTTGCGGATGTGAAGATAGTTACTCTGATTACCAGCGCATTGATTCGCGGAGCATTGGACGAACGCAATATTTGCGGTAGCTTCCCAGTCGTTCATGGCCGTGCGCATTCTGGTTCGATTGGCTGCTGTGACGTTAGTCGAATATTGATAGTTCACTCGTCCGTTTGTCCAAAAGTTTGTTTGAATGGCGGCCGCGGCCTGCAGTTCTCCTTGCCGTAAGGGAACGATAATATCGCCCTCTATAATTGTGTATCCTTCAGGGATGTCGCCGCTCTCGTCAAGCAGAGCTGTTGCAAACGGATCCGTTGGATTCGGATCATCAATAGGCCGTTGCATAACAATAGGTAGATGCACTGTTAAAGTTGCTGGCCCTGTTGATCCCTGCTCTTGCTGTGCTGCCTCAATACTTGGTTCGTCACTGTCAACATTTGCCGGTGAATTATCCGTGCGGCTACTTTCTATTGTCTCTACAGGTTCAGCGATAATAATCGGCAGCAATTGATTATGCGTATTAATTGCTTCATCTGCATCTTGTGCAAAGATGCTAGACGAGGGAAGAAACAGTAAACAAATAAAAAGAATCGGTACAATCGTGTCTAATTTGATTTTTATCATGGTATCTCCGTAGCGAAATTTATCGGTTTGGTCAGTCACATATGTAGTTGTAGATTGCGTACATGCACTTTGTGTACGCAATCTACAATTTTGTCTATAGAGAACTTACTGCAACGAAATCAGAACGAGCACCAAACCTGTTTCCGCATCTACTGGCGTCATAGCTTTGCCGATAATGGCACCTTGCGCTTTGTCATGATTGGTTACCTTCATCGCGAATCCTGGCACGTTAGATGTCGTTAGCAAATCGCCCGGCTCGATCTCACCATTACTGCTGTCTGCATAGACATAAACTCGACCTGTCAGTGCAACTGCGTATTCACCATCTGCAATGGAGCCTTCTTGTCCAAGAACAAGGCCAGAGTTAATCCCGCCGGCACCGCTAATTACGCCAGCGACAGTCTTGTCATGTGCTTGGTCAGCAATGCGTAGCGCACCTGGATTCTCTGCATCGATGGCAACCACCATCCCCGGGATAATCGATTCGGAACCAGTGATGTCAAATAGTTCGGCTAGGTCGCTCCCACCGCGAATCTTCATATCTTTCGAGTCAACGGTTCCAGCGATAGACACATTGCCATAGAAGGCCGAATTTAGGCGACCTGATCGTTTTCCGCTCCCGCCAAAACCGATCTGTGCGGCCTTTTCATTCTTATAGGTATAGAATCGATGACCTATCGTACTTGCATATAAATCCCCCGGACCATATGTATTGTGCCAACCTTGAGTCCCCATAGCGTGCGATGCATGACGACTCCCAGCGGTTGGTTCTGACCAGAGCTGAATTTTCCCCCGTTCATGTTTATTAGCTGAAAGTTCGATGTTCCCCTTTATATCGACCCTACTACTAGGTTTGTGTGTCCCGATACCAATCAATCCATTATTAGCGATCAGCATACGAGTTATGTTATTGGTTCCAAAAGATAAGGATGTATTGGTACGAGTCCGAAACAATGTGCCAGAACGGAACGATTGGATCAATGCCAGAGATTTCTTGTCATTCGCTTGAATCCACAAATTGGCGCAACAACTATTATTTCGGGCAATTGTGACGCCTGTAAAATTCCCTACGGCATCCAGTGCCGCCGCCACAATCTCTCCCGCCACGGCGTTATCGAGTTCTGCCGCCGCTTCTGATTCGGCCATTTCCTCCTCGGTGGTAATAATATAGGGCTCAACTTCCTCCCCTTCTTCATCGAATACCGCTGCCTCGTATGCAGCCACTTCTGCGGGGTTAATGTCTGCATCTTGCGTCGCAACCTCTTGGGCAGCCACGGGAAATGAGCTGGCTAGTAGCAGGAACATCCCCGCAAAAACAAATAGCTTTCTTTTCAAAAACATAATGCTCTCCTTAATTCACTAACGTGATTGGCTCATCTAGCACAGTAAGACAAAGCATCATTTTTACTGTGTGCAATTTGTGCATTGTACAAGTGTGGCAGATGAGTGAATTGATTTAACAGCTTGTTCTAGCAACTTAGCGCTTCGTATCAGCACTTGCATATACTTTAGCCCGCTTGGCGAGCAAATGCATGAGCTAGATTGGAGCTATTTGAGAGTAAAGAGAGAGGTTTTTGAGGATTATGAGTTTGGGCATGAAATGTCCCGAACGTCCGCTATACTTGCCCAGAAAAGTTCTGTCCCACATTTCAAAACGCAGAAATGGGACAGAACTTTTCTGGGGGCTATATCATGAGAATTAGAATGAGGCGCAGACGCATCAACGTTGCAGGGTGAGGTGGTAGAACAAAAAAGCCTCGTGGTTTGTATGTTGATTCATACAAACCACGAGGCAGAACAAGACTATTCGTAATTGAAGTGCTGGAAGTTGACCAGCGCCCAATTCATCCTTCTATCAGTAGACCACAATGAATACGAAGGGATGATTCTATTGCTGCGGTCTACTGAGTTCTGTGTCTATATAATTGGGAACTTCAATATGCCTGTCATGACAAGTATGTTTAGAACCACACAGACAACCCCGATAACACAGATGCTGCCATGCAGAAACAGCCACAGATAGACAACTGACAACCGCTTTCGCATGAAGGGATAGCGTTCCATATTTCTTTCACTGGCCTGTGCGCTAACGTTAAAAATGTCGGCACTTGGTGAGAGCAATTGCAGTCGTTGCTGATAGAATTTACTGGCCGAATAGTGAAGATGGAAATGTTGTGCATACTTTAATGATGCAAAAACTCCGAAGAGACCAAGAATAACGATCAAGATGCTGATAACTAACGTGGGGGGAGAAAATCGTTGCTGGGCAACAAAAGCAACAAGTACACCCGATATTGTAACTAAAAAATTTGTCATGGTGGCACGCTGATCCTCGGCATGGCGCGCCAGGCCTGTCCGGCTTTCCATTAAACGGAGTAGAACTTCTAGCGTTGGGGCGTCATCCATCATTTCATCTTCTATCATTCGAATTCACCTGTGGTTAGGCTATTGTGTGATTGCTCAGCATTATCGTTGGAAATTGTACTTGAACAAAGCATATCATATGTATGTTGAAGGAGCATGTTTTTTTTATGACAGTTCGTGAGTTTTGTATGAGTTTCTTGTGTTAATCTCACCCCAACCTTCCTACAATCTCCTCATCACTCGGCTCCTTCACATCCAACCGCAGCGGCTCGATATAACAAGGCTCCAACTCCGCCCTATCAAACGAATAGCCAAACTTGACCACCGCCCGCGCAATCGGCAAACTGGCCAGAAACCTGCGCCAGCCCTCATCCACAAAGCCCTTCTCGGATCGATGCATCGACGCGATGACCAGATCGCGGTCACGCGGATTCTTGACCTGGTTGACCAGCAGATTGTTGCACGACGAAAGAATCCCGGGCGGGATCAGCGATGGCGACTGCGTGATCGGGTGCGTCCCAAATTTGACAAAATTTGTGGCACGCACGGAACGCACCGTGGCAGCCAGATGCCATACTTGCGCGAGTCGCGCCAAAATAGACTCCCAGCGCCGTATACAAAAAATCCACATCCGCATTATACAGCCCGCGCAGCGCCGCTCACTGCTTGCCCAACATGTCGGGGTCATAGCGCGTCTCGATAGGCAAGTAGGTCAACTCTTTAAACGTAACCGCCCGAAATTGACTGGCCCCAGCCGCATCGGTCAACTGAAACCAGGCATAAGACATCGACCCCGCAGCAAAGGAGATCCCCGAGTCATCGATACGAAATTCGTTTGGCGGTTGAGTAATTTGTGTGATCATAAGCGTGATATTGGTGTATAATGAAGTACAAATGTTTAGTTGACGTTACGATAGATGAGGAGAGCCAGATGGCTGCAGCCGTTGTCTATGCCCATATCGATCATAACAAAGATGGCGTGGCATATATTGTTGGCACCAGAACAAAAGTAAGACAAGTGGCCCTCGACCAAATAGCATATGGTTGGACAGCAGAGGATATGCACCGCAATCATCCTTATTTGACACTCGGTCAGATCCACAACGCATTGGCCTATTATCACGATCATCAAGACGAAATCGAGTATGAAATTGAAGAGGAGCTACGCTTTGTCAACGAATTCAGGGAGCGGCAGGGCGAGACGTCAAATCGTCTTAAGCTCAAGGCCAAGGGGCTCCTTTCATGAATCTGCGAATGGACTGCAATCATAGAGACTGGACATGCTAAAAAGTGAGTAATGACAATGAGATGCAGCGTTGGATCATTTACGATCGTGGCAACCGGGGAATCTATCTAACCAAAGAACGTTGGGAGCATATCGTAAGCAAACACAACGAGCTAGCGGATCACTTTAACGAACTTCTTGACACGATTCGATATGGTCGGCGCAGGCAAGAGCGCCGCGATCCACAACGATATCGCTATCGCGAAGTGTGCTATACTTTACCCGATGACAACAATCACATTACGGCGGTAGTCGTTTTTAGCTTTCATACGCTGACAGATGGCACGATGGTCGAAAATAATTTTGTGGCCACCGCATGGGGAGAAGATCTCCCAATATGACCTCCCAATATGACAATGATAAAAATGAGACAACAACCCGATTGGTTATTTCAATACGAAGAAACATTGGACACCGGTGAAACGGCTCGGATCGAATACGACAAAGAGGGTGATATCCTTGAAGTCTTTTTCGCCGATGGTAGTGGTAAAGGGCTAGAGTTGGCAGACGAGATCGTGCTACGCTATGAGCCAAAAACGGACAACCCGCTCAGCCTGATTCTGCTCAACTACTCTCATTTGATCAAGCCCACTGAATATGGTCCAGAAAGTTTCCGGCTCAACGGCATGGAGCATCTCCCCCCATCCGAGCGCCAGAAAATCATGACGATGCTTACGTCTACACCACTCAATCGTTTTTTGCGAGTATCTGCCCTTGCCCTCTCTTCAGATGAGACGCAACTAGTTCCCATCACCTATATCCGCCAACAACTTGCGGTAGCGCTCTAAATCTTGCTCTTATGAAATTAACTGTGGCAATAACAAAAATTCCAGTGGATCTACCAGAACCACTCTATCGACGATTACAGAGAGTTGCTGCGTTCGCTCAACGTAGCATCGAAGAGATTTTAGCTTCCGCTATCTCAACTGCCTTGCCCCCCTCTCCGGATCTGCCCAACGCGCTGGCGGATGAGCTGGCAGAAATGCTTTGGCTTAGCGACGAAATGCTTTGGGCAGCTACAGATCCGATCTTTACATCTGTACAGCAGATACGCTTGACTGAATTGAACGACTTAGCAAGTGAGCGATCACTGACGCCAAAAGAAAAATCTGAACAGGGGCAGCTGCTGGCTGCATATGATCGTTCGGTCCTACGCCGCGCCCAGGCCTTCGCCATATTATCCCGGCGGGGGCATCAAATTCCACAACGCTCAGAATTGCCGCTAACATCGTGATTAATTGGCTGAAAAAATGGACAATTTAACTATGAAAGTGATTGATAAAGATTTGGCGACAGATGAACGACTGACCCGTCTTGCTGAACTTGCGCGCCTCGGCCTGACAAGCCCGCTTGTGGCCGTTACGATTGACAAGCTCTACGACCACGAGATAACAGAGGCACAAAATAAACTAAGTGAGCTAGAAGCGGATTTGGCCGAATTCGAAGCTCAATATGAAATGTCATCGGATGATTTTTCCCAACGTTTTCAGGATGGAATGATGGGTGATGAGATGAATTATGTTGAATGGTCTTCGCTAGTTCAGATGGCAAACAATCTACGTAAACGCCTTGAGCTGCTTACCAAAGAAACTTTGCTGTGACAATTGCCGAATATCAAAAGCCGGTAAAGGCGCATTTACTTTCGTCTGCGATTATCTCCTCTTTTCGAGTTGTACGAGAACGTGAGACGCAGGAGGATGGTCATCTCCGCGTTCGCCTAACGCTAACTGATGAGAGCTTGTTAGAGTCCTCAGAATATGTGCGTCGCTCGTTGGATGGCGAAATAACCGTTATCACATACAGCTATCATTGGGCTGATTCGGAGCAGAATCTAATTCGACGTTGGGATAACGTACCTAATTATCCGGATCTACCGAACGCTCCACACCACATTCACGATGGTAAAGCGAATCAGGTTGTTCCAGGTGTTCCAGTAGATATTTATGCTGTTCTTGAAATCATACAAAACGAAATCAGTTAGCACTTTAACCACTTCGCGTCCGCACAGCCGTAATCGTATCCGCTGGCCGCGCACCCACCGGTGGATGCGCCAAGATTCCCTGCACCAGCAACGACAGATACCCCATCGGCAGGATCAGCCACAGACCCCACGTAGCCAGCGTGTTCAAAAACGAGCGCCCCTGCGCCAGCGTATTCTGCGCAGCGTCTTGCCCCCCAATTGCTTCGGCCCACGCCGTCGCATCCACACTTTCCAAATACCGCCCATAAAATAGATAGGCCAACGCCGCCAAACTATAGATCCCCAGCGCGCCGACCGCTCGCCAGCGCAACATATCCGGATTGAAGCGGTCGATACTCACAGCAATCAGGCCCGCAACCGTCATCCCCGCCAGCAGAATCGGCACCGGTGCCGG
>ENA-ORXM01002435-ORXM01002435.1-marine-metagenome-genome-assembly--contig:-NODE-2435-length-21624-cov-5.671834_pt1 | contig 21624 bp, 17 predicted proteins | sample MGYA00237867_ERZ511480 | MGnify/ENA primary metagenome ERZ511480 (study PRJEB26309, sample SAMN06266103) | marine metagenome | isolation source: Algal blade | place: United Kingdom:Sidmouth, United...
GAGATAATCAAAATTCAATGGTTTATATTGCTCCATTTTTCTAATCTTTGCTCCAAAAACGAGGTAATACTTGTTGGCTATTTGTCGCCAAATAGGATCTAACTTTAACGATAGCCCTGGGTTTTCAACCCAGGGCTATTGATATTTAACTCCCGAGAATCGGGACAAGCTGCACTGCGGTTATCTTCTCTTACTTCTGAATATTTCTAAACTTTAATAAGCTCCAAAAATTTCGATCCTCGGTCATACGACTATACGTGAGACCTACTCCAAAATAGGTGCCTCGGTTGTGATAGACAAATTCCCTTCTTACCCCTGTATTAAAGTTATTAATAATACTGGAAGATTGAGTCAAAGGCTCTAAACCTAAGTTACAAATTAGGTTCAAACTTAATTTACTCTTACTATTTTTCGCAATAAGCAAATCATAGTCTATTCGCAAGAATACATTTTTATGTAATTTACTTTTATAGACATATTCGCGCATAGACAAACCCTGAAAGGCTACACCATCTATTACATATACGCCAAAACTTCCATCACCCCACTCTCTTACATATCTAATTGCAGGGCCGATCGTAACAAGTAAAGATCTTTTATTCTTCGCAAAGAATTTGTAGCCAGCTCCAAGTTGTAATAATGGATGATTTTCGGTTGTTGCATGTTTTTGAAAATGCATTCTATCATCACCATTAAAAAACCTAACTATATCTCTTCTTACTCTATAACCATGCGCTACATCTTGAATGGAAGTATAAAAGTGAAAAGGTCCGTCCTTGATGCGGTGGGTATATTTTACCCCTATCGCCAAAATAGGGTTTAAGGGCAGACTGATTGTTTCATCTAGCTCTAATGCTTTGTCAACTTTAAATAAATTATGGATAACAGAACCAGATAACCCAATTGTTTGCTTTTGGCAGTGAGCATTTATGGTCAAAATAGAAAGAAGTAATATAATTTTAGATACTTTCATAAGATTTTATGGATAGGAAATAGTTAAATTAGGGGTAGGAACTAATTTAGAAAAATGAACGCAATAATCGCAGCACGCAATTTCACAGCGTGATGTAAATCTAGCTGATGACTGCAAATAATAGGCTGATAACGCTCTAGAAGCATTGTATAATCTAAATTTTCTGTTATATCCTCGATACGGAACACTCACCATAGAAAATCCAGCGTTGCCACAAAAGCCACTAAAACTTTTACTAAAATTCTTTTTTGTTCTACAACGTGGCTTATAGTTACCAGAGTATTGCATATCAAATGATGTATCGTGAAATGGGTTCTTGTCATTTTTATGCTTAAATCTAACCCACAAAGACTCTTTTATTCCAAATCTGTCATATTTAATTTTATAACTGTACCACCAATTCTCATCATGGATTTCACAATACTCGTCTCCAGAATCTGCATCTTGACCTGGAGCACCTCTTTCATTACATCCCCAGCGAAAAGCTTGTTCTTCTTGATTATCGGTAGGGAGCAATGCAAATACTTCATCATCAAATGAGAAGGTTTGTATCTCTTGATAATCATTAAATTCATTATTATCGATAAGTACTTGCATGAGATTAATGTCTGCAATATTCAATACAAAAACTTGTCTTAGATTAGGTTCTAACTTAAATATCCAAGGTGTAACCTGGAAAATTTTATCAGTTTTAAGTAATGTTGTCAAAATTACATCTGGAATAGGTAAATCATCATTATCAAAACCAGTAGGACTTGGAGGATAATTCTGAATAAAATCTTTTCTGTATGAGGTGAATGCTAGATCAGATTCCCATTCGTCAAGGACATCGTTTTCTGAGCGGGTGCTTTGTTGATCTAAAGCATCTGCTGTGAGAATACTGCCTAAATAATCAAGTGTAGCGTTATAGTCACCTTCGTTATCAAACACTACACGTCCATTTAAAACTGAAAAGGAAGGAGAATACAAGGTACGATCCTCAATTTCAGCTTGACTTTCTTCGATGACCACTGTATCAATTAAAGTTTCATCACTACAGTTGTACAGCACTAAAATAGATAGGAAAAATAAAATTTTGGTTAGACTTTTGTTGACTTTTGTTGACTTTTGTTGACTTTTGTTGACTTTTGTTGACTTTTGTTTAGTAATAACATTGTATATTAATTTGGTTACGAAATCTACTTTATGTTGTAATATATGAATAATCATAATTAATGTATCAGATTTGAATAAACTTTAACTAAAATAAACCTTAGAAGCGATGCCCAATTGTGACCTAATAGTGCGCATTATACTACCCTAAAACAAATCCTTCTATGAGTACAACACCAACCATAAAAACATATCTATAACTCAATATATCCCCTTGGACTAGTGATGTGCAATGGTGACCCGATAGGGGCAGTCCGTGCGGCGCTTTGTGGGTAGGCAGGGACCGAGTCGAATGACGAGTCATGGAACGTAACGACCCCTTCTGCGTATGGCAGTCGGGCAAGCAAGGGGTAGGCCCAAAATTGCGATAAAATTAGGATGAAATAAGATCCTTCAATGCCAAGTCTACTTTCTTAAACTCAAAATTAAATCCTTCTTCTTCGAGTCTTTTGGGTAGGACATGCGAGCCCGTCAGAACAGCTTCTTTCATCTCGCCGAGCATGAGGCCCAATACAAAAGTGGGAACAGGCGCGGAAATACCGGGGCCTTTCTTCACGTCCATCATGACCTCCGTCAGGTGCTTGTTGGTGACAGGATGTGGGGCAGTGCCATTGTAGACACCTACCGCAGATGGCTGCTCCACCAACCACGCAAAAACACGCGCAATATCAAGAATATGTACCCAAGAATAAATCTGCGAGCCGTCACCAAAATAAGAGCCCAATCCAAACTTGGCCGGTAAAAGCATCTTCTCCAACGCGCCACCATCCTTAGACATTACGATGCCGATCCGCACATAAGCAACGGGGACATTGGTCTCGCCAATCTCCCGCACAGAATCCTCCCACAGCAAGCAACTCTTAACCAAAAAACCTTCTGTACCTGGACTACTTTTCTCCGTCAAAATCTCGTCACCGCGGTCTCCGTAAATACCGATAGCTGCACTGCTAATAAATTTTTTGGGACTGAGTTTGCCCTCTTCTATGTATTGTTTGAAAAGGAGATTTCCTTGTACTCGACTATCGATAATGGCTTGCTTACGCTTCTCCGTCCAGCGCTGATCTGCGATACCTGCACCCGCAAAATTGATGACGTAATCCACCCCCTCTAGCGCCGCTGGATCAATGTATTTTTTCTTGATATCCCAAGCATAAGTAGGCACCTGTGCGTCCGCTTTGGGGCTGCGGCTAAGATGCCTAACCTGATGATTATTGCTTAGTAAAAGACTGGTCGTTTCTTGACCAATTAACCCTGTTCCGCCTGCGATGAGTACTATTGCCATGACCATATAACACAATAAAATAGAAATTGCTTAAGGCTAAGTCAAGTTTTATTAAATTAGAGGAATAATCTGCAAACACATAGTATATGACAAGGTTGGTTTACTTCTTTTTGATGTTTATTTTAGTGTCTTCATGCCGTACAGAGCCTGCAACTACTACAGACGCTAGCAAAACCACTAGCCCTACCTCCTTACAACTACGCCTGAATGCCGAACCTGATGGTCTCTCTCCTATTCTCGCTCGCACTGGTGCTTCTAGACAGGTGTATAGGCACCTATATGTACAACTACTGGATGTAGATCCAGTCAGTATGAATATAGTACCAGAACTAGCAGAAAAGAATGCCACTATCACGGAGTTGGAAGACGGGAAACAACGCTTGAGCTTTGATATACACGCGACGGCTAGGTGGTCTGATGGGACTCCGCTAACTGTGCAAGATGTTCTGTTTAGTTACAAGATACTGCTGCACCCAACAGTAAAGACCCGCTATAAAGTAATCGCTGATATGATCAACGATATGGAGCTTGACCAAGACAATCCACAAAGAATAAACTTTCTCACGGAAGAATGTTTTATAGCCTTGGAGTCCTCCATAGGCGAAATGTATATCTATCCCGAGCACATCTATGACCCCGAAAAACGAATGCGTAAAATTCCTTTTAGTGATTTCAAAACGGAAGAAAAAATAGCTACATTGGTAAAAAATAATGCTGAATTAGAAGCCGTAGGCAAGCGAATAATGGATCCTGAATATGTGCGTGATCCTGCCAAATTTGTAACCGCCGGAGCCTACATTTTTGAAGAATGGAAGACTGGTCAAAACATCACGCTGCGAAAAAATACAGCGTGGTGGGGTGATCAGTTTAAGTCAAATGTATTTACCAGTCGCACAGAAAAAATACAATTTCAAATCATTCCCGACAATACTACAGCTATCACCCAACTTACCAATGGAGAGATAGATGCACTAAGCAATGTAACCGCAGAACTATTCGATGAAAATAAAACGAAGGAAAATCTCGTAGCTAAAACATCTTCCATCTTACAAATGGTATGGCTATCTTTAAATACAAAGAGCGGCCTCCTCCAAGATAAGAATGTGCGTCAAGCACTGGCTTATGTTTGCGATGAAGAATCCATTATAAAAAATGCACGCAATGGATATGCGAAACTTATCACAGGACCTTTTATGCCAGGCACGAACGAGTATAATAAGGATGTCCCCGCCACTGGCTATCAACCTGACAAAGCTAAAAAATTGCTCCTAGAAAGCGGCTGGGAAGATAGTGATAGAGATGGCATCTTAGATAAGATGATCGATGGCAAGAAGACAAAATTAAGTTTAGAATTTGTCGTATCTTCAAAAAGTACTACTGGACCTATAGTAGGAGAACTCCTTAAGAACACCGCCAAAAAAGTAGGCTTTGAAATAAGAATTACGCCGAAGGATTCTAAAGTCTATAGGCAAAATCAAATAGCTGGGGACTTTGATATTGTGCTGCAAGGAGCCAGTTTTTATCCTGGATTGTATGACCCAAAAGGACGTTGGCACACGGCCAGTTTTCCACCGAACGGACAAAACTACCCTAGATTTGGAAACAGTGAAACAGACGCCATGATAGATGAGCTGCGTAGCACCTGCAAAGATGAGGTGAGGCGAACAAATCTGTATCATAAATTACATGCAATCATTTCGGAAGAACAACCCGTTATATTTTTGTACAATGCTGAAATGCTGCACCTCATAAATAAGAAATTTGACAACATCGTAGTCTCTCCTAACAGGCCTGGATTGTTTGAAGAATTTCTTACCTTGAAATAAATATTCTACATCTGATGTTCAGATATATTCTTCTGCGATTAGGTTACTTTGTACTTACCTTCTTCGTAGTTTCTCTGATTTTATTTGCCCTGAGCCGACTTGCACCTGGTGATCCTGTGGACAAGTATATGTCTGTAGATGAGCCAGATGACAGGTACGAAAGCTATGCTGATTTCATGTCTCGCAGACAAGCAATTGCAAATCAATACCATCTCGACAAGCCTCCGTTTTATATAAGCATAGTACCCTATCGCCTTTCAAAAGATATGTATCAACTATCGGGTAGACAGATGCGAAAGTGGTATAAGCAGCTGGTCTATTCTTCTAATCGCCCTAGCGTGGTCTGGCAATATATTGATAATTTGGGTCAGCTGCAGTCCTATCTAAATACGCCCGAGGGTGCAAAATATATCAACCTAAAAAATGAACTCGCAAAAGTAAAGTACAGTAGCGATCTTCGAACAATCAATGCCTTTGCTTCCCTTTTGCAGATAGTAGATTTTGAAGATCAATCAGAAATAACCTCCTTAAAACAAAATCTACTCTCGCATACTAGCAGTCTATTTGAGGGACATACAGACGGACTAGAGCTCAGTATGTTTATTCCTAAAATATTCCTGCATGGGACCAATAATCAATATCACTTCTGGATTAAAAATTTCATCAAAGGGAATTTTGGATTATCCGATTTTGACCGTCGTCCAGTCAAGACTAGGATATGGGATGCACTGTTCTGGACACTTCTTATTAATTTTATTTCTATTTTCTTTGCCTACCTTATTAGTATTCCCTTAGGCGTTTACTCAGCAGATAAAGTTAACGGTAAGTTAGACCGTGCAGTATCCTTGATGAGCATGATGCTGTATGCACTGCCTAGTTTTTGGGTGGCTACCTTATTCATTACTTTTTTAACCTCCTATGAGTGGTTGCATTGGTTTCCTTCAGGAGGTCTTGGCAGAGGTGAAGGGCAGACTTCGTTTGGTCGTCTTCTTGATCTTGGATACCATCTTGTGCTCCCCATTTTTTGTGTTACATACATCGCACTTGCGTTTATTATTCGCCAAGTACGTTCCACCTTAAAAGAGACATTAGAAAAAGATTTTATTAAGACCGCAGAAGCAAAAGGCCTCCCGCATAAGAAAGTTTTATGGCGACATGGATTCAGAAATTCATTGCTTCCATTGATTACCTTATTTGCGAATATACTCCCAGCTACCATTGCAGGTTCGGTGGTGGTGGAGATCATTTTTAGTATTCCTGGGATGGGTCGTTTAGCATTTGATGGCATCCTACAGCAGGATTGGAATTTAGTTTTCACCATCATGATGCTCGCCACGCTGCTTACATTGTTGGGCAACTTACTTGCTGACCTTTTGTACCTCCGGGCCGATCCACGCATATCTCTCACTACAGAAACGACAGCAGATGCCTGATCGCCCATCCAAAAATATCAATAGTGTTTGGTACTCGCTGATGAAATCACACTCCTCAAAACTATGTGTATACTTTATCGGTATACTTGTAACGGTAACAATCCTAGCGGATTTTATCGCCAATGACAAACCTATTTACTGTCAGGTTATGGGACAAACTTATTACCCTATACTTAATGACTACGGCGTAGCATTAGGGCTATGTGATCGGCAGCATCCAAGGTTAGGGACGGACTGGCATGACCTTACCTACGAGCGATCACTCTGGCCTATTATCCCTTTTTCAGGTTCAAATTTGGATTTGGAAAACGCTTACAAAGGTCCATTTACGGCAGCCAAAAAGAATGATCGTTACACGCATTTACTGGGCACGGGGATACTTGGCAAAGACGTAGCAGCTGGTATGATAGAAGGTACGCGAGTTGCATTTGTGGTGGGTATATTTTCTATGCTACTGGCATTATTTATAGGACTGCTGGTAGGTAGCATAGCAGGATATTTTGGAGATAATTATTTTCATCTATCGTTGCTCAGTATTTTATTTACCTTACTAGGACTTGCCTTAGGAAGCTTTTATACGCATCTACTTTATCAGCTTTGGGGGAGCTCCGACGCTAAGCTTTTCACCACATTTTTTACTTTGGTTGGTAGCATCATAGTAGGTACAGTTTGCTGTGCCATTTTTATTATTATTGGCTTACTATTAGACAGACTATTCTCCATCCCGCGTACCCGAGCTATTCCGATTGACATTATCCTGATGCGCATCGTCGAGATCGTCAATTCATTGCCAGCGCTCTTAGTGCTGATGGTCTTAGCAGGCATGTTCGAGGTGCGATCCGTCTGGATCGTTATATTTATTATCGCTTTCATCAAGTGGACTAGCATTGCCAAGTTTGTCCGTGCCGAACTACTTCAGATTAGGTCCATGGATTATATTCGCGCAGCGAAATCGAGCGGCAGTAGCGAATGGAATATTCTCTGGAACCATGCACTCCCCAATGCACTCACGCCTGTCTATATTACTGTGGCATTCGGCATCGCAGGTGCGATATTATTGGAGTCCACCATTTCATTTTTAGGCATTGGTATATCTCAAGAAGTGATGTCTTGGGGAAAGATGCTAGCACAAGCAAGACAGAAACCCAGCGCTTGGTGGTTGGCTGTATTTCCAGGACTCATGATTTTCTTATGCGTAGTGGCGATCAACATTATCGGCGATAAATTGCGTTTTGCTTATCGTCATTAAGAACACTTGTATTAAACTAAAGATTGATTTGGGCGTGTCCCTTCGGCCTGCCCGACTGGCTAGACGGGGTCGTGCTATCCGTGACTCCGCATACGCTGCGGCCACTCCATATACAGTGATAAAAAAATCACTGCATTTGGAGCGTCTGCTCCCTTCGGTCGCATCACTCCTATCACTCACGCGGGGAGTGTTTATCGGATAACTTTTAATTTCTTCTTTTCTTTTTCTTCATCCCTGGTGGTATTACACTAGACTTTCCGCCTTTAGTAGGTAGCTGACCCTTTCTATTAGGCTTCACATGCGCATTCTGATTTACGGGGCAGCCAGTCTTAGGACTACAAGAAGAATTAGAGAGTATAAAGAAGCTAAAAAAGGCAAATATAAAAAGTGTCAAATATGATCTACGCATATGAATATCAAGTATATAGTGAAGAAAATGTCAGAATTTATTACACTAAGTAAAACGAAAATAAGACCAAAAAGTGTATTTATGCCCATATTTTAAACAAATTCCTATCAATTTAAAGAAAAACAACATATAAAGACTGTAAAGCTTTGGATATGCATTAAATACAGCTATTTTCGCCTAAGTTTGTTAATTTAATTAAAAAATAAAAGGACATGAACAAAGGAGATTTAATAAGTAAAATAGCTGAAGAAGCTAATCTCTCAAAAGCGCAGGCTGGTGAAGCCTTAGAAGCTACTCTTAACGCTATTAGTGAAACATTACAGGAAGGTAACAGAGCCTCTTTAGTAGGATTCGGTACTTTTTCTGTAGCACAAAGAAACGCACGTGTTGGAAGAAATCCTCAGACAGGAGAATCTATCAACATACCAGCTAAAACTGTTGTAAAGTTTAAGCCAGGTAAAGAGCTTACTGGAAGTGTAAATTAATTTTTACCGCCATAAAAAATAGAGGTACTCCTGCAAAGGTTTGCCTCTTTTTTTATGTCTATAATAGATTCCTCTCAAATGTGTACAAATAGAAAATTTTACGGACATAGCACTTTAACCCTACATAAAAAATGTAACCCATGAAGTTTGGAACCAAAGTCATACATGCTGGAATTAAATCTGATCCATCTACTGGTGCTGTGATGACACCGATATTTCAGACTTCTACCTACGAGCAGAAGGCACCTGGCGATCATAAGGGTTTTGCATACGCCCGCTCTAAGAACCCTACTCGGAGTGCGCTAGAAGCAAATCTTGCAGCCCTAGAAAATGGAAAATTTGCAGCTTGTTTCGGCTCCGGGATGGCAGCGATGGATGCAGTTGTCAAATTACTTAAGACGGGTGATGAAGTTATAGCTTGCAATGATCTGTACGGCGGTTCGTATAGGTTACTAACGAAAGTATATGCACAATTTGGAATATCTAGCAAATATGTAGACATGAGCGATACTTCTACATTTTCCAAGAATATCACCCCTGCAACAAAATTAATTTGGATTGAAACGCCTACCAATCCCATGCTCAATTTGATAGATATCAAATCCATAGTAAAAGCGGTAAAAAGTGTAAGACATAATATTCTGGTCTGTGTAGATAATACTTTCGCTTCGCCCTACTTACAGAATCCCTTAGACCTAGGGGCAGATATTGTAATGCACTCCGCCACCAAGTATATAAATGGGCACTCTGACGTGGTACTTGGTGCTGTCATTACTAAGAAACCAAAGTTAGGAGCTCGCATCCAGTTCATTCAAAATGCAAGTGGCGCCATACCTGGTCCTCAAGATTGCTTTCTGACTTTGCGTGGAATCAAAACCTTACACATCAGAATGGAAAGGGCTTGTGAGAATGCCAAAAGAATTGCCAAATATCTACAAAGTCATCCAAAAACAGCAAACGTATATTATCCTGGTTTCAAAACCCACCCTGGTCATAAAATTGCGAAGTCTCAGATGAAAGACTATGGCGCTATGGTGACTTTTGATCTTCAGCGTGATTCTTTTTCACAAGCCAAAAAAGTCTTATCCAATACTAAAATTTTTACGCTTGCAGAATCTCTCGGTGGGGTGGAATCTCTTATTGGTCACCCAGCCACCATGACACACGCATCCATTCCAAAGGAAGAACGCGCAAAAATCAAACTGACGGACTCGCTTGTACGACTGAGTGTAGGTATCGAAGATGCAGATGATCTAATTAAGGATTTGGACAGGGCTCTGAGTAAGGTACAACTTCACGAATAGGTTCAGGATTAGCGTCACCAACTTTTATATATGCCTCATTTAGTAAAATGGAGACACCAATATAGGTAGGTTATATTTACAGAAAATGATGCTTTAATTCACATTTAGATAAACTTGTGAATAAGGAGGCTACATTATACAAGCTACAAGCTACTATATAGAATAGTCTCTTATAATTAGAAATCTACGAATGGGCCTAAGTAGTACCAGAAAGTTAAATACCTATATTACGCGATATTTGATTCCTATTATAACAGACAGTCCGCTTTCCATAAAAAAACTTAGGTAATTTTATGGAATAAGGGTATTCCTCTCGTCTCCTATAGACAACCTCTCACACTATGAATCAATACAGTGCCAATATCCCTATTAAGCAATGGGCCGAAGCCGATCGGCCACGAGAAAAAATGCTGCTCCAAGGCAAGCAAAATTTAAGCGATGCAGAATTGCTAGCTATTATTTTAGGTAGTGGATCTCGCGAAGAATCTGCATTAGATCTCAGCAAGAAAATACTCGCTTCTGTGGATAACAATCTTCATCTATTAGGCAAACTAGATCTTAGCTCATTGCAGCAGTTCAAAGGGATGGGCCGAGTAAAATCCATTACACTTACAGCCGCGCTTGAAATTGGGCGCCGTCGACAAAGCGCCGACATACTAGACAGACCAAAAATAAGCTGTAGTAAAGATGTCTATGATTTGATGCAAGGAAATCTCGCTGATCTTCCACATGAAGAATTCTGGATCCTATTACTAAATCGCGCCAATTTGGTAGAGCAAAGGATTATGATTAGCAAGGGGGGTGTTGCAGGTACTGTAGTTGATAATAAAATAATCTTTAAGCACGCCTTAGCACAGTTGTCCTCCTCTATTATATTAGTGCACAATCACCCTTCTGGAAATAACAGACCATCCCAAGCTGATATACAAATAACCAAGAAAATTACCGAATCTGGAAAACTACTAGATATTAGTGTGCTAGATCACGTTATAGTTGCGGGTAAGTGCTTTTATAGTTTCGCAGATGAAAATATGATGTAGCCGTTAAAGAACTTTTCGAACCTTTAGTTAAGTGTGACTAGCAAAGCTACATTATTGTGGTATGTATATTCTAAGTATTTTAAAAATTGACACCCTGATTTATTGTATATGATTTGCTTAGAACTATCAAACGCATCCACTATAGAGGGGAATAATTTTCTTATTCCTAGCAATCTGAAAGATCGAGTACGTTAAAATATATCTGTACTAGAGTCGGTTATGCCATGATGTTTGTACCTTTACAAATTCTAAAAACATAGCGGCATTGGGAATTGTTAAAAAGTCCATGGAAGGTAAGAAGCAATTTGATATTGATATATTTAAAAGAGTACTGCGCTTAGCTATGCCATATAAGGGTATATTAATCTTTTGTGCCTCGCTAGCAGTCATATTAGCTCCTGTGACAGTGATCAGACCCTATTTGATAAAGGTGATGGTCGACCAATATATCTTCAAGTCAGATATAGACGGCATGGTATTTATGGCGGGTATAATTTTCTTGGTGCTGCTCTTTAATGTAATGCTACAGTATTTATTCATTTACTTTTCTAACTGGCTGGGACAGTCAGTCATTCGTGATCTTCGAGTTACTGTATTTAATCATATCACAAGTCTTAAGCTTAAGTATTTTGACCAAACTCCCATTGGTACTTCTACTACTAGAACTATCAATGATATAGAGACTATTAATTCGATTTTTACCCAAGGGGTTATCACTATTATTGCTGATTTGCTAACACTTGTAGCTGTGCTTATTATTATGACCATCACGAGCTGGAAGTTAACCCTGATATGTTTGTCAACAGCGCCATTTTTGATATTAGCATCTTATATTTTCAAAGAAAAAGTAAAGGCCAGCTATCAAGTGGTACGAACACAAATCCAAAAAATGAATGCATTTCTGCAGGAAAGGATTACAGGTATGAAAATAGTCCAAATCTTCAATGCGGAGGAAAAGCAAATGGAAACTTTCAAATCCATCAATCGAGAATATACGCAGGCCAATATCAATTCTATATTTTATTACGCCGTATTTTTTCCTGTTGTAGAAATAATTTCTGCCGTCGCCTTAGGGCTTATGGTGTGGTGGGGTGCCAAGGGAGTTATAGCGGGTGATGTCTCTTTGGGTGCGTTGATCGCCTTTCCGCTCTTTCTAAGTTTGCTCTTTCGACCTATCCGTTTATTGGCGGATAAAGTAAATACACTGCAAATGGGATTAGTCGCTGCTGGCCGTGTTTTTGATTTACTAGACAATGATGATCATATATCTGACACGGGTATGATGGAGGTTACAAAGCTTGAAGGTGATATCAATTTTGAGAATGTCCATTTTGCTTACAACGATGTAGATTATGTCCTCCGTGATATCACCTTTACAGTGAAAGAGGGAGAGACATTAGCCATTGTTGGTAGTACTGGTTCAGGAAAAAGTACCATTATAAATATTCTCAATCGCTTCTACGAAATAAATAAAGGTGTAATTAAGATAGGCAATGTTGATATCAAAGAGATGACATTGGGAAGTTTGCGAAGTAGAATTAGTATTGTACTTCAAGATGTATTTTTATTTAGTGGTACTGTTTTAGAAAATATTAATCTGAAGAATAAAAACATCACTCGAGAGCAGGTTATAAATGCTAGTAAGATGATAGGTGCCCACGAGTTCATTGAAAAGCTTCCTGGGGGATATGACTATAAAGTTATGGAACGCGGTGCTACACTTTCGATGGGACAAAGGCAGCTGATATCATTCGTAAGAGCACTTGTTTTTCAGCCAGATATATTGATCTTGGATGAGGCTACTAGTTCAATAGATCCCGAGACAGAAGGGGTTATTCAATATGCTATAGAGCAATTGATCGATAAGCGGACCTCCATCATTATTGCGCATAGATTAAGTACTATTAAACATGCAGATAAAATAATGGTACTTGATCAAGGTAAGATCGTTGAGTTTGGCTCACATCAAGAGCTGGTGAATAAAAAAGACGGCCACTACAAGTCTCTTTATGCAATGCAATTTATAGAAGTAGGATAACGGTTAAAAAGGTTATGCTATGACAATTTTGTCGATATTTCCACAAGCTTAAGCTAAAAGTACATTATCTTCGTATTGCTTTAATCCTAAAAGTCTTATCTTATGCCTATACTAAATAAAAGTAGATAAATGATTCTTAAAAGTAATTCAAACCCAATTATTGGTGCTATCGGACTTATCTTATTTTTAGTCGTTGCTTTCTACTTGGTCAAGAGTATTGTATGGGTACTGGCTTTGATAGCTCCTGTCCTACTTATACTAACCTTGATAATGGATCACAAAGTAGTCACTGGATATCTTAAATGGATAGGCAAGCTGTTTAGAACAAAGTGGTATTACGGTTTGGGTGCGGCGGCAATGACCTTTTTCGGATTTACTTTCGTTAGTGCTTTTCTTTTTGGTAAAGCTATGTTAAAGAAAAAGTTTGCAGGTAATATTGGTGGACCCCTTAGACAAGAACGAGAAGAGTTTACAGAGTTTGAGGAAGTAGAAAGCGAAATTATCATGGAGGATGGCGTCTTCGATGATAATACCCTTACTGCTGAAGAACTGCAGTTACCTGAAATAGATGAAAATCTCAACACACTAGAAGAGGATAATACGTATGATAATCTGTTTGAAAACGACAAATAAATCTACTGCTATTGTTTGTAATCATTATTGGCATTTTTACTATTTGCTTAGCATTATTATATTTAGGACTAATATTAATATACCTACACCATTGGCGTAGAATATCTCATACTAAACTTCCCGATACATTTATACCGTCTGTTACAATTTCTGTCATCATTCCGATTCGCAATGAGGCTGATAAGATAGGGGTATTACTAAAGACTATACTAGCCAATCACTACCCTTCTCGACTCTTAGAAATAATTGTAATCAATGATCACTCTACTGACGATAGTCTAGAAGTTATAAAAAGTATTGATGCCAAAAATATCACTGTACTCTCCCTAGAAGATTTTGAGCTCCCCGATACATTTAACTCCTTTAAGAAATTTGGAATTGAACAGGCGAATAAAATAGCTAAGGGTGAATTAATCGTCACCACCGATGGAGACTGCCTTGTACCGCCACATTGGCTAGAATATTTCGCCTACGTATATGAGATAAAGGAGAAGTCATTTATCGCTGGTCCAGTGAATTTCATTTCGGGGACAAAAGCATTAGTAAATTTTCAAGCACTTGATTTCATGGGGATGATGCTGGTAACTGGCGCCAATACTCGCAGAAAATCTAGCATGATTTGTAATGGAGCAAATCTGGGATACAGTAAATCACTTTTTAAAAAGGTTGGAGGCTACCGCGATATTGCCCTTCAGGCATCTGGTGATGATATTATGTTGATGAATAAAGTGGCGGAGCGTTTTCAGGATCAAATTTACTTTATAAAAAACAAAAATGCTACAGTTTCGACCGCAGCCGCACCTGACTGGAATGCTTTTGTACAACAGCGACTCCGATGGGCTACCAAGAATAGCAAAAGTCAAGATTGGTTTTTGAAACTAGAGTTAGCGATAGTTTACCTACTATGCATTTCCATTTTAGTAATACCTATTTTATTCATCATGGGATGGTCACACCTGACTTTTGTTTGGATATTTATAGTGATTGTCAAGTTTATTGCAGATTGGCTTTTACTCTCCGCCGCCACTAAATTCTTTGGTAAGAAGTCATTGCTTTACTATTTGCTTTCGAGTTTTTATATACATATTTTCTACATTGCCTTTATTGGTAGTTTGTCTTTTTTTAAGCGGCGATTTGTATGGAAAGGAAGGAAGGTTTATTAAGCTGTTGGCTAATTATTATATTGTCAATTAGCTAAGGATATATCGAATCTTGCTAGTATCTCTTAACAGGGCTCATCATACTGTATCTCTTATACCTACCTAAAAAAACTCCTATGAAGTATAGGTTCAATGGTGAGATCATACAAATTTTAACATTAGGGAATATATTGCCTAGTTATGAAAAGATTGGAATGCCAAAAATGAACTGCGTAGGACTAGAAAATATAGGTGAACTCAGAAGCAGCATTGAAGTGACCTATTCGCTTAAGTGTCCTGTTGATGTTCTGGCGTATCCATGCCCCTTCCCTCCTTGTAGGTTATGTTGTCCTACATATCAACAGTACTATGAGCATCTCCGACACCCTCATCTTTCAGTGGCTATGATAATGTTAGGGCTTCCCATGTTCATACTTTCCCCTTTTGATACACGCCATCCTATCCTACCTCATGCAGTCGTATCGGTGCTCTCTGTTGTTGCTTCTCTATACATTCCAGGTTTCACCATCGCTTGTAGGTTGACCACTGCAAATTCGCTTAACGAGGCCTAACTGGGTTCATTCACATTACGGCTTACATCAACGCTCTATATGAACTTAGCACGATTGATCTCTCGCACGCACCTCATAGATGCTTTAGACTGAACGACAAATTGGTCTATGTAATCCTTTCATATTACTGGGTTAAATAAATTATATAAAAAGTACGCTTCATGGCGTACCAGCGGTAGCGAAGCCTGAAAGCATAACGACCCGCAGCTTGTGCGGTGGATAGGTGCAAAGGGTAGGCCCCAAATAATTATAGTCTAACTATTAAACATCTACGTTAGCGTACTTTGCATTCTCTTCGATGAAGGCACGGCGTGGAGGTACTTCGTCACCCATGAGCATGGAGAATACGCGATCAGCTTCAACAGCATCATCGATAGTCACCTTGCGTAAGGTCCTTGCATCGGGATCCATTGTAGTCTCCCAGAGCTGTATCGCATTCATCTCGCCAAGCCCTTTGTATCGCTGAATCTTAACTGTGGTGTCATTCTCTCCGTTAGAGTAGGTCGCAATGGCTTGTTGCCTCTCTTCTTCATTCCAGCAGTAAACAGATTGCTTGCCTTTCTTGATCAAATATAAAGGTGGTGCAGCAACGTAGACGTAACCTTGTTCTACCAATGGCTTCATATATCTGAATAGAAATGTAAGTATCAATGTAACAATGTGGCTACCATCTACATCGGCATCACACATGATAACTACTTTGTGATAGCGCAATTTATCGAGATTTAATATACGTTCACCATCTTTCTCTTCGATGCTAACACCCAATGCTGTGAACATACTTTTTATCTCTTCGTTCTCGTAAATCTTGTGTTCCATTGCTTTTTCTACGTTGAGAATCTTACCTCTCAATGGTAGTATTGCCTGGAAGACTCGATCTCTACCCTGCTTGGCTGTTCCGCCTGCAGAATCTCCCTCAACGAGAAATATTTCGCATTCTTGTGGATCTTTGGAAGAGCAATCTGAAAGTTTACCAGGTAATCCTCCACCTGCTAGAACATTCTTTCTTTGCACCATCTCGCGCGCTTTACGTGCAGCATTCCTTGCAGTCGCTGCCAGGATAACTTTATCTACGATACGCTTTGCCATAATAGGATTCTCTTCGAGAAATTCCTTAAGCGCGTCTCCTACAGCTCGAGAAACTATACCTGTCACTTCGGAGTTGCCTAGTTCACCTTTGGTCTGACCCTTAAACTGAGGCTCGGGAACTTTTACAGAGACGACAGCGGTAAGTCCTTCTTTGAAATCATCACTGGAGATTTTTATATCTTTCAGCTTGTTGAACATATTGTTCTCCTTACCATACTTATCAAACTCTCTAGTAACAGCTCTACGGAATCCACTAACGTGGGTACCACCTTCGCGGGTATTAATATTGTTTACAAACGATTTGATAGATTCAGAGTAAGAATTGTTGTAAATCAATGCAACTTCTACTTCTACATTATCCTCCTTGCCAGTAACGTGAATAGGCTCACTAATAATTTTGGTTTTCCCCTCATCCATGAATAGCACAAATTCCTTAAGTCCACCTTGAGAGAGAAATTCCGCTTTCTTGAATTCCCCATCTACTTTTACACGCTCATCTATTAAGAACAATTTTAGTCCTTTATTTAGATAAGATAATTCTCTACACCGTGTGGCAAGTACATCAAATTTGTACTCTATAGAATCAAAAATTGACTTGTCAGGTGTGAACGTGATGGTTGTACCAGTATGATCGGTAGTACCAATTTCTATTACTTCAGAAGTTGGAATACCCTCTGAGTAAGACTGTGTGTACACTTTACCATCTCTGTGTACTTCTGCGATTAATGATTCAGAAAGTGCATTGACGCACGAGACCCCTACCCCGTGTAATCCACCAGAAACCTTATATGTATCTTTGTCAAACTTACCACCTGCGTGCAATACAGTCATGACTACCTCCAATGCCGACTTCTGCAACTTCTCATGCATCCCTACTGGAATACCACGGCCGTCATCGGTAACCTTGATAGAATTGTCCTCTAAAATCCGCATAGTGATCTCTGAGCAGTGTCCAGCCAAATGCTCATCGATAGAATTATCGACGACCTCCCAAACAAGGTGATGGAGCCCCTTGGTATCCGTGCTACCAATATACATACCAGGCCGCATTCTGACCGCTTCCAGTCCTTCTAATGCTTGGATGTTATCCGCGCTATAGTTTGCATTATTTTTAGGTTTCTTATCTTCACTCATACCACAAAAATAGACATTTTTACGCTAAAAAAGGATAGTTATCGCGATATTAAAGTGATTTTATTTAGAAATAAATTACACCGTAAAATATTGAAAATGAGCGTATTGAATATTTATCCGTATAAATATCCCTGCATATCAATTTGACTCTTAAGAATTTGTATTTTTAGCTTGTGAAACATAAAAAATGGCACCTCCTTTTTATTTTATTTATCCTTAACCTGATACTAGTTGGACAAGAATATACCATAACAAGTTTTTCAAAATCTGGTGGTTTACCTAGTGATTATTGTTATAATATTGAGCAAGATGATGAGGGCTTTATGTGGATAAGTACACAAGCGGCACTCTGTACTTTTGACGGTCTCCAATTTCAAACTGACTTGCTACCAGAACTAGCAAATAAGCAAATATTTAATGTATACAAAGATTCCAAAGGTAGAATTTGGTTCAGTGAATTATCTGGAGAACTTTACTACCTAGAAAATGGCAACATAACTTTGCTTGACCATTTAGATAACATCAGCAAGAATAAAGTTTTAGAAATCTGTGATGATAATCAGGGTCATATTTGGATTACTCAGCAAATTGATAAACTTGCTTATTGCCTTGATGTAGATAATCTAAGTATAGTAAATGTGGCGTGCAATCAGGCAGAGCAACTAAGTTTACTAAAAGAAATGAATGTATTTCCAAATCCTAGTCAAGTAGCTATAAATGCCGATACTCTTTTGTATGTACAAGATGATCAAACATATGAATTTACTAATTTCTCCATATTTAATTTCTTTACGAGTCAGATCATGTACGATGATAATACGAGCATTTTTACGTACGAAGATCAATTATTTTATCATGATTTTAAAGATGGTCGTATTCATAGGATTCTTACAAAATTTCAGGAGCAAATAGACCTAGGCGTAAGAAATATCGCACTTGATAAGAACAAAAATCTTTGGATGGCTACTAAAAATGGAATATACCGTTTTACTGATCCATTATCGGACTCTTGCGCACTTACTACGTATTTAGCTGGCGTAAATGGTGGTTCTGTAAAAATAGATAATCAAGACAATATTTGGCTTACTACACTTGATGAGGGTCTCCATAAATTGACTCAAACTTTTGTAGAAACAATCCATGATAAGAGTGCGAGAAACATAACTTCTATAATACTGCGGCCTGAATATATTATATATGGAACCGATAAAGGAGAAGTTGTAATGCTAGATCTATTATCTCAAAAGGAGGTATATCGAAAAAACTTGAATAATAAGTCTACATATATATATGATCTCACACAATTTGATGATAATAACATTTTAATTACATCTATCAAGCAAATCAACAAGCTTAATATTAATAATCTCAAGATTACTACCATATGGAGCAATGGTTATTTTAAAAATACTAAAACATTTGAAGATAGAGTTTGGATAGCTGGGGGAGACAAAAGCTTCACAGGCTTTCTAAACCAACAAATACTTGATGTGATTCCTCCCTATATCAGATCTTATAGCAATTTTCCTATTTCTAAAAATGAAGCATATATTGGTACAATAAAGGGCCTTTATAAGTTAGCATTACATAAGAACACACATCATAAAATACTGCCGCATATTATCACAAATGATATCAAGGTTATTACTCAAGGGCCCGATTCCACGATGTGGTTAGGGACTCATGGTAATGGTATTTACATTTTAGAAAATGATACTTTGAAACATCACTTATTGGAATTACCGTCGATGCACATTCACGACATTATAAAAGATAAAGATGATATGTGGGTGGCCACATCCAACGGTCTATGCCGTGTGCGTAGTAATAATGAAACCTACTCTTCTAAGACCTTAAATACTTCTGATGGTCTCCCTTCTGATGAGATAAATAAGATTTATCTGTTTAAAGAAAAGATATACGCTGCTACCACAAATGGTATTGCAAAATTTAATACCGATATTGAATTTAATGATGAAACACCAATCATCAAAATAAATAGTATTCGTATAAATGAAAGAGACACGCTAATCCAAAAAGATTATAAACTAGATGATCACCAAAGAAATATTAAAATTTCGTTTAGCGGTATATTGTACAACCAACTAGGGTCTATAATATATAAATATCGCATGGTCGGAGTTGATTCTGACTGGATAACGACTACGCAAAATGATGCCCAATATCCTACACTTCAAGCGGGAAATTATGAGTTTTTAATTAGCGCAAAAAGTATAAATTCTAAATGGTCCACGCATAAAAAAGTAGAATTTTCTATTCCTCAGAGATTAACGGAATATACTCTATACAAGATTTTGCTCTTATTAATGGCTGCGTGTGTTTCGCTTTTGAGTTTATCATTTTTTTACAAAGGTCAAGAGCGGAATAGATTATTTAAACTATCTCAGATGACTGCCCTACGCGCTCAAATGAATCCTCACTTTGTATTTAATTCTCTTAATTCAGTACAAGATTATATTCTTAGGGATGATAAGCGGTCAGCAAATAAATATATCTCAAATTTTAGCAAATTGATGCGCTATATCTTAAATGCAAGCGATAAAGAATATACGAGACTAGTAGATGAGCTCAATGCGCTGGAACTTTATATCTCTATAGAATCTATGCGTTTTGATAACACCTTAGAATATAATTTTGAAATAGATCCTAGTATAGATCCTAACATATACGAAATACCAACAATGATACTTCAACCCTACTTAGAAAACGCAATTAATCATGGTCTCAAACCAGCTGTTGGAAAAAAAATACTGTCTATAAAAGTATATAAATATATGGCTGGCTTATTGATAGAAATATATGATAATGGAGTGGGAAGAAAACAGTCCAGAAAAACAAAACTGTTGAATAAAAATAGTTATGTTTCTAAAAGTACCACGATAAATCAAAAAAGAATGGTTCTATTAAATAAGATTAATCAAAAGCAAAATAAGGTTACTTTTAAAGATATTTATGATGAAGCAGGTAACCCCACTGGAACAAAAGTTGAAATTTTATTACAAACAATAAAACTCTCATAAATGAATTTAAGGGCAGTGATTGTAGATGATGAACCTACTGCAAGAAGAACAATGCAAAATTTGATCGAAAACTATACGGAAGGTGTGGAAGTTGTGGATACTGCAGAGGATGTACTTTCTGGGGTTAAGATTATAAATAAACTAAATCCTGATCTTGTCTTTCTAGACGTTCTAATGCCTAATTACTCAGGTTTTAGCCTTATTGATTACTTTGATGAACTCAACTTCAAGATAATTTTTACTACAGCATATGAAGAGTACGCACAAGAAGCGCTGCTTGCTGGAGCCTCAGGTTATATCCTAAAACCTATTGATATAGATGACCTGAATAGAGCGATAGCTAAAATTAAGAAAGAAATAAATCTCGAACAAAGAAGTTTCCTTATAAAGGATATTAAGAATTTATCCTTCAATAGAGAAAATGGAATAGCAATTTTACCTTCTGTGAGCGGACTATTAAAATTAGAAGTGGAAGAAATCCTTTATGTAGAGGCGAAGGGCAGACAAGTTTCCATTTACTTAAAAGACGGGACAAATGTTCTTGCAAATCTAAGCATGAAGTCCATATTAAAGATTTTCATTGAAACCACTTTCATAAGAATTCATAAATCTTATATCGTAAATTTTATGCATGTCAAGCGATATGCTAAAGGTAAAGATAGCCAAATTACGTTGTATAATGATATCAACTTAGACGTAGGTAAGGTCTTCAAAGAAGAAATTAACGAAATTATCAGTTACCTACCAAAATAAATGGATATATCTACTCTAGGGATATTCATAAGTAAGAGGAGATAACCACAGAGTGGTTAAATATCACTAGCC
>ENA-ORXM01002436-ORXM01002436.1-marine-metagenome-genome-assembly--contig:-NODE-2436-length-21624-cov-5.402191_pt1 | contig 21624 bp, 23 predicted proteins | sample MGYA00237867_ERZ511480 | MGnify/ENA primary metagenome ERZ511480 (study PRJEB26309, sample SAMN06266103) | marine metagenome | isolation source: Algal blade | place: United Kingdom:Sidmouth, United...
AAAAGAGGAAAACTTTGTATTTTTTGACTTTGCAGAAAATGCTTATGAAAATGCCTTGAATACAATAGATGCCCAAGGGGTAGAGGTGGAGTTGAACTGGAATGCCATGAAAAATCTAAACGTAAGTGCAAACTACACCTTTACCGAGCGAAAAGGAGACAATGCCATTCGTATTCCGAAGCATAAAATAAATGCGGATTTTGGTTACACGTTTTCCGATAGAATATACGCGTCCCTACAATATAGTTATACTGGAAGCAGATCGGATACTGATTTTAATGCCTTCCCTGCGATAGATGTTCCTTTGGAAGCCTTTTCACTAGTCAATTTATACGCCTCCCATGAATGTATCCAAAATAGATTGAAGGTGTTTGTCAATATGAACAATATACTGAACCAAGGCTATACCGAAGTTTTAGGTTTTACAACGCTGGGCCGAAATCTATTGATGGGTTTTAGTCTAAGCCTGTAAATTGAAGCGGTATTACAGGCAGATCAGTGACATACATATTGTCTTTTATCGGCGTATACATTTTCGAATTGGTTATCGTTTTGGCCGGTATTTTGACCGTAAAATCTCTTTTCGCCGAAGCTCCGGTAATTTCACTTATGGCCCTTGCCAATAGAGGTTCGTTGAGGTCACCCAGAACACCTAAGTTTGCTAAATCTTCTTCTAGCTCGATATCGGGGGCTAGACCTGCTGTGTAGTCAGAAAAACCATCTGCATTTTCATTTCGGCCTAACAAGGGTTGGATGGCCCACCGATTATCGGAATTTATTTTTCCGACACGGTCTGGGCTGTACAGATAATTATTGTCTCTGTCATCTACCATGGTTACGGAGAACTCATTTTTGCCCCTTGTCGATTCTCCGATCTGTACTACTTCCATGTAGGGTTCGAGACCATTAATTACAAGCTCACTGGCAGATGCGGTGCCCGTTGTAGTAATTATATATACTTTTTGTAGTTCTAACGTGTTTAGAGTGGTACCTTCTCCCGTTTTATCTGCAAAGAAACGTCTAAGGTCGGTTTCACGGTCTTCCAAGATTTTTTGATACTTGTCATTATAACGCGCCTTTAAGAAAACATCTTCGGTATCGGTGCCATAGATCATACTCGATAAAAGAGCCGCGGTATTTACCGATCCACCAGGATTATAGCGCAAGTCGAGTACCAAATCGGTTACACCGCTCGCCTTAAATTGACCGAAAATCTCATTAAGTTGCTCGTCATACTCATTGATAAAACCAGTATACATTAAATACCCGATTTTCCTTCCGTTGGTTTCGATAACCTCCTCAAAGAAAATCGGATTTTCCTGAAGTCCGATTTCTTTGGTTAAACTGATTTCTTCGTTGTTTGGAATAACTTCTCCGTCAACAATTGAAGCCATATTCAAGGTATATGTATCACTTTCGCCAAAAAGCAAAGAAGCAAAGTTGTCATCGGTCAGGGTCGTACCGTTTACGCCTGTGAACAAATCTCCCCTCGAAATATTTTTTTTCGAAGCATCTGAACCGGGTACAATATACTCTACGTAACCGAAAAGTTCGCTACCAGAGTCTATGCGTACTAAGCCGAACATTAAACCGTTGCTTTTTGATATACCTGCCAGCGATTGTGTAAGCTCGACATAGTCATCGGAATAAAAACTGAATCTATCTTCGGAAAAGAGTAATTTATTGTCGAAAAATTGACCTGGGTCTTCTTCCGAAGCCAAAAATCCGGTATATATTTTCGAACCTTCCGTAGTATTCGGGAATTTATCGTCCGCTAGGTTGGCAACATCGGCCTGCCAGAAATACCAGAAATTCATTGCCTTCCACATAAAGTCTTGAACCTGAACTCCGGCAGACGGGTCGGGGTCGACCGTACCTGGAATAACGATATTATCGTCTTTGGAACAGGAAAATACCAATAATACGGAAAGGAAAAATCCCGTTTTTAACTTTTTCATCTTTGGGGGTTGAAATAAATACTAAAGCGATAAGGAGGAACTCCATGTCCTCCTTATCCTACAACGCAAAAAAAATGATCTTATTTTTTATTCCGAAGATTTAAGTGGTTTTAACAATCCATCCATAAACATATTATCTTTTGTGGGCCTGAACATTTTTGAATTGGTAATATAATTCACCGGAAATTCGGGAGTAAAACTCCTCTTGGCAGTACCACCCGAAATTACAGATAACGTAAGTGCCAAAAGTGGATCGCTTTCCTCTCCTAGAACACCTAAATTGGCAATATCTTCATCCAGTTCATGGTCGGGCATGAGACCTCCGGTATAATCCGAAAAACCATCGGCATTCTCGTTTCGCCCTAACAAGGGCTGAATAGCCCACTGATTATCGGGGTTGATTTCGTTCTCCCTGTCCGGATCATAAAACCAGCTATTCTCGCGATCATCGACAAACGTATTCGAAAATTCATTTTTACCCACTGTCGTGGAGCCTACGTGAACTACATCTACATAGGGCTCTAGTCCGTTCATTACCAATTCACTTGCGGATGCGGTTGCATCGGTGGCGATAACATATACACGGTTTAACCCTAAGGTATTAAGTGCTGTGCCGCTATCAAAGGTCTCGTCGGTAAAATTACTTTCACCGTCACCAGGGTCGAAAGTAGATTGAATCTTATTGTTGTATCGCGCCTTTAAAAATAGCTCGTCCGTATTTGTACCGTAAACGGCACTTGCAATCTGTATGGCCGAAGTAACGCGACCTCCACCATTATAACGAAAATCCAAAATAAGTTCTGAAACATTCTCTGCGGCTAACATACCGAAGACATCATTGAGCTCATCGTCATAGTCGGCGACGAAGGAGTTGTACATGATGTATCCTATTTTAATGCCATTTTGTTCGATGACCTTGCTCAGAAGAATGGGGTTTTCGGCCAAACCTTCTTCTTTTGTTAGGGTAACCGTCTTATCGTTCGGGGTTATGGTTCTATCGATAATATCGGCCATACCTAAGGTGTAGGTGTCGTTTTCGCCGAATAGCAGGTCAAGGTTATTGTCATCTGCGGAATTATAAAATAATTGTGTACCATCAACAGTAAGAAAAATATCGCCCCTTTTGATGTCCTTTGAAGCGGCGTCGGAGTCTTTGATGATATACTCAACATAACCGAAAACATCATTATCGTCGCCAAAAAGGGAAAGGCCGAACTCTAGTCCGTTACTTTTTGAAACGCCTTGTAGCGAATTAACGAGATCTTCATAATTCTCACTTAGAAAGCTGAAGCGATCTTCAGTGAACAACAGTTCATCAAAATAAAAATCTGCTGGATTCGAGTTTGCCTTTAAAAATGAAACGTATTCAGGATCTTCACGGCTATCGAATTTAGAATCGGCTAGGTTGGGTACATCGGCTTGCCAGAAATAAAAGTTGTTCATTACTTGGTACATAAAATCCTGTACGGGATAGTCTGCGGCAGTTTCAACCACTTCTTGTTCTTCCTGTTCTTCTTCCTGTTCCGGATTGTCTGGAACAATGTTATCATCGGAATCACAACTTGCAACAAAAAGCCCAAGGAAGAGGAATAGCAATACATACTTTTTCATAATCATTTTTTTAGAGAATATTAGCAATTTAATCAATTATCGTTCCAAAACGTGTAGATAATATATCGGGGTATTACAACATTCAATATACGTAAGAGATTAGTAAACGGTTGCCCAAAATACTTACATTGTGGGGAATAAAAAATTAATTGTAACAAAATTCGTTGTGTCTCGTCTTGCTTGTGTAGACCGATACGAAGTTTACGAAAACAACCCGATCAAAAAATGCAACAGTCAGATTTTTTAAAAATTGTGACACCTTTTCAAGATAAGCTCTATCGTTTAGCCAAAAGACTATTGGTTTCACGCGAGGAGGCTGAAGATGCAACGCAAGAAATTCTTTTAAAGTTATGGTCAAAGAACAAAACCATGGGCACCTATAAAAACGTAGAGGCATTTGCTATGACCATGACCAAGAACTTCTGTCTCGATCGCTTGAAATCGAAACAAGCTGGGAACTTGAAACTAGTGCATAGCAATTATAGTGAAACAGGCAGTTCGTTACAAAAAAAGGTAGAGGCCAACGACAGCGTCTCATGGGTACAGAAAATTATGGAAGAGTTGCCCGAACAGCAAAAAATAGTCTTACAACTGAGGGATGTAGAGGAGTACGATTACGAAGAGATTTCGGAAATGCTCGAAATGAAACCGACCGCGGTGCGCGTTGCACTTTCGAGGGCCAGAAAGACTGTAAGGGAAAAATTAATGCAAAAACATAGTTATGGAATTGGATAGGATAGAAAAATTATTGGCCAACTATTTCGAGGCCAAGACCACGGTTGCCGAAGAGAAAATCTTGAAAGAATATTTCTCGCGAGAAGAAGTGGCTCCGAATCTCGAGCCGTACAGACCAATGTTCGGCTATTTTTCCAAAGCCAAGCAAGAACGGTTTACAAAATCGGTACAATTGGCGCAAAACAATACTTCATCTCGAAAGAATGTATATCAATGGTTATCAGTTGCTGCGGTGGCTGTCTTGATGCTCGGTTTTTATTTCGGTAAAAACTACCAAGATCAGCAACATCTGGAAAGGCAGCAAGCTGAGTATGCCTATAATGAAACAAAAAGAGCGTTGGATATGTTGGCCGAGAATTTCGGGCGGGGCACTGAAAAGGTGGCATATCTAAATGAGTTTGTAGAAGCAAAACAAAAAATTTATAATCAAAACCCCCAGTAAATTTATTTAATATGAAAAAGGTAGCAATAGTACTAATTATGGCAATTTCGCCCCTAATGGGCTTCTCACAGTCTTTATTCGATAAATACGAAGACCTTGATAACGTGAGTGCGGTAGTCGTGAACAGGAGTATGTTCAATCTGCTCAGTAAAATCGATGTGGAGGTTGACGATCCGGAAGCTAAAGACTTTATGGATATCGCCAAAAGTCTCAACAATCTAAAGGTCTTTGTTACAGAAGACAAATCGATTTCCGCAGATATGAGATCGTCGGTCGACAAATATCTGAAATCTGCAAAGCTCGAAGAGTTGATGCGGGTCAAGGATAAAGACGCCAATGTCAAATTCTACATTCGTAGCGGGAAGGATGATGATCATGTCAGCGAACTGCTCATGTTCGTTACTGGAATGAAAGATATTGATGTTGACGTAAACGGTAGAAAATTCGAAACGGTACTTCTTTCACTAACCGGTGATATCGATTTGAACAAAATAGGTTCGTTGACCAAAAAAATGAACCTTCCGGAAGAGTTGAACGAGGCGGGAAAAAAAAATAACCAGTAGGCGGTCGCAGTAAAAAGTTTTTGATTTAATTATTCGAAAGAGTAATAACAATCAATAAGTATGCAATAATTAGTAATCAATAATTTATATAAGACTCATCAATCATTAAATCAACAGTCATGAAAAATTTAAAAGTATTTTTAGTAGTAGCTCTTTTACCGTTGTTCGGTATTTCGCAATCTATCTTCGACAAATATGAAGATATGGAAAATGTAGGTTCGGTTACGGTCAACAAAAGTTTGATTCGACTTGCCGGTAATATTGCCGCATTCGATGAAGACGACCAAGACGCCCAAGATTTTGCCGATATTTCAAGAGGTCTTGATGGTATAAAAGTTTTCATAACCGAAGATGCCTATATCGCAAAAGATATGGCCGCAACGGTAAAAAAATATCTGAAGTCTTCTAAATTGGAAGAATTGATGCGTGTCAAGGATAAGGATGCCAACGTAAAGTTCTATATCAAGCATGGAAAGGACGAAGACCATGTAAAGGAACTATTATTATTGGTATCCGATATTGAACATAAAGAGTTTGGAGTAGGTAACAGAAAATTCGAAAGTGTACTCGTTTCAATGACGGGCGATATCGATTTGAATAAAATAAGTGCCCTGACCAAGAAAATGAATCTTCCCAAAGAACTTAACGAAGCAGGGCGGTAGCAGACAGATCTCAGTGTTATTGAGCAGCAAATTAGAGACAGCCTACGACCTAAAATACTGACTTTACAAATAATAAAGAACGAAAGATTATGAACACAATAAGATTAAGTATCTCACTGATTCTGACAATCGTACTAAATGCTTGCTCTTCGACACAGAGTTTGCAAGAATATTATGTTGACAATTCAGAGAATCCGAATTTTTTATCTCTAGACCTTCCCGCCAGCCTTTTAAATATGGACGCGGTTGATTTGACAGAAGATCAACGCGGTGCATTGCAGTCTTTGCGAAAGCTAAATGTGCTGGCCTTCAAAAAGACCGCTGGAAATGTTACGGATTTTCAAACTGAAAAATCAAATGTAAAGGCAATTCTAAAGAACAACAAGTTTACAGAGCTTATGAAGATGAATACAAGCTATGGAAAAGCGACCATTAAATATCTTGGTGATGATAATGCAATCGATGAGGTAATCATTTACGGTGATAATGATGAAAAGGGTTTTCTACTGGTTAGAGTGCTGGGTGATGATATGAACCCAGCAAAAATGGTACAGTTTTTACAAGCTTTACAAAAGTCGGACTACAAAGGGGAAGGTTTAGAAAAAATAGGAGAACTTTTTAAAGGCTAACTATCTTAAGCAAATTTACGACCCGTTCAAAAACTTTTCTTTTGAACGGGTTTTTTAATGGACAAAATTTAAAATAAATTGTGACCTTCTCTTTATATTAGTGTCTCATTATTAAAGAATACTAACCTAAAAGTTTAAGATTATCATGGAAAATGCAGAATTATGGATTGAAAAGGGAATCGATTTCGCTGTAGAATACGGCCCCAGAGTCTTGGGTGCTATTGCGATTTATATTATTGGTTCTTGGATTATTAAAAAATTGGTCAAGGTCGTTCGAAATGGAATGACAAGTGCGGAGTACGATAAATCTTTACAAAAATTCTTATTGAGTTTGGTCAAGTGGGCCTTAACGATATTTTTAATAATCACGGTAATTTCGACTTTGGGAGTAGAAACCACCAGTTTTGCAGCTATAATCGCGGCAGCCGGTTTAGCGATAGGTTTGGCTTTACAGGGTTCACTATCCAATTTTGCCGGTGGCGTTTTGATTATCATTTTCAAACCCTACAAGATTGGCGATTTGATCGAGGCACAAGGTGTTTTGGGTGCTGTTAAGGAAATTGAGATTTTCACTACAAAGCTTATAACCCCTGAAAACAAGCTTGCTATTGTACCAAATGGTGCAATGGCCAATGGTAACATTGTCAATTACACGGCGGAGGGCAAAATACGGGTCGATACGGTTGCAGGTGTTGGCTATGATTCAGATATCAAAAAAACAAAAGAGGTGCTCTTGGAGATGTTAAAGGCAAATCCCAAGGTATTGGAAGATCCTGCGCCATCGGTAAATGTTTCTGAGTTGGCAGATAGTTCCATAAATCTGGCAGTTCGACCATTTTGCAAGCCGGAAGACTATTGGGATGTTTATTTTGCAACCATTGAAGGTACCAAAGAAGCCTTGGATAAGGCAGGTATCGAAATACCTTACCCACATCAAGTGGAAATCAAAAAGAAAGGCTAACGGTCTTAATACCGAATGAAACTAAAAAGCTTCCCAAACCGGGAAGCTTTTTTTATATCAGATTGACTGAAACATTATTTCGTTGATGCCTTTTCCGTATGAACGGTAAGGTTGTTTTTTCCGAAATCCAAAGTACGTATCGGGAAGGGAATATTGATATCCTTGGCATCGAAATGCTTTTTTATAAGTTTGACAGCTTCGTGTCTTGCGGCATGTTCCTGTTTCTTATTTACCACATCTGCCCAGAAAAGTACCATAAAGTTGATTGAACTATCACCGAATTCTGTATAGAAAAATTCGACTTCCTCATTTTTTTTCTGTACGAAATTTTCGCTAATTATTTTAACGGTAAGTTTTTCTACGGCCTCTAGGTCGCTTTCGTAGCCAACTCCACAATTCACGAAAATCCGCCCCCTTTTTGTTAAGGAGTAGTTGGTAAAGGCTCCATCCACAAAGTTTGAATTAGGTATGACCACCGTATTGTTCTCTGCTGTTTTTATAACGATATTGCGTAGGCTAATTTCCTCCACAAAGCCTGAAGCGTCGCCATTTGTAATAAAATCGTCAATTTTGATATTTGGCATGAAAGAGAGTAGCAGCCCCCCAAAAGTATTGCTCAGAGTTCCTTGTAAGGCAAGACCGACCGCTAGACCGATAACACCTGCACCCGCGAGAATACTTGTAAGCACTTTATCCAAGTCGAGTATACCCAAGGCCACGAAAAATCCTATCAAGATTACGGTTACGAATACGGTCTTCGCAATAATATCTTGAATTGAAACTTGGCTTATTCGTTGTAAAAGGACATTTTTAAAGAGTTTTCTTAATCCTCTTGCGATAAAGTAAAAAATAATCATGACCAAAATGGCCATTGCAATATTTGGCAATTTAAGAATAATGGCGTCGAACCAGCCATCCAATTTATCCCATAATTTTGTTAGTGAATCTTGTATCGAGAATTTTTCTCCCATATTGGCTGTTGTCTTTATTATATAAAATTGTTTTACACGGAATCCAATTCCGAAAAGAAGATAGAGGTAAAGAGGCTTTTTACTTGATGCAAAAACGAGAAAACCTAGCTTATACCAATTCACCATTGGAAATGAGCCAATATACTTGTTCATTTTTTCTCCTTTATCATTGCAAAAAGCTTTCGTAGCCAGGTCCTCCCTGCGCTAAAGCTTCGGCGGCACGCGAATGGCTAGCAATAATTTTACAGCTTCAAAGAAGAAAAAAGCAACTGGGCAACTTTAGTCCATTTCTAAAAATCCAATTGGTAGTAAACTCGTCTTGAGTTCATTAAATACCAGTGTAGTTTGACGGTGTGATGCCCTTCAATTCGTTTTTTACTTCATCTTCAATGGCCAGATTATCAATGAAATCTGCAATGGAGTTTTGGTCGATTTTAGTATTCGTGCGAGTAAGCCCTTTTAAGGCTTCATATGGGTTCGGGTAGCCTTCGCGCCTTAGAACGGTTTGTATGGCTTCTGCGACTACGGCCCAGTTATTCTCAAGATCTTGTTGGAACTTTTCCTTATTGAGCAGCAATTTGTTGAGTCCTTTTAAAGTCGATTGAAAGGCGATAAGTGTATGGGCCAATGGCACCCCGACGTTTCTAAGCACCGTGCTATCGGTGAGGTCGCGCTGTAATCGAGAAATGGGAAGTTTTGCCGATAAATGTTCGAATATTGCGTTGGCGATACCGAGATTTCCCTCTGAATTTTCAAAGTCGATAGGGTTGACCTTATGGGGCATGGCTGAAGAGCCCACCTCTCCTTTTTTAATTTTCTGTTTGAAATAATCCATCGAAACATAAGTCCAAAAATCCCTATCCAGATCCAAAACAATGGTATTGATACGTTTTAAGGCATCAAAAAGCGCGGCCATATGGTCGTAGTGTTCAATTTGCGTAGTTGGAAAGGAGTGGTGTAAGCCCAATTTTTCTTGTACGAACTTTTTTCCGAATGTTCTCCAATCGATTTTCGGATAGGCTACTTTATGGGCATTATAGTTTCCGGTAGCTCCACCGAATTTAGCGGCACTAGGTATATCGTTCAAAAGGTCGAATTGCTCTTTTAAGCGGGCAACAAAAACCTCAATTTCCTTTCCTAATCGAGTGGGGGAGGCCGGTTGGCCATGGGTCCTAGCGAGCATAGGTATTTCAGACCATTCAGCGACTAATTCTTTTAGTTTGGCCAGCACTTCCAAATACGCAGGTACATATACCTGGTTCATCGCTTCTTTAATGGAAAGTGGTATCGCTGTGTTATTGATATCCTGCGAAGTGAGTCCGAAATGTATAAATTCCTTGAAGGATGTAAGGCCTAATTTGTCAAAAGCCGCCTTGATAAAATATTCTACTGCTTTTACGTCGTGATTGGTCGTTTTTTCGATTTCCTTGATTTCTTGCGCATCTATGCTATCGAAATTTTTATAGATGTCACGTAAGGCTTCGAATTTTGTGCTGTCAAAATCGGAGAGCTGCGGCAACGGAATTTCATATAACGCGATAAAGTATTCAATTTCTACACGTACGCGATACTTAATTAAAGCTTCTTCCGAAAAAAAAGGTGCAAGAGATTCCGTTTTGTTACGGTAGCGCCCGTCAATAGGCGAAATAGCGTTCAAGGCGTTTAGCGACATGTTCTAAGAATAGGTTGGATTTCGAAAAAAGCAAAGATACCGATAAGAAGGGGAGTTTAAAAGGTTTCAGTTTTCTATTTTAACTTCGCCAAAGTATGTCTGGCCCTGGCCTTGTAGGCCGCACTCCCTTGGGCATAATTCTGTTCGAGCACCATTTTCAGTTCTGGATGTATCCAATCGTATTTTTTACCGAGCAATAAAAGGCAGGTCATCGAATATGCCTTAGCTGCCACCTTGTGATTACCGATCAACCAGTCGAAACAGGCAGTTGCAATAGCCTCAAGATGTTTCTCGGTCAATTTTTTTTGAACCTGGTTTTCATACACTGAAAAATAGTCCTTGGTAAGGAATTCACATATTTTGGCAAGGGGCCTTACGGAAGAGTCGAAATGTACTTTGCCGAGATGAGATGTAAAAACATCCAAATAGTCAAAAATATAGGATAGGTTTTCCTTGGCCGTGAATTCCAAGACCCAACAGGCACGGCTTGAAATAGGGTCGTCGACATCGAAAGCAATTTCCAAAAGCGGTTCGACCAAATGTGTATTTTTTAATACCAATGCAGCCATTTCTGACCGCTTTTCCCGCGAGTGGTTCACATAATCCAACGCCCGATATAATTCTTCCTTGGTCACTTGGCCTAGTTTTCCTCCAATAAATCAGTGACCAATTCAGAAACACCCTCTCCAGCATTTTTGGGTATAATAGTCAGGTTTTCAAAATCGTATTTTGAAACGCTCGGTTTTGGGTCTACAAAATAGATGGGAGTTCCTTCTCTTACATAATTTACAAGTCCCGCAGCGGGATAAACTTGCATAGAAGTACCAATGATTAAAAGTATATCGGCCGTTTGAGTTATTGCGGCCGACTTTTCCAGTAACGGAACTTCTTCACCGAACCAAACGATATGGGGCCGCAACTGGTGGCCCATTTTGCATTTGTCTCCGAGGTTAAGGTCTTCTGTCCAATCCAATACGAGCGTGTCGTCTCCCGTACTCCTAACCTTTAAAAGTTGCCCATGCAAATGGATAACATTCGAGCTTCCTGCACGCTCATGAAGGTTATCGACGTTTTGCGTGATTATAGTCACTTCAAAATGTGATTCCAACGCTACCAATGCGGTATGTGCGCGATTCGGGGATACTTCTTGTAGTTGTCTTCTTCTTTGATTATAAAAATTCAGCACAAGTTCAGGATTTTTAGAAAAGCCCTGCGGTGATGCCACTTCCATGACATCGTGGCCTTCCCAAAGTCCGCCGGCATCGCGAAAAGTATTGATTCCACTTTCTGCGCTCACACCGGCACCGGTTAACACTGTAATTTTTTTCTTCATCCGCATAAAAATAGCTTTTTTATTATATTAGATATATGTGTGATGTTGAACTTCTCGAGTATTTGGAAGGTTTTATTTCTGAACGGCGCAAAGAACGGTTTAAACAGATTCTCGGGGCACGTACCAATTACATTACGGTTGCTATCGAAGATGTTTACCAACTGCACAATACCAGCGCGGTGATACGTAGTTGTGAGGTTTTCGGAGTGCAGCAGGCACATGTCGTCGAAGGGCGCTTCGGTAATAGGTTAGATAAGAATATTGCCGTGGGCGCCGAGCAATGGGTCGACATAAATCGCTATCGAAATATAGGTTCTTGTATAAAGTCCCTTCGCAAGCAAGGATATCAAATCATCGCAACTACATCACATAATGATTCATGCCTATTGCAAGATTTCAAAATTGATAGGAAGACAGCTTTTCTTTTCGGTACCGAACGGGAAGGCCTGAGCCAAGAGGCCATGGCCAAAAGTGATGGTTTTCTGAAAATACCGATGTCCGGTTTTACCGAAAGCCTGAACGTATCGGTATCCGCAGCTATTATTTTACAGCATTTGACAAACACTTTACGAAAAGCACAACTACCTTGGCAATTGACCGAAGCCGAAAAATTTGAGAAAAGATTGGAATGGACAAAAAAATCAATAAAGAGTATCGACGATATTCTAGAACGCTATAGGAGGTAGAATTACATTATCACCTATCAGATAGTACCATCAAATCTAGGTCGATAAAAAATTAACATTTGTGAAATTACTTTTTTAGTACATTTATAGAACAACCAACCCATTGATAAACAAATGTATATACTTCTTTATATCATTCTGGGGATTGTCGCATTAATTCTTCTTCTAGCGATTATAGCCCCAAAAACGTACAACGTATTTCGTACCATTGAGATTTCAAGACCAAAGACGGAAGTCTTTGCATATTTAAAATCGCTCAAGAAAATGGATGAGTGGTCACCGTGGTCAAAAAAAGACCCTGAAATGGAAAAAAAGTTCACTGGAACCGATGGTGAGGTCGGATCGGTCAGCTATTGGAACGGTAATAAAGATGTCGGTGAAGGTGAGCAAGAAATCATTAAAATTGTAGATGGCGAGCGTGTCGAATCTAAACTTCGCTTTTTTAAGCCTTGGAAATCGACTTCGGATTGCTATACTCAGGTCGATGATGCCGGAAATGGCAAAACAAAAGTGACTTGGGGATTTGCAGGAAAAAACAAGTTTCCGATGAGTATTATGATGCTCTTTATGAGTATGGACAAAATGGTAGGTAAGGATTTTGAAGCCGGACTCAAAAACCTGAAAACTATTCTTGAGAGATAGTTCGAGAAGCAAACAAGTAATAGGTAGTTTAGACCCTTCCGTTTAAAAACTATTCAGGGAGACGGTATCACCCATACCATTCAATAAACACCTAAGTTATTTTTCGGAGAAAGGGCTGAAGCCTGTATCTATTTGCTTTACCAATGAATTTGTGGGGATAACCTTCACTGTTTCATCTTCCAATAAAAATAGGGTTTCGTTGGTCTTACCTATCAATTTTCCCGTTGAAAATGAATTGTCGGAATAAAACACTCTAATCATTTTATTTTTTTCGTTGAATTCTTTGTGGAATTTACCTGCAAGATAATCTGAAGAATAGTAGATATACGATACAAAGACAAGTACTATGGAGAAAAGCCTGAAGATACCGTACCAAGATTTTTTATCCCAACCTAAACTGGTTATGCGGTATATCTTCGGCGATTTTTTTTGAATATACAAATCCAACTTAAATGCTACATAGGCTATGGAAAGCGACAAGAAAATAAACAAAAATATTAGTGGGGATTTAAAAGGCGCTATCAAAAAATCGAAGACATCGGCGTATTCGAAAATGTTTATTCCGAATAGTTTATAGCGTTGGTATTCGAAAAGCATGCCGATACCCACCATCAAAATATAAAAGACCGAAATTATCGTTTGTAATTCCCTTAAGTTTGCTTCCGTTCGGTCTTTGAGTATACCTTCGCCTTTCTCCATTTAAATTATTCCAAAAGCTCTAGCAAAGCAATATTGTAATCGTTTTCAAGAATAACTTTGCCATTGGCGACCAAGACTTCAGTTTCGGAATACGTATCGTAGAGTTTGGTGCCATCCCCAAAAAAACCTTTGACCCAAAGTGATTTTTTTCCTTTGGGTAAATCGAGGCCAACAACGACTTTGTCTTTTAAATCTCCATCGATATAGGTTCTGCTGAAAACGTAAGGGCTCTTTGCCAATCTTTTATGTCGACCGGCCCCTATGGCTAAATGGCTCTTGCGAAAGCTTCCCACTTTTTGCCAGTGCTCTAGAATCTCCCTCGTCTCTGGAATACTATCGAGTGACTCCCAATTCATAAAAGAACGCAAAGTCGCGTCACCTTGTACGGGACTGTCTTCAGTACCCTCGATGGTCAGGTCACGAGCCGTTTCGTCGCCATAATAGATTTGCGATGCGCCTGGAGTGAGCAATAGAATATTGGCGGCTTTTTTAGGGTCTTTTCGTTCTTGGTCATAGGGTGAGCCATCGTCATGGGAGGCAAGATAGTTTACAACACTCTTGCCTTTTAACTCGGAATGCAGCAATTTATGGTATTTTGTAAAGATACTTTCATAATCTTTTTCGGCATCGGTTTTAAGTTCGAAATTGATAAGGCTATTGAAACCATTCGCAAAGTAGTCTACTTCCTTATCCCCAAAATCATATTTTCTTCCGTTCGAGATACCATAACCGTAAACTTCGCCCATCATATAGAATGGAGTGTCGTCAAGAACTTCATCGGGATGCATTTTTTTCCAGTTTTCGAAAGCGTAGGATGCTTCTTTGTAAAGCTCCGCCCAAGCATTTTCGTTCACATGCTTGACCGTATCGACCCGAAAACCATCAATACCCATACTGTTGACATAATCCGTTAACCATTTGATTATATAGAAACGGGGAGCCCTGGGGTAGCCCGTACGTTCGAAAAATAGTTGAAGTTCATCGAGTTCCTGGCTTAAGCGGCCTTCTTCTTTCCATTTGGCCAATAGTGCATCGGGCAGTTTGACAGGCTCGTCCGATTCGGTATAGATATCAGGTAAATTGTCGACTAACGTGCATTGTGTGGTGTTCGTATAGTTGGTGAATTCACAAGTTGGATCGGTACGCACCCATTCATCGGGCCAGACGGGGTCTTTTTCGGTTACAGGGCCCGTGTGGTTCAGAACAACATCCATAAGAATACGTATACCGTGCACGTGCGCAGTCCGTATCATGTTTTCCAAATCTTTTCTTGTACCGAAATTCGGATCTAACGCTGTCCAATCATTGGCCCAATAGCCGTGATAGCCATAAGTATTTCCAGTATTTTCATCGGTGCTTCCATGAATCTGTTCCACCACAGGGGTAAACCAAATTGCGTTTACGCCCAAGTCGGTAAAGTAACCCTCTTCGATTTTTTGCGTAATACCTTCAATATCACCTCCCATAAAGCCTCGTAGGGGGCCTGTGGGTTCCGTTCTTTCAAAGTTGACATCGTTTTGGGTGTTGCCATTGTTGAACCTATCGGTGAGTAAAAAATAGATGTTGGAACCTTCCCAGGCAAAAGGGTGTTTTTCAATAGGCTTTGAGATAGAATCGTTTACGAGAGTCGCTTCTTTGGCGGTTTTTTTTTCCTGTTCGGTACATGAGAGAAAAAAGAATAAAACAATAACCGCTGTCAGCAGCTTTTTCATGGACATCTATTTTGCCTAAAGCTATAAAATGCGATGGAAAGTAGAAAATTTATTTTTTGGGATTCAGTACTTTGAATTCTTCGTAACAACTGCTGATGGCATCAAGTATCTGCAGGTCGTTGGCAGTAGTAATAAAAGACTTTGAATAGTTACAATTGTTCAATATATCTTGTATGTCGACCTTTTCAATCTGCAATAGCTCCGTCAAAACTTCCCTGTCGAATTTCGTAGCCAGCAGATCACGTATTTGGTCGTCTTCTTTCATCTTTCTGAGCTTTCGCATCTGGTTGGGCTGTTTTCCAAAGAGATTGCGTAAAAGATCGGCAGGATTCAGTATGGCCCCGAGAACTTTGGTAACGGCACTCGGGTTTTTGTTTCCTCCCTCATATCCCACGGAAAGCCCGGAAATACTGTATTGGTAGGCATTGTTTATCGGCAGGTTTTTCAAATCTATTTCAAGATAGCCCGTAAGTTGATACGGCCTCACGATAACTTCCTCAAGGGCATAGGCGAGTTCGGTAAGTGCAATTTTTGTATCCTTAAACTTGAACATGTCGTTGGTTACCCTGATTTTTTGTGCTTTAAATCCTAAAAATGAAAAATAAAGTGTGTCGTTTACCGCGGCCCTAATCGAGAACTCTCCGTTTTCCGTGGTAATGGTACCCACAACCTGATTCAGATTTACGACGTGAACACTCTCCATAGGTTTATCGGTCTGTGCATTGACGACCACTGCCTTTATTTCTTTTTCGAGATTAATTTCTTCTTCGTCTTGGGCGAAAACGGCAAATGAAAAAAATAGAAGAAATGGGACTAAAAATAGCTTCATTACATTTAACATACAGTATGAATGTACTAAACAAAACAAAAAAATACGCCGAAGCGTATTTTTTAATATACAATTAACTAAAAGAAATCACTTCGGCTTTTCTTGCTTCTTCTTTTTCCAGAGTGTTTTGAACTTCCTTTTGAAGCGCTTCTATCCCTTCTTTTTCCACGACCCCCACGGTCATTATACCTATCTCTTTTCTTACCACGATCTTTGCGGCCACGGCCACCGCCTCCTCCCGGATTTTTAGATACTTCAACATTGATAAATCGACCATCAAGTTTAAAATCGGTAAAAAACTGTAATATCTGCTCGGTATGCTCGGCCTCGGTATTAAAGAAAGAGAATGAATCTTTAGTGTCTACTTTGTAAACATCTTCTTTGCCCAAATTTAAGGTGTCGCGCAAGAAATCTTTTAAAGACATCCAATCGTACCCGTCTTTTTCGCCTACGTTTATGAAATAGCGAACGGAACCGTTCGATGAAGCAGAACCATCGCGACCGCGATTTCTTCTTCCGTCGCTGCTATCAACGGTATTAAGGTCTTTGGTTTTGTTGTAATAGTTCGAGAAGCGTGTAAATTCTACGGAAACTATTTTCTTAATCAATTCATCACGGTCGATGCCTTCAAGTACATCGTTGATGGCAGGCAGATAGTTTTCGACATCCTTGTTTATCTTCGTATCCTTTATCTTATTGGCCAGATGGTACAATTGAATCTCGCAGATTTCGATACCGGTCGGAATTTTTTTCTGGATAAATTCCTGTTGAATTTTTCTCTCTATCGACTTTATCTTGCGCATTTCACTACGGGTCACAATGACCATCGAAATACCCGATTTTCCAGCCCTACCCGTACGTCCGCTACGATGGGTGTATACTTCTATCTCGTCGGGAAGTTGATAATTGATTACATGGGTAATGTCGTCGACATCGATGCCGCGTGCGGCCACATCGGTCGCTACTAACATCTGTATCTGTTTTTTGCGGAAAGCGTTCATGACCAAATCACGTTGGTTCTGGCTTAAATCTCCATGCAGTGCCCCGGCATTGTACCCATCTTCGATTAATTTTTCGGCTACCCGTTGCGTATCCCTTTTTGTTCTACAAAAAACTACGGAAAAGATATCGGGGTTGGCATCTGCCAATCGTTTCAGGGCAGGATATCTATCCCTACCTCCAACAACATAGTACTCATGATTTACTGTGGAAGTACCCGCATTTTTGGTGCCAACGGTAATCTCTACGGGACTATGCATGAATTTCTTGGCGATTACAGATACCTCTTTGGGCATTGTTGCCGAAAATAGCCAAGTGGATTTTTCTTTTGGAGTATTGGATAGAATATCCTTGATATCTTCATAAAAGCCCATATTGAGCATTTCGTCGGCTTCGTCAAGTATGCAGTAGTCGATTTTAGAGATATCGACGAGGCCACGCCCTATCATATCTTTCATACGGCCTGGGGTGGCTACGACTATCTGAGCACCACGCTTGACCTGACGTGCCTGTTCGGTAATACTTGCTCCACCATATATGGCAACCGTGTGCAGCCCTTTTACGTATTTCGAATACGCCTGCATTTCGTTCGTAATCTGTAAACAGAGTTCTCGGGTAGGGGAGAGAATGAGACCTTGAGTGGTTCGGCTAGTGCTATCTAGTTTTTGAATCAGCGGGAAACCGAAAGCAGCGGTTTTGCCCGTTCCTGTCTGTGCAAGCGCTACCAGGTCGGTCTCGCTTTCCAATAAAATAGGAATTGCTTTTTCCTGTACCTCAGAAGGGGTTTCGAACCCCATATCGGTTACAGCATTCAAAATGGACTTATCAAGCCCAAGTGCTTCAAATTTTGTCATAATGTGTTATCTAATCGCAAATATGTGTGTTGTATAGAGCGATTATATAACCCAATGGACTCTCTGCACAACACCTGCCATACCGGCGGCGTTAAAATTAAGCGGCAAAGGTACGTTTAATTATCGAGACGTCGATTCTCGTAGAAAAAGCAGTAACTTTTGAATGGCCTTTCCTCTGTGGCTGATTTGATTTTTGGTTTTTAACGGAAGTTCGGCAAAGGTCTTATCGTATCCTTTGGGCAGAAAAATTGGGTCATAACCAAAGCCTTTGTCCCCCAATTTTTTGTTAGTGATTTCGCCTTCTACTATCCCTTCAAACAGATGGGTTTCTACGTTGATGTTTAATGAAATAACGGTCTTGAAACGAGCTGAACGGTCGTTTTTGTCTTTTAGCTCTGAGAGGAGTTTGTTTATATTTTTGCCGGAATCTTTTTCTTCGCCGGCATAGCGGGCCGAGTACACACCGGGTGCTTCGTTTAATGCATCCACTAATAGTCCGGTATCGTCTGCAAAACAAGGCAGTTTGAATTTTTCGGTCACATAGTCTGCCTTGATGCGCGCATTTTGTTCGATTGTTTTTCCCGTTTCGGGAATCTCGTCAAAACAACCTATTTCAATAAGCGATATCAAATCGATATGATCGGGAACCAATTTTCTGACTTCCTCTAATTTGTTCCTGTTATGGGTTGCAAATATTAATTTCATTACTATTTAAGTTATGTTATTTAGCAATGCTTTTGGTGGACTCAAAAATAGTAATTTTGAACTGCCTAATAATTTTCCGTATGAAGTTGAAAATACCGCCTGTAATCGTATTTCTTGTTTTTGGTGCATTGATGTATTTGCTTGCTAGGTTCTTACCCGTTGGTTATTTTGATTTTTTCGGACGTCACTATCTTATACTCGCTTTGTTGGTGTTTTCGGGTATTGTAGCCGTTCTTGCCCTATTTCAATTTTTTGGGAACAAGACCACCATTGACCCTAGAAACCCCTCTAAAGCAAATAAATTAGTAGAGAGCGGAATTTATCGTTATTCGCGAAATCCGATGTATTTGGCCTTATTGCTTATGCTTTTGGCCTGGGGTATTTGGTTGGGGAATGCATTCAACACCTTATTGGCCGCTAGCTTTGTCGCTTATATGAATCGTTTTCAGATTGTTCCTGAAGAAGATGCTTTGCTTGCTTTATTTGGTAAAGATTATAGACAATATTGTATTAAGGTCCGTAGGTGGTTTTAGTAGTATTAGCACTCTAGCTTATATTGCTTAAATATAAGTTTTTGAGCTTATATTTTAAAATATTAGTAAAATAGCTTATATTTGCGTATATTAGCGTTTTTGCTTATACAATATGATAGCGATAATTACAGGCGACATAATAAATTCAGAAAGCCACAATGCATCAGAATGGTTAGGTATTTTAAAAGAATACTTATCTACCTTAGGAGATACTCCCGAAGACTGGGAAGTATACAGGGGCGATGAATTTCAATTGAAGATTTCTCAAGAAGAGGCATTGCGAGTAGCTATACACATTAAAGCACTGATAAAGTCTATAAAAGGGCTCGATGTACGAATGGGTATCGGTTTGGGTACAGAAACTTTCAGAGGGGTAGGGGTGGCAGAGTCCAATGGTCCTGCGTACCACCGTTCAGGTAGAACTTTTGAGTCGCTGAAGGAAGATAAACTGAACCTGAATATCGCTACCGGTAGTGGGTTTTACGACGATACCATAAACCTAATGCTCAAATTGGCCCTAAACTTTATGGATGATTGGAGCCTGGTTTCCGCAGAAATTGTTGCGTTGGCCTTAAGCAACCCCAATACTTCACAACTTGAAATGGCTGAAAAGCTACATATTCGGCAATCGGCGGTAAGTCAACGTCAGAAACGTGCGCGATTAGATCTGGTGTTCGAACTACTCGATTACTATTCAAAAATCTTAAAAGAGCTCAATTAATGGTATTGTTTACGAAATTGCTATTGGCCCACTTGATAGGGGACTTTCTGCTTCAGCCCATGCGTTGGGTCGTTCATAAAGAGGCTAATAAATTCAGGTCAAAATACTTGTATTTTCATATCCTATTGCATTTTGTGGTGACCATGGCACTACTATGGAATACGCAGTATTTGAAGCTAGTTGCGATTATCGTGGTTTCCCATTATTTTATCGATTTGGCCAAACTGTACGTCACGCCGTTTTTCAAGCTGAAGAGCATCCCTTTTTTTATTGATCAGTTTTTACATATCACCGTTCTTTATATCTGTGCCTACTATGGAAATTTTTGGGAGCATACGATTTTCCTTTTTGAAAATTTGAACTGGGCGCTTGTTACGGCAATTGTATTTGTAAGTTTTCCTTCCGCAATTATTATGGGGAAACTTTTGGAGGCCATGTCGGATAAAATAGAACTTGATCACAAATCACTGCCCAACGCAGGAAAATATATTGGTATATTAGAAAGGCTGTTCGTTCTCATGTTTATCGTAATGGGTAGGTGGGAAGCTATCGGCCTGTTGATAGGGGCAAAATCGGTATTCCGTTTTAATGATCTAAAGGAAAGTAATAACCGAAAACTAACGGAATATATTTTAATCGGAACACTATTAAGTTTCGGACTCGCAATTTTAACGGGAATCATTTATGCCAACTCATAAGTATATTACTAGCAGTAACTTTCTAGTACTTCTCTTTTTTGTAGCCTATCTGCAGGGTCAAATTAAGACCCAATATTTCGAATCGTTCGATGAAACGAATATTGCCTATACGGATGAGGGAAACGGAGATGCGGTTTTGCTTATACACGGTTTTATAAACACGAAAGAGTCTTGGGGCAAAACAGAACTCAAAACAGATCTTTTGGCTGAGGGTTTTCGTGTGGTCACAGTCGATTTGCGGGGCAACGGGGAATCTGATAAACCACAGGAAATCGATGCCTATGCCCTGAATGCCGAAGTGATGGACATTATGTTCTTAATGCAAGAACTACGGGTGCGAAAGTATATGGCGGTCGGTTATTCGCGGGGCAGTATTATACTGGCTAAACTATTGACGAAAGATAAGCGTATCAAAAAGGCCGTTCTGGGGGGTATGGGTATCGACTTTACTTTGCCCTATTGGAAGAGAAAGATGATGTTCATAAAGGCATTTGGGGGAGAAGTTACCGAAGAAACCAAAGAAGCCGTCGACTATGCGAAATCTGTCAATGCCGACTTTCCTAGTCTTCATCTGCAGCAAAAATATCAACCAGTGACCACAAAAAGAGAACTTTCCTATATCAAGGCGAAAATATTGGTAGTAGCTGGCGATAAGGATCTGGGTAACGGAAGCCCTCAAAAACTTCATGAAGCTATTCCGAAAAGTAAGTTAAAAATTGTTACGGGCGGTCATAACGGTACTGCTAAAACCAAAGCTTTTTCGGAAGCGGTGGTCTCGTTTCTTGATTAAATACACTTTATATCTTTTGTATGGATTGGAGCAATAACTTTTAATAAAATTGCCAACCAAAGGAGAGAATTAATCTTTATTTTTGTGCCTTAATTTTCAGTACATGGTAGCAGCAGGCAGAAAATACGTATTCGATTTCGATAGTACCCTGACTAGGGTAGAAGCACTCGATGTTCTTGCGGAAATGACCTTGGCGGGTAAATCGAACCGAGATGAAAT
>ENA-ORXM01002437-ORXM01002437.1-marine-metagenome-genome-assembly--contig:-NODE-2437-length-21615-cov-5.148110_pt1 | contig 21615 bp, 15 predicted proteins | sample MGYA00237867_ERZ511480 | MGnify/ENA primary metagenome ERZ511480 (study PRJEB26309, sample SAMN06266103) | marine metagenome | isolation source: Algal blade | place: United Kingdom:Sidmouth, United...
CACGGCGGGCGCGCGGTGGTGGCCTCGGTGCTCGATGTGCTGGGGCGGTGCGACGGGTTGCGGCTGGCCGGGCCGGGGGAGTTCACGCGCCGTGCCTTCGATAACGGGCGGCTCGACCTGTCGCAGGTGGAAGGATTGGCCGATCTGATCGCCGCCGAAACGACAAGCCAGCAACGGGCAGCCTTGCATCAGTATTCCGGTGTGATCGGAGAGCGATGCCGCGCATGGTCGGCGCGATTGACGCGGGGATTGGCGCTGCTGGAAGCGACCATCGACTTCGCGGACGAGGAAATCCCTGCGGAAACATGGCAAGTTGCAACTGATGAGATCGTCGCGGTCCGAAACGCGATCCGCCGTGATCTCGATACGGCCCATCCGGCGGAGCGGATGCGGGATGGATGGCGGGTAGCGATCCTCGGTGCGCCGAATGCCGGGAAATCGACGCTTCTCAACGCTCTGGCGCGGCGCGACGTGGCAATCGTCTCGGACATTCCGGGGACGACGCGCGACAGTATCGAGATCCATCTCGATCTGGGGGGCTATCCCGTTACGCTGATCGATACGGCGGGCATACGCGCCTCGGAGGATACCGTCGAACGCATCGGGATCGAACGCGCGGGTCGCATGGCTGCCGAAGCCGATCTGCGGATTGCCGTGGCCGCATCCGATGCGCCACTCGGAGAGGATGTCTCTGCATTGCTGCGCGAGGGTGATCTGATCCTCTGGAACAAGGTCGATCTGCACCCTCTTCCCGATGCGTCGATGCTGCCGATGTCCGCGATGACCGGCGACGGGATCGACGCGGTCATCGCGCGGCTTCGTGAAACGGTCGACAGCGCCGAACCGCCTGCCGATGCCCTGCTCCTGCAACAGCGGCACCGCGCGGCGATGGCCGAGGCCCTCCTTGCGCTGGATGCCTATGCAGAGCTTGCGTCGGACGACCCGGATCGGATACAAGCGGCTCCCGAGTTGGCGGCCCAGATCGTGCGCGAGGCATGGGAAGCACTCGGACGGATTACCGGCGAGCGTGGTATCGACCGACTGCTCGACGTGATCTTCTCGGAATTCTGCCTCGGCAAATAATGCGGGATGTTTCACGTGAAACAATTCGATTTCGACGTCATCGTCATCGGTGGCGGCCATGCTGGCAGCGAAGCGGCCCTGGCTGCAGCGCGGGTCGGCGCGCGCACGGCTCTGATCACCCATCGCAGGGACCGGATCGGCGAGATGTCGTGCAATCCGGCCATCGGCGGTTTGGGCAAGGGGCATCTGGTCCGGGAGATCGATGCCCTCGACGGAGCCATGGCGCGGGTGGCGGATAAGGCCGGCATCCAGTTCCGTCTGCTCAATCGCTCGAAAGGCCCTGCCGTACGCGGCCCGCGTGCCCAGGCAGATCGGGCGATCTATCGCGAGGCGATGCAGGCGGAGTTTGCGGATTCCGACGTCACGGTGATCGAGGTTGAGGTCAGCGATCTGCTGGTCGATGGTTCGATCGTCGAGGGCGTGGTCACGTCGCGGGGTGAGTATCGGGCGGCGGCCGTGGTGCTGACGACAGGGACATTCCTAAACGGGATCATGCATACGGGCGATCAGCAGATTGCGGGAGGCCGGGTCGGCGACCCCCCGGCCAAGGCGTTGGCGGCACGGCTCTACGGGATGGGCCTGCCGATGGGACGGCTGAAGACCGGCACTCCGGCGCGGCTGGATGGGCGGACCATCGATTATGGCGGGCTGGATCGGCAGCCGGGCGATGTGGACCCGATGCCGTTCTCGTTCCTGACCGAGAGCCTGCCTGTGCCGCAGCTCGATTGTCATATTACCCGCACGACGCCGGAAACCCATGCGATCATCGAACAGAACCTTGGGCGTTCGGCGCTCTATGGGGGCCGGATCGACGGGATCGGGCCGCGCTACTGCCCGTCTATCGAAGACAAGATCGTTCGCTTTGCGGAAAAGGACAATCACCAGATCTTCCTGGAGCCCGAAGGGCGCAACGATCCGACGGTCTATCCGAACGGGATTTCGACCTCGCTGCCGGTCGATGTGCAGCGCGCTTTCATCGCCACGATACCGGGGCTGGAGAAGGCTGCGATCATGCAGCCGGGCTATGCCATCGAATACGACTACGTCGATCCCAAATCCCTCGATCCGACACTGGCTCTGGGGAGCGTGACGGGACTGTACCTTGCGGGACAGATCAACGGAACGACGGGGTACGAGGAAGCGGCAGCGCAGGGATTGATGGCGGGGCTGAATGCAGCAGCTCATGCATCGGGTTCGGCAGCCTGCGTGATCGACCGCTCCGAAGGCTATATCGGCGTGATGATCGACGATCTCGTGACGCAAGGCGTGACCGAGCCGTATCGCATGTTCACATCGCGCGCAGAGTATCGCCTGAGCCTGCGGGCGGATAATGCGGATCAACGGCTGACACCGAAGGGTTTGGGGTTCGGATGCGTGGGATCGGAACGAGCGCAGATGTTTCACGTGAAACAATCGGCGCTGACGGAAGCGCGAGAGCGGGTACAGGCGATTTCGATTACACCGAAAGAGGCAGCAACACGAGGATTGCCGATCAATCAGGACGGACGGCGTCGTTCCGCATTCGAACTCATGGGATACGCCAGGATCGACGATCCGGCTTTCATAGGGGCAATACCGGAGGCCAGAACCATTCCGGCGGCTGTGCGGGAGCAGTTGCGGATCGAGGCGCTGTATTCGGGGTATCTGGATCGTCAATCTGCCGATATCGAAGCGTTTCGACGGGATGAGAACCTGACTCTGCCGCCCGACCTCGATTATGCGGCGGTCGGCGGGTTGACGGGTGAGATCACGGAGAAACTCGCAAATGTGCGGCCCATGACGCTTGGTCAGGCCTCGCGGATACCGGGCATGACTCCGGCGGCATTGACGGCGCTGCTGGCCTATGTACGGCGCAACGAAACGCGCGTGGCGGCGGGATGACGAACAGCCTGTTCGACGACTTGGATGTTTCACGTGAAACAATGGAGCGGCTGGAACTCCATGTCGCGTTGTTGAAGAAATGGTCGCCTGCGATCAATCTCGTTTCCAGGGCGACATTGACCGATGCATGGCAGCGTCATGTGCTGGACTCGGCTCAGCTTTGGCCACTCATGCCCGATGACACAAAGACGATCGTCGATCTGGGTTCGGGTGCGGGATTTCCCGGCCTCGTCCTCGCCATGCTTGCGCGGGAGCGTGTCGAGCCGTTTCAGGTCTATCTCGTCGAGAGTGACCGGCGCAAAGCGACATTCCTGCGTGAAGTGATCCGAGAAACCGGGGCTATGGCGACGGTGCTGGCCGAACGGGCCGAAAGCCTCGATATGACGGCGGATGTGGTGACGGCGCGGGCCTTTACGGCGCTGGACCCCTTGCTCGACATGGCGCATCCGCTGATCGGGCGGGACGGGATTGCCTTGCTGCACAAGGGCGCGCGGTACGAAAGCGAATTGACCGGAGCTATGGAAAACTGGCACATGGATGTCGAGCAGACAAGAAGCCGGATCGATCCGGCATCCGTTATCCTCCGCATTGCGCGGCTGGAACGGCGACAGGACAGGCAATGAGCGAGAAAAAAGGCCGTCGCGTTCTGGCGGTCGTGAACCAGAAAGGCGGGGTCGGCAAGACGACGACCGCCGTGAATCTCGGTACGGCGCTGGCCGCCGTGGGGCGCAAGGTGCTGCTGATCGACCTCGATGCGCAGGGCAATGCCAGCACGGGGCTGGGCCTGTCGGTGAATGACCGGGGCCATACCTCCTATGACGTTCTGACGGGCGCGCTGCCGCTGCGCGATACCATCCACGAGACCAGCGTTCCGGGTCTGCATCTCAGCCCGGCCTCTGCCGATCTCTCCGGAGTCGATCTGGAGATCGTGGAGGAAGAACGCCGGACGCATCTGCTGTTCGACGCTCTGGCGGAGGATACGGGCATTTCGTATGATTACGTCATCATCGATTGCCCTCCGTCGCTGAGTCTCGTGACGATCAATGCGATGACGGCGTCCCATGCGGTTCTCGTGCCGCTGCAATGCGAGTTCTACGCGCTGGAAGGGCTGAGCCAGCTTTTACGCACCATCGAGCGGGTGCGGGGGTCTCTCAATCCCGGTCTGGAAATTCAGGGCATCGTGCTGACCATGTACGATGCGCGCAATCGGCTGTCGGCTCAGGTGGCGGCGGATGTGCGCGAGCATATGGGCGATGTCGTCTACAAGACCGTCATTCCGCGCAACGTGCGGATTTCCGAAGCGCCGTCCCATGGCAAACCCGCGCTGCTCTACGACCATGCCTGTGCCGGAAGTCAGGCGTATATCCAGCTTGCAAGTGAATTGCTGCGCCGTGAGCGCGACCGGATCGCAGCATGAGCATCAAAGGAGAGTCTCCCATGTCCACGAAAGCCTCCCGCAAGGGTCTCGGCAAGGGTCTCTCCGCATTGCTCGGCGATGATCCGGGGCAGGTGTCGAAGAAGACGCGGGACGTGGAGATCGTCTCGTTGACCGATATCGAACCGAATCCCGATCAGCCACGCAAGCGGTTCACGCCGGAGGAAGTGGCCTCGCTGGCTGCGTCGATCCGGGAGAAGGGTATCCTGCAGCCGATCCTCGTTCGACCCAGCCCACGCGAGGGGACGCGATACGAGATCGTGGCGGGAGAACGGCGCTGGCGGGCTGCACAGCAGGCGGCGCTGCATGAGGTGCCGGTTCTCGTCCAGCAGTTTTCGGATACCGAGGCGCTGGAAGTCGCGCTGATCGAGAATATCCAGCGGGTCGATCTGAACCCGATGGAAGAAGCGGAAAGCTATGCGCGGTTGATGGATGCGCATGAGTATACGCAGGAGAAATTGGCCGAGGCGGTCAGCAAGTCGCGCAGTCATATCGCCAATATGCTGCGGCTGATGAAACTGCCGGTACGGGTGTGCGATGCGCTGCGCGCAGGCGACCTGTCCACGGGCCATGCACGGGCGCTGATCGGGCATCCGGAAGCGGATGCCATCGCGCGCGAGATCGTTGCGCAGGGCCTGTCGGTGCGCGAGACGGAGCAGAGGGTCTCGGCAGAGAAGCGCGTGCGGCAGAAGGTCGAGAAACCGGCCAAGGATACCGATACGCTGGCCCTCGAAGGCGATCTCGGAGCGGCGTTGAAGGCGAAGGTGACGATCAAGCACGGGACGGCGGGCAACGGGACGATCCAGATCGCCTACAAGTCTCTGGATCAACTGGATGAACTCTGTGAACGCTTCGGACTTTGAACGACGTTCAAATTATTGCGCGACTGCCAATCTTATCTCGAATCTGGCCCCGGTCGTGCCGGGCAGCAGCCTCAGGGTACCGCCGAAGCGCGCGATGATGGCGTGGCTGATCGCCAGTCCCAGACCGGCCCCCTGTGCCGTGGCCCCGGCCCGGCCGCGCGAGAACTTGTCGAAGATGGCGCGGGTTTCGGCTTCGGGGACGCCCGGTCCGTTATCGGCGATGACGACGACGTAATCGCTTCCCTCGATACGGCTTTCGACATGGATGACGGGATCGTCGCTGGTGCCGTATTTGATGCCGTTCGACAGGACGTTGATGAAGACCTGATTGAGCCGTGCAAGGTTGCCCATCACGCGCACGGACCGGTCCACTCGGGTCGTCTCCACGCGCACACCGGCGGTGCGGGAGAGGCCGAGGCAGGCGTCGAGAGCCTGATCCAGCGCGCGTTCGGGATCGATGGGTTCCAGCGTGCGCTCGGTGTCGCCGCTCTCGACCACGGCCATGTCGAGGATTTCGTCGAGCAGACCGGTGAGGCGGATGCTCTCGGCATTGATGATGCCGATGAAACGCCGGCGCTCCTCGGGGTCGAGATCGGGGGTGCCGACGAGGATTTCGGTGAAGGAGCGGATCGAGGTCATCGGGGTGCGCAGCTCATGACTGACATGGCTGAGGAATTCGTCCTTCTGGCGGTCGAGGGCCTTCAACCGTTCGTTCGCTGCCGTAAGCTGGGCGGCGGCACGGGAAATCTCGTCGGATTTTCGGGTGACTTCGGCGGTGTATTCCATGAGGCGCGCGGTCTCGTCGGCGATCCGGACGAGTTCGTCGAGGCTGATCGTTTCGCTGCCCGTGGCGCTGAGGATCATGGCACGGGCCGAGGCGGCCCCGACGCTGGCCGCCATGCGCCGCTCCAGATGGGCGATGAAGGCATCGTCCACGAAGGGGAATTCCGTCGTCTGGCCCCTGGAGAGGGCATAGCTGCGGAAGATGCCATAGGCGCGGTCGGCCCCCATGATGCGCTGGGCGAGATCGAAGAGCTGATCGGCGGAGGCGGCGCGGCCCCGCAAGGCCCCCGAGCCGCCCCGGTCGCTGAAGACGCGCACGAAGAGGGCGGCCTGTAACCGCTCGATGGGAGTGGGCAGGCGCGAGAGCGATCCGACGGTCAGGGCGAGCGTGTTGAGCAGCAGGCTCCAGAACAGCGCGTGCATGAGCGCGTCGTCGGTCTGCAGCCCGAACAGGGCACCGGGGCGCAGGAGGGTCAGGCCGAACGGTCCTTGCTCTGCGAGGATATCCCACCAGAGGACGCCGTGGAGCAGGTTGGGCAGGAAGAGGGTGTAGGCCCAGACCATGCCGCCCGCGAAGAGGCCGAGGATCGCACCCCGGCGGTTCGCACCTTCCCAGTAGAGCGCGCCGAGAAGGGCGGGGAGAACCTGCGCCGCCCCGGCGAAGGCGATGAGACCGATCGAGGCGAGGCCCGCTCCGGTGGCCCCCGTGCGCAGGTAGAGGAAACCGAGCGCGAGGATGAAGCAGATCGCGATGCGGCGCGAGACGAGCAGGAATCGCTGCACGTCTCCGCCTGCACCCTGCTGCCATGTGGGAGAGCGCAGGGCCAACGGCATCAGGATATGGTTCGAGATCATGGTCGAAAGCGCGATGCAGGACACGATGACCATCGAGGTGCCCGACGAGAATCCGCCCAGAAAGGCGAGCAGGGCGATATCGGTGCGCCCCGCCGCGATGGGCATGGTCAGGACGAACATGTCGGGGTTCGATCCTTCGGGCAGGATCGCCTGTCCCATGATCGCGATGGGCAGGACGCACAGGCTCAGGACGAAGAGGTAGAGTGGGAACAGCCACGCGGCTGTAAAGAGATGGCTCTCGTTCTCGTTCTCGACGAACGCGACCTGAAACTGGCGTGGCAGGCAGACGATGGCCGCGCCCGACAGGATGATGAGACCGACCCAGCGGATGCCGAATTCTTCACCGGAATGGGCCGTGCTGGCGGTCATGCGGGCGAAGACTTCCTCCGGCCCGTCGGCCACGCCATAGACCGCGAGCAGGCCCACGGCGACGAGGGCCACCAGCTTGACGAGGGCCTCCACCGCGATGGCGGCGACGACGCCGAAATGGCGCTCGCTGACATCGACCCGGCGGGTGCCGAAGAGGATGGTGAAGATGGCCAGACCGACGGTGATCCAGAAGGCGATGACGAAATCGGGGGTGGCCGATGCCGCCGAGCCGGTGGGGTCTTCGGTGGCCGCGCCCAGCACCTGGAAGCTGGTCGCGATGGCCTTGATCTGGAGAGCGATATAGGGGGCGGCGGCGAGCAGGGCGAGGATGGTGACGATGGCGGCGACGGAATCGCTCTTGCCGTAGCGGGAGGACACGAAATCGGCGATGGAGGTGATGTTGTCGCGCCGCGTGATCCGCATGATCTTGCGCAGCAGCGTCCAGAACCCGACGAAGACGAGGGTGGGGCCGAGATAGATGGTGAGGTATTCCAGCCCGTTTTGCGTAGCCGAGCCGACTGCGCCGTAGAAGGTCCAGGAGGTACAATAGACCGAGATGGACAGGGTGTAGACGAGGGGGGAGGCGAGCCAGCGGGGACGGTCTGCGCGGTCGCCGAGGAAGGCGATCAGGAACAGCAGCAGCGCAAATCCGACCGCCGCGAGCAGCGCAAGTTCGCGCAGGGTCATCGGAGGACCGCTTGGTTGGCTTGGGTGATGCCGGAAGCAATACCACCGGCTTCTACTAGCGACCGATACCGTTTGCGCCCTACGGGCGCACCCCACCCCTGCCCTCCCCGCAGGCGGGGAGGGAGTTCCATCGCGTTGGCTTTGCCGATTTCGCCTCCCTCCCCGCCTCTTCGCGGGGAGGGACCGAGGGTGGGGTCGAATGTCAGCATGGCTTGAAAGCTGTGGATGCTGGTGCTGTCTGGATGCGTGGCTCCGATGACATGGAGAGAATCAACCGTATCATGGGTCCGTCGTCCTAACCGCCCGCTCGAGGCGGGAGGCGACGAAGAGGGCGCCGAGGATCAGCGCCAGCCACAGGCCGAACAGGTAGACGACGATCAGGGGGATGCCGAACACGCCGGTTTCGGGGCGCGCGAAGAGGCCGATGAGGGGGGGCATCAGGGCGAGCGTTCCGAGGGCCGGAACGATGAGGGCGAGGTCGCGCGCCCTGCGCGGGGCGTCGCGCGTCGCCTCCCGAGGCGGGTCTTCAGCCACGCTCCGGCCCGTTCAGCAGCCGGGCGACCGTGGCGATCACGTCGTCATTGGCGAAGGGTTTGGTGACGAAGGCATCGACACCGAGGTCTTCCGCCGCCTGCTTGTCGTTGGCCTGACCCTTCGCGGTGAGCATCAGGATCGGCAGAGTGCGGGTTTCGGGCTCGGCGCGGAGTTCCTTGAGGACGTCGAAGCCGGAGAGTCTGGGGAGCATCAGGTCGAGGACCAGCGTATCGGGCCGCGCGCGGCGGACCATGGCAAGGGCCTCCGCGCCATCATGGGCGAGGCTGACCGTATGCCCCTCGCGCGTGAGCAGGAACCGCAGCGATTCCGCGATATTGCGCTCGTCCTCCGCTATCAGCACCCGCTTCGTCACGGTCATCCCCCCGGCTTTTCGGCCAATTCTGCCCGAAGTGGGGGAATTGTCCAGTGTTTCGGCAAGAGAGGAGTGGCCGGATGGGTCTGCTTCGATGGCGAGAGGCCTTTGCAAGACCGGTCAGGTCGGAAACTGCGGTCCTTATCGCCCCTCCATCCGCCATGCCCCGATCAGGAGCGCCGCTGCGATGAGGAGGGCCAGCCAGCCCGGAGCCAGAGGGGTCAGGCGGCTGTCGCGGACGACGTAGGCACCGCGTTCGCGGAGGCCGATCCAGTCGGGGCCGTAGGCGCGGCGGGAGCCGCTGACGCGGCGGAGCAACGGGGTGCCGGTGTCGCGGAGCATCATCATCGCGCCGCCCGTCGCCTTGGCCACGGGGGCCAGGAGATCGAAGGTGGCGAGCGGATTCTCGAACTCCCTTGGGCTGGCGGGGCCGACGGCGGCGGGGGTCTCCAGTACGCCGTCGGTGATGGAGTACAGGCCCTGTTCCCCGGCCTCGAACTGCGCGCGCCAGCGGCCCGGTCCGCTCGGGGCGAAGGGGACGGAGGTTCGCTCGCCGGAGGGGGCGATGATTTCGGCGGCTTGTGGCGCTTCGCCCAGGGAGCGGCGGATGATCTCGACATTGGCCCCGGCGGCGGAGGCGGTCAGGGCGTCCTCTTCGAGCTGGGGTTCCTTCATCAGCCAATGGGCGACCCGGCGGAGCATCTCGGCGAGGGGTCCACCGCCCTCGTAGCCACGCGACCAGAGCCATGCGGTGTCGGTGGCCAGCATGGCGACGCGGCCTTCGCCGACGCGATCGAGCACCAGCAAGGGCTGTTCGCTCTCGCCCGACATCAGGACATTGCCGGAGCGCGGAGCGATCTCGATGAGGCGCATCCAGCGGCCCCAGGTAGGATCGACGGCATCGGCCTGGGGCAGGGTGGCGGTGACGGGGTGTTTCTCGCCGGTCTCGGTCAGCAGCGGCGTGAAGAGAGTGTTCAGCGAGCCGCCGGTGGGGGTGGCGGGCATGATCTCGGCCAGGGGGGAGCGGTAGAGGCTGCTCGGGCCACCGAAATCGGGACCGGCGGCGATCAGGACGGCTCCGCCCCGGCGCACGTATTGCGTGACATTGGCGAGATAGGCGGGGGCGAGGACGCCGCGCCGGACGTATTTGTCGAAGATGACCAGATCGAAATCGTCGATCTTCTGCATGAAGAGTTCGCGGGTCGGGAAGGGGATCAGCGAGAGTTCGCGGATGGGGGTGCCGCTCATCTTCGACGGCGGGCGCAGGATGGTGAAATGGACGAGATCGACCGATGGATCGGCTTTGAGCAGGTTGCGCCAGGCGCGCTCGCCCGCATGGGGCTGGCCCGAGACGAGGAGGACGCGCAGGCGGTCGCGCGCACCCTGCACCGTGAAGAGGGCGCGGTTGTTGCGGGTGGTGATCTCGCCTGCCAGTTCCTCGACTTCCAGCTCGAAGACCGAGGCTCCACCCTTGTCGAGCCGCGCCGAAATGGTGGTCGGTTCGTCCAGCGAAACGGTATCGCGGCGCACGGGGCGACCGTCGATGCTGAGCGTGATACGGGCAGCGGCGGCAGGGGCCGGGCCGTTATCGGTGACGCGCAGGCGGATCTGGACTTCCTCGTTGACGATGCCGAAGCTCGGCGCGCTTTCGAGGATCAGGCGGCGATCATAGGCCCCTTCGCGCCCCGTGGAGAGAACGTGGACGGGACCGGCAAACCGCTCGCGGATGGCGTCGTCGTCCATCGGGCCGAAATCGGGCGCGTCATGGGCGCGGCCATCGGTAACGAGGATGGCTCCGGCGATGCGGTCCTGGCCCACGTCGGCAAGAGCGGTTTCCATGGCGTCGAAGAGGCGGGTGCCGGTGTCGTCGGTGGCCTTGCCCGAGCGCGAATCGACGGTGGCGATGCGCAGTTCGAGGGGCGCGCGGCGGTCGAGGCCGTCGGCGGCCGCGCGGATCGCATTCTCCGCGCGGGCGGTGAGTTCGGCGCGTCCGTCGATGGTCTGGCTCGCGCTCTCGTCGATCAGCAGCAGGGCGACATCGGTAAGGGGTTCGCGGTCTTCCTGCGTCAGTTTCGGATCGGCCAGCGCCGCGAGCAGGGCCAGGCCCGCGAACAGGCGCAACCATGCCCCCCGCGCGCCGCGCAACAGGCTGAACACGAAGATCAATGCGATGAGAACCGCAAAGGCGGCGATGGCCCAGAGCGGGACGACGGGGGCGAAGACGATGCCGGTGGCGCTGTTCACGGGATGCACCTCTCTTCGATCAGGCGCATCCCCGGATGCTTTGCAGCACGCAGTGATGCAATGCTAGTCCGGGGTCTGTATGGGCACAGAGAGACCCCGGACCAGCGAAGCAACATTTCATGCTGCATCGCATCCGGGGATGCGGAAATCTGCGCCATCACTGCCCCAATCTCTGCAACAGCGCAGGAATATGGACCTGATCGGATTTGTAGGAGCCGGTATAGGCGTACATCACGAGGTTGATGCCGAAGCGATAGGCCATCTCGCGCTGGCGCTCGCCGCCGCGTCCCGACATGGGCAGCATCGGGCGGCCCGCATCGGTCATGGCCCATGCCCCTGCCCAGTCATGGCCTCCGACGATGATCGGCGAGACGCCGTCGTTCCGGAATCCGCCTTCCTTGGCGACTTCCTCGATATCCTCGGGGGGCGCGGCCTCGACCCACACCTTGCCGCCCCGCCAGCGACCGGGAAATTCGTCGAGCAGGAAGAAGCTGCGGTGCAGCACATGGCCCTCCGGGACGGGGGAGAGGGGCGGAAGATCGAGACCGGCGGTCAGGCGTTTCAGCGCGCGGGTGCCGGGGGTATCGCCACTGCCGAGCGCAAGGTTGCGGTCGCGGGTGTCGATCATCAGCATCCCGCCGCGCCGCATGTATTCGTTGAGCGACGCGATGGCCTCATCCGAGGGGCGCGGCTGGCTTTCGGAAACGGCCCAGTAGAGCAGGGGATAGACGGCCAGTTCGTCCGTCTCGATGTTCACGCCCTCGGGTTCCGCCGGTTCGACGGAGGTGCGCTCGATCAGGATGCGGGTCAGGCCGTAGAGACCTGCCCTGGCGACGGAATCGGTCTTCTGGTCGCCGGTGACGATATAGCCGAGCGCACCGTCGAGGGCCGCGCGCAAAGCCTGCTCTTCGGCGGCATCGCGCTTGCTGGTGGTGCGGTCTTTGGCGATCTGGTCCAGTAGCTCCGAGAAGGTGGGCGACTCGTCCGATTGTTGCGCATGGGCGGTATCGACCATGCCCAGCGACAGCGCCACGATGGAGGCGGCTACAGCTCCGCGCAATTTGCCTGCCAGGAAGAGGGCGGCGAGCGCGTCGAGCATCAGCAGCGCGAGGGCGGCGGCGAGGAACCATGGTTTCAATTCGGTCTCCTTGCGTGACCCCAGCGTTTCCAGCACCGCGCTGGCGGGAGGGGGCGGGGCGGCGGTCAACTCGGCATCGGGCAGCAGCAGGTTATGGGCGCGGATCGCTCCGGCATCGCCGCCGCCGACGGCGCGATAGAGGCCGGGGGGGGCGACCAGGCTGGCTCCGGCACCGATATTCTCGCCCGGAACCGTGCGCGCGTCTTCGGGGGCGGCGCGCAAGGCTCCGTCCGCACCGATGAGGGAAACGGGTGCCCAGAAGCCGCTTTCGCCGGTAGAGGCCTGCGATTCGCCCCCGACGCCGAATTTCACGATCCGGTCGAGCATCTCGACGAAGAGACCCGAGAGCGGGATGGTGGACCAGCGCGGATCGGCACTGGTGTGGAACAGGACGATGCGCCCGTCGCCGCGCCGGTCCGACGTGATGAGCGGCGCGCCATCGGTCAGCGACGCCCATGTGCGGGTGGGCAGATCGATATCGGGTTCGGCGAGGATCTGCCTGGTCACGCGCGCGTCTTCGGGAGTGCCGAGGCCCGCGAAGGGGCTGTCCTCGGCATAGGAGGCGATCCGCTGTGGCTCGCCCCAGCTCATCGCGCCGCCCAGATCGCGCCCGCCGGGACGGATGCGGACGGGCAGGAGCGGATCGTCGCTCGCGCCGAAGCCTGCGCGGCGTTCCTCGGCGGTGGCGGCCAGCGTGGGTCCGGCGAAGCGGACGAGGACGCCGCCCTCCTCGACCCATGCGAGCAGGGCGTCGGCTTCCTGTTCGGGGAAGGCCCCCACATCGATCAGGACGAGGGTATCGACTTCCTCGTCGATCAGCTTTTCGACCGTGCCTTCGCGCAGTTCGGTTCGGCCTTCGAGGGCCTTGCGGACGTAATGCGCGCCCGACAGCAGGCGTTGGCCGCCATCCTCGCGCTCGCCGGAGACGAGGCCGACCTTGCGGCGACGCCAGCGTTCGTCGATCAGGGCGGTCGCGCCCGCATGGGCGGTTCCTTCGATGCCGAAGACGGCGATGCGATTGCGCAGTTCGAGGGGCGCATCGAACAGGGCCTCGGCGCGGGTATCGCCCTCGGTGAAGGCGGCATCGGCCACGGCCAAGGCGCGGCGGGTTCCGTTTTCTTCTGCCGAAAAGCCGATGACCTGTGCGGTGCCATCGCCGGTGGGGTCCGTGCGCAGCACGTCGGCGGCAAGTCCCCCCTCTTCGGGCGAGCCGGGGACGACGGCGCGAACCGTGTCGTCGGGGCCGATCATGCGCAGGCTTCCGGCCTTGGCGAGGGCTTCGGCGACGGCTTCGTAGGTGCCGTCATGGTCGAGGCCGTCATGGATCCAGACGCTCTGGGCATCCTCGCCGATCCGGTCGAGCAGGTCGGCGCGTGCGGGGGGCCAGGGCGACGGCTCCAGCGCATCGATCCGGGCGCGGGCGTCCGCTGCCGTCAGGATTTCGGTTTCGCGGCCCTCGGGGACGGGTTGGGCGAGGATATCGAGACGCACGGAAATGCCCGCCCGATCCGCCCGGTCGAGCAGATCCTCGGCGGAGGCCATGCGATCGTCCCAATCGGGGGCGCTGGCCCAGCCGCCATCGACGATCAGGTGCAGGGGGGCGGCGCTGGAAAGGCTTTCGCGCGGGTTCAGGAGAGGCTGTGCGAAGGCGAGGATGGCCAGCGCGGCGATCACAAGACGCAGGAGCAACAGCCACCACGGGGTATGCTGCGGCGTCTTTTCGGGGGGGTCGAGTCCGAGCAGGACGACGACTCCGGGAAACCGCTCGCGGATGGGGGCGGGCGGGGTCGCGCGGAGGAGCCACCAGAGGAGGGGCAGGGCGATCAAGGCCAGAAGCAGGAACGGCGAGGCGAAGCCGAGGGGGCCGAGCTGGATCATGGGCGCGGCCTCGCGCTTTCAAGAGCTACGTTATGCTGCATAGATTTCGGGCATCGAACCCCACCCTCGGTCCCTCCCCGCGAAGAAGCAGGGAGGGAGGCGAAATCGGTGTAGTCATTACGATGCAGCCCCCTCCTCGCTTGCGGGGAGGGTTGGGGTGGGGCGCGCCGAAGGCGCGTGGTGGCCTTGGAGTCGACCATGAGGCTCATCCGCTCACCCTGTTTGCTTGCAGCGTCTGGTGAATCATCATCAGCGCAGGAGTGGGGGGCGTGTCGGTGCGGTGGATGGCAAAGGTCCATCCGGCCTGACGGGCCATGTCCCTCAGGGCGGCGCGGCGGGCTTCGAGCTTGTCGCGATAGGCGTCGCGCAGGGACTCGGCGCGGTCGGCGTCGTAGCGCAATCCGCCGCCGATGCTCTCGAACAGGACGCGGCCCGAATAGGGAAAGGCTTCCTCGACGGGATCGACCACCTGCACCAGCATCCCGCGTACCCGCCGCGCGACCGCCGAGGACAGCGCCTTCGACAGCGCATCGAGATCGCCGAAGAAGTCGGAGAGGAAGAGCGCGCGGGATCCCATGGTGAAGGACACCTCGGGGGGCGTCCCGGTCTCTGCGCGGACCCCGACGGGCAGCGAGAGGAAATTCGACAGCCGGTCGACGCCTGTGCGCCCCTGCATGATCCGCCCCGCATCGTCGCGCATGAGGGCGAAGCGTTCGTCGCCCCGCTCCAGCAGGATGGCAGCCGCAAGGGCAAGGACGGCGGCCCGGCGGCCCTTGGTCGTCCGGACGCCCTTGGAGGAAAACTGCATCGAGGCGGATTCGTCGGGCCAGAGAAAGACGCTCTGGGCCGTTTCCCACTCGGTTTCGCGTACGAAGAGTTCATCGGAGCGGCCCGAGCGCCGCCAGTCGATGCTGCCGAGCGAATCGCCGGGTTGGGCATGGCGATACTGCCAGAACGTCTCGCCCGACCCTGCCGACCGCCGACCATGCACACCCCAGATCGAGGCCGCGGCCCGTTCGGCCTCGGCCAGAAGGGGCGGAAGCGCGGCGGTGGCCGTGCTCGATTCGGCAGAAAGCTGGGTGGAAGGGTTCACCCGCAGGCCCTCGTGACGGCTTCGTCGATGACGCTTTCGAGGGTGACGCCTTCGGCCTTGGCCGCGAAGCCCAGCGCCATGCGGTGCCGCAAGGCGGGTTTGGCCAGCGCCACGACATCGTCGAGCGAGGGAGCGAGGCGGCCCGAAAGCAGCGCGCGGGCGCGGCTGGCCAGCATGAGCGCCTGGGCGGCGCGCGGTCCCGGCCCCCAGGCGACCGACTCGGCCACGCGCTGCGGTGCGCTGGGATCTTCGGGGCGGCAGGAGCGTACGAGCGACAGGATCGCCTCCGTCACCTTGTCGCCCACGGGCGCGCGGCGGATGAGGGTCTGCAATTTCATGAGGCTGGCCGGATCGAGTACCGCCTGTGCCTCGGCCTGTTCGACGCCGGTGGTGGCGACGAGGATTTGCCGCTCCTCCTCCAGCGTCGGGTAATCCACGACGATCTCCAGCAGGAACCGGTCGAGCTGTGCCTCGGGCAGGGGATAGGCCCCTTCCTGCTCGATGGGGTTCTGGGTCGCGAGAACATGGAAGGGGGCGGGCAGGTCGCGCTGCTGACCCGCGATCGTCACCTGTTTTTCCTGCATCGCCTGAAGCAAGGCGGATTGGGTGCGGGGGGACGCGCGGTTGATCTCGTCGGCCATCAGAAGCTGGCAGAAGACCGGCCCTTGAATGAACTTGAACATGCGCGAGCCGTCGGTGCCGGTTTCCAGCACTTCGGAGCCGAGGATGTCGGCGGGCATCAGGTCGGGGGTGAACTGAACCCGCTTGCTGTCGAGGCCCAGCACGGTGCCGAGCGTATCGACCAGCAGGGTCTTGGCGAGGCCGGGAACGCCGACCAGCAGGCCATGGCCGCCGGAGAGAATCGCGGCGAGGGTCAGTTCGACCACCTCGTCCTGCCCGACGATGCGCTTGGCGACCTCGCGGCGGACGGCGGCGAGGGTCTCGGCGGCGCTTTCGGCTTCGGCCACGGGGTCGGCACCCATTGTTTCAGGCGCGTCGACAGTCATGCTTTCCAAGGATTCGCTCCGTTCTCGTTCATGCCCTGGCGGGCCGGCCTATCGCTTGCTGCGCAGCGTCTTCGCGCCATCTCGTCCTACAGATGGGAACTCTGGACAGTCGCATCCAGAGGATGGTCCAGTATTGCCGCCTGTCCAGCCCGCCCGTTCTATCGCGCGGGATGGAACGTATGCAACGCATGGTGTCCAACGCGCCGCAGAATTGAGGCTTTAGAATGTCGAATACAGATCAGCCGGAAGCGCCGACGGGCACCGTCTCCATCGTCGAGGCGGTGCGGCAGGCCTCGCGGAAAGGCCCGCCGCCCGTGCATCTCTGGAACCCGCCCCTCAGTGGCGACATCGATATGCGGATCGCGCGGGACGGGACGTGGTTCTACGAGGGGACGGTCATCAAGCGCCCCGCTCTGGTGCGTCTCTTCGCCTCGATCCTGAAGCGGGAGGGCGATGATTACTTTCTCGTGACCCCGGTGGAAAAATGGGCGCTCGAGGTGGAAGACGCCCCGTTCGTCGCCGTGGATTTCGAGATCGAGGACGGGGAGGCCGGTCCGGTGCTCGTCTTCGAGACGAATGTCGGCGATATCGTGCGCGCGGGGAAAGGGAATGCGATCCATGTCGCGGTCGACCCTTCAACGGGCGAGCCGTCCCCCTATATCCATGTCAGGGGCGATCTCCATGCGCTCATCGACCGTAAATCTTTTTATCGTCTTGCTGACCTCGCCGAAGCCGGGGAAACCGAAGAGGGACCACGTATGGTGGTGCGCTCCGGTCGCGAGACTTTCGTCGTAGGTCCCATGGCCTGACAGGCACGGGCCGTTCGTGGTATGCTGGGGTTGCATGATTTCGGAGACCGACATCTTCAGGGCGTTGCAGCCCGTGAACCGCGACCGGGACGATGCCGCGCCGGTCAGGGGCGTCAAGCCGAGGCGACGGGCGGCGGTGCTGTGTCCGCTGGTCCCGCGCGAGAGCGGGTTGCACGTCATGCTGACGGTGCGTTCGGCGCAGCTCAAGGTCCATGCCGGGCAGATCGCCTTTCCGGGGGGCAAGATCGATCCGACCGATGCGTCGCCGCTCGCCGCCGCCCTGCGCGAGGCCGATGAGGAAATCGGCCTTCCGGCCGAGGATGTGGATATCCTCGGAATGCTCGATCCCTACGATACCAGTACCGGCTTCGTCGTCCGCCCCTTCGTCGGGATGGTGAATCCGCGTTTCGTGCCGATGCCCCATGAAGGCGAAGTCGCGGAGGTGTTCGAGGTGCCGTTCGATTTCCTGATGGATTTCGACAACCACGAGCGGATCGAGCGGGTACACGAGGGCCGGACGCGGCGTTTCTATCAGATGACCCATGACGGATACCGCATCTGGGGCGCGACGGCGGGAATGTTGCGCAATCTCGCGCAGCGGATCGGCCCTGTGCGCGAGGATGCTGCCCTGCGCGGCGTGGGATGAACCGACCCCGACGTCCATGGTTTCTTCGGAAAACTGTGTCGTACGACACGATGCGGTGATACCGGCTGGCGTATTCCAAGGCACGCTACGAGATCGTTCGACCGCCGACCGCTCCCGTCGCGCACAGGATGAGGGCGATCACTCGTCGCTGGATTGCCGTCGGGCTATCTGATAGGCCGGTGAGCGGTTTGGGCGGGATCGAGACCGAAAACGGGTAAATCAGGATCAGTGGACAGAGATGACCAACATCAACAGCCTGAACCAGTCCGATGACTATCAGAGGGCCGGATTCGGCTCGGATTCGGACAGTTCCGAGATCGACCTTCGCTTCGTCGCGGCGCAGCTCCGGCGCAACCGGGGGTTGCTGCTCGGTTCCCTTCTGCTCGGCCTTCTGCTCGGCATGGTCTATTATCTGAGCGCGCCACGGGAATTCACGGCTCATACGACCCTGATGATCAATATCGAGGGAGAACTGGCATCCCAGCAGGGCGGTGATCTGCTGGGGGCGCTCGCCGCCGGAAAGCCCGATGCGATCGCGCCTGCCTTCGCCATCGCCCGCTCGACCGCCCTGCTCGAACAGGTGGTCGATGAACGGCGCCTGGTCCTCGACCCCGAGTTCAACGCCGAACTGCGCGAACTGACCCTCAAGGAGCGGATCATCGTCGCGCTGCGTCCGGTCGGGGCCGCCATATCGGCCCTCGTCAATCCCGGCGGTGCAGGCGGCGACGACTTCGCGGCCGATGCTGACTGGTCGAATCCCGAAGTTCTGGAAAAACGGCACGCGATCATCGCGTTGGGCAGCCGCGTGACCGTCACCGACCTGCAGGACGACCTGCGGCTGAGGATTTCCGTCACGACCGGGGATCGCGTGAAATCCGCCGAGATCGCCGAGACGATGGCGACCAAGCTGAACGGTTTCATGAGGAATACGAAGGTCTCGGCACTGGGCAACGCCCGGAAATGGATCGAAGGCGAGGCCACGCGCGTCGAAACCACCCTTCGGGAGATCGAGGTGCAGATCAATGCCGAGATGAGCGCGGGCACCGTGTCGCCGGATTCCGAAGCACTGGGCCAGAATGCCGAGCGGCTGGTCGAGGGGGAGCTGATCCTCGAATCGAACCGGCGACGGAGTGAGGCACTCACGCGGTTGGGCGAGGTCGTCTCGCGTATCGAAGGGGGCCAGAACCCGGCACAGGCCTTTGTCTCGATGCCCGATGACCTGCGCAGCGAACTCTCCACGGATTACGCACCGATCTTCCAGTGGGAGAAGCGTGACGCGGCTCCCTCGCGTACGGATCTGCTGGCCGCGACCCGGTTGATCGAACGCGATCTCGAAAGCCAGACCGCAGCCACGTCCCGCCGCGAGCAGGAAATCCTGCCCGTACGCGCCTATACCCGCAGGCTCTCGACGGCCCAGAACCGCTATCTCCAGCTCCAGACGAGTTATCAGGGCAATACCAACCTCCTGCGGACGCTGCGCGAACGGCTCGCGGAATTGCAGATCGAACTCGCCGGAGAGGTCGAGCGGATGACCGTGCTCGAGTCACCGGAGCCTCCTCTCCAGCACAGCAGCCCGCGATTCATGCTGACGCTCGTGCTGTCTTCGCTGCTCGGTCTTCTCGCCGGCGTGGTCCTGATGCTGACGCGCTTCTTCAAGCGCGATGCGTTCATGTCGCTCGAAGACGTGGAAAAGACGTTCGACGCCCCGGCAGTCGCCATCGTGTCGGATATCCGCCGGGGCCTTCAGGGCGGGTTCGCCTGGGACAAGCTGCCCACCGAGATTCAGGAAGCCTATCGCCGCGCCTATTCCGCCGTCTTCGTGATGCCCGACGAGCAGGGATCGCGGTCGCTGATGGTGACGTCCTCCATTCCGGGCGAAGGCAAGACGACGACGAGTCTCTATACCGCCGCCGCCGCCGCCGAAGAAGGCCGCAGGACGCTGGTGATCGACCTCGATTTCCGCAAGCAGAGCGTGTCGCGCTATCTGAAACTGAAGAGCGATCTCGGCGTCTATTCCGTCTTCCGGGGCGATGCGACCTTGCAGGAGGCCGTGGTTCGCTACGGTGGCGAGGGCGGCTTCGACGTGCTGACCACCGACGGGCGGCAGAAATCCTCGGAGGCGAACAGCCGCGAGACCCTGTCGGCCAAGGATGTGCGCGAGCTGATCGCCGTTGCCAAGGACGAATACGAGGTGGTGATCGTCGATGTGCCGCCGATCCTCGCGGTGCAGGATGCCAACATGATCGGCCGCATGGTCGACGCGATCTTCTGCGTCGTCTCGACCCAGGCCCTGCAGAAGAAGGCCGCGCAGCGGGCCTCGAAGGAATGGAAGCGCGCCGGACTGACCCTCTTCGGCCTGATCGTGCGCGGGGAGAAGAACGAACTCCACGAGTATTACGATTACAGCTACTATCACTATGACTATGCAGCGAGCAAAGAGGATGGCCGTGCGCGCCGCCCTTCGCAGCGCAGGCGCAAGCGGACCAGCGATGTCGGACGGCATCAGGCTTCCGGCGGCGCGCGGGACTGACGCCGGGTGTTCAGGCGTCTGCTCTCCAGGGCGCTGGCGCGGGACGCACCGCGCGAGATCGTCCCCTTGCGTGCCCCGCGACCTCTGTTCGCCGTCGGTGACGTGCATGGCATGGCGGAGATGCTCGATACGATGATCGAGACCATCCGAGACCGGATCGAGGCCGACGGTCTTCGCGATGCCGCCGTCGTCTTTCTCGGGGATTACGTGGACCGGGGGCCGGACTCGCGGCAGGCGATCGATCTGCTGCTGGAAAGCCCGGCCCGTCTGGGGGTCGATACGATCTTCATCCGGGGCAATCACGAGGAATTCGCCCAGCGGTTCCTCGACCGGCCCTACGAAGAATCGCGCTGGCTGGAATGGGGCGGGGACAATACCGTCGAATCCTATGGCATCGATCCTCGGGACTTCGCCGCCGGTGTGCAGGGACAGATCGCGTTGTCGAAGGCTCTCGCGGCGGAGATGGGCGAGGCCCATACGGGATTTCTGCGCGATGGTCTGGTGACGCATCACGACGAATGGCCGTTCTTCTTCTGCCATGCCGGGATCGATCGCCAGCATCCTCCGCAGAACCAGCCCGAGCGGGCATTGGTGCATGGCATACGGGGATTTCGCGAACAGGGCGGGTGGCCGGACAGCATCGTCGTGCATGGGCATTACATCACCAGCGAACCCGATCCGGGGCCGCGCCGGATCGGCGTGGATACCGGTGCCTACCGCAGCGGAGTGCTGACCGCCGCCTTCTGTATCGGCGAGACCATCGATTTCATCGAGGTCGAAGAGGACTGATCCCTCGGGCCGGGCGATCGCGTCGCACCGGATCATTCATATTTTGCGGGAGTCGGCAAAGCATGACTCGCCTTCGATGGCTCGTACGGCGTATCCTTGTGATACAGTCGAAGTTGGGGTTCGCACATGCTCATTCTGTACGACGTGCCATCGAGTATCCATGGCGCGAAGACTCGGATCATTCTTCGTCACAAGGGGCTGGAATGGGCGGAGGGGGAACCGGGGGACGGCGAGGGACGGCGGGACATGGTTCCGTCTTCGGTCATACCCGTATTGGTCGATGACACGCTGAAGGTCACGCAATCGCGGGCGATCGCGGAGTATCTGGAGGAGACGTACCGGTCTCCCCCGATGCTTCCCGAGGAAAGACGTGCGCGCGCCAAGGCGCGGGAATTGTCGGATTTCCTCGATACGCGGCTGGTTCCGGCATTGTCGGCCCTTGCCGAACCCGGTGTGGGGCCGCAGGTCGGCGAGGCGGTCAGGACGGAACTGAACGTGCTGGCCATGCTGGTGGACCGGCGCAATCGGGAACGGCGGAGCGGGAAGAGGGCGCTGTTGCTGCGCAGTGAATCGATACCGCTCCTGCTGGGCGATTGCGGATATCCGGCGGCCTGCGCG
>ENA-ORXM01002438-ORXM01002438.1-marine-metagenome-genome-assembly--contig:-NODE-2438-length-21614-cov-4.176116_pt1 | contig 21614 bp, 23 predicted proteins | sample MGYA00237867_ERZ511480 | MGnify/ENA primary metagenome ERZ511480 (study PRJEB26309, sample SAMN06266103) | marine metagenome | isolation source: Algal blade | place: United Kingdom:Sidmouth, United...
GACGGCATACGAGATCACTGTGTGACTGGAGTTCAGACGTGTGCTCTTCCGATCTCCTCGCGCTGCTCCTCGCCGCCGCCGCCGCCATCACCGCCGTCAAGGTGCTCGGGCGCGAGCTCCACACCCATCTCCCCGCCTCCACCTGGCTCGCCGTCGAAAGTGTCGAGGCGCTCGAGGAGCGGATCTACCGCGGCGAGCCGCTCGTCTACGCGCTCCGCGCGCTGCGCCATCGCGAGCACACCGAGCAGCGCACCGCCGTGCTCAGCTGCCGCCCGCTGAACGAGGCCACCGGTCCGCTGCAGGCGATCTGGACCCCGTACGGCGAGCCCCAGCGGCGCCCCCGCCAGCACGTCGCCCCGGCGGTGATCGGCTACGAGGCCGAGGAGCCGGTACCCGAGGCGCTCGCCGAGGCCGAGCGGCTCGACGGGCTCGAGCGCTGGCGCGGCTCGCTCCCGCTCGAGCCGCACGCCTGCATCCTCGCGTTCCGCTGGAGGATCCGCACCGGGGCGGGGGCCGAGCACGAGATTTCGGCCCGCTTCGGACAGGAAGTCATCATCGGCGGCGCCCGCCCCGCGCTCGCCCTCGAGGACGGCCCGGACAGTGCCCCGCTGGCCGCCCCGACCGCCGCCGCCGCGCTCGAGGCGGCCGAGACCCCGGAGGAGGGCACCGAGGGGGGCGCCGAGCCGCCCGCGCTCGGCGCCTCAGAGCCCGCCTACGCCCCGGAGGGCGACGCATCGCCCCTCCCCCCGCCCGAGCCGGCGCCCGCGCCGCGCCGCCGCTCAGGCGACCCCCTGTAGTGCATCCGGGGGTTCTCGCCTGCGTCGAGCCGGTCTATCAGCCGCAGATCGAGCTCCGTAGCGGGCGCGTGGTCGGGCTCGAGGCACTCGCGCGGTTCCGCGAGCCGTGCGGGCGCCTTCTCGGCGCCGCCGCCGTGCTGCAGTACGCCCAAGACCCACCGGCGCGGCGCGCCCTGGGGCGGCACATGCTGCGCCGCAGCACGCGCGAGATCGCCTCCCTCGGCGTCGCCTCCGGGCTCGCCCTCGCGGTCAACGTCGAGGCCGATCACTTGAGCGATCCGGCCCTGGTGCCGGACGTGATCGAGGCGCTCGGGCACTCGGGACTCGCCCCCGATCGGCTCGAGCTCGAGCTGACCGAGACCGAGCCGCTCGCCTACGGCGGTGCCCTCGAGATCAACCGCGCCGCCCTCGAAGGGCTCGGCGTGCGGCTCGCGATCGACGACTACGGCACCGGCTACGCCGATGCCCCCTACCTCCGCCGACTCGCCCCGCACACCGTCAAGCTCGCCGCGCACTGGATCGCCGAGCGCACGCCCGAGACCCGCGACGCGCTCGGGCACCTGGTCTCGATCCTGCGAGATGCCGGCGTCGGCATCGTGGCCGAGGGTGTCGAGCACCGCTGGCAGGACGCGTTGGTTTCCGCGCACGCGCCGATCGGGCGCGCACAGGGCTATCTCTACTCCCGTCCGCTCACCCTCGAGGCGCTGCGTAGCTCCCTCAGCCTCGAGCACCGCATCCCGCGCGCCGCCGCCCTCGTCCGCCACCGCCGCCGCCCACCGACCCCGGAGAGCATCCCGTGAGTGATCTGACGAACCAGCACGGGGAGGCGCTTCCCGCCGGTACGCACTTCATCAACCTGCACAACTCGAAAAGCACTCACCAGCTGGTCGTCCGCGGCGCGGGGGCAGGGCAAGTGAGCGTGCTCGCGCATCCCCCCGGCGAGCGCGGCGCGGACGGGCGCGCGACGCATGTCGTCACCGGCCCCGTGCTGATCGAGGGGGGCGTGATCGACCTGAGCGAGCCGCTCGCCACGATGGTGCTGCTCGTCGGCTGGGTCGACTGCCTCGAGCTCCGCGCAACGGGCGCGTTCTCCTACCGACTGAACAGCGGGGACTGACAGCGATGCGCGCGCAACGCCTCGGCGCCTTCGGCGCCCCGCGTCCGATGCGGATTCGCGATCGGTGCGGGCCGTCGATCGTGCTCGGCGCCTCCGATCTCGAGATGATCCATCTCGTCGACAGCGCCCCGACCCTCGGGCCGATCGACAGCGCGCACATCGGGCGCACCCTGGTGCTCCTCAGCTGCGCCACGCGCCGGATCGTGCTCGAGGAGGAGGAGGACGGGGTGGCGCTCTACGGCGCGCGCACCCTCACCGCCGAGTCCCTGACTCGGATCACCGTCGCCGCCGACGGTGTGTGGTGGGCCGCGACCTGCCCCGTCAGCGGCGGCGATCTGCAGCGCGGGAAACGCGCGCGCCGCGAGCACGGTCGATTGCTGCCATGAGCACCACCAAACCCACGCTCGCCGTCGAGATGCGCCGGACCGAGGCGCTGATCCCCTACGCGATGAACGCCAAGGTGCACACCCCGGAGCAGATCGCGGCCATCGCCGCGTGCATCCGGGAGTTCCATTTCTGCAACCCCGTTCTGATCGACCCCGAGGGCGGAATCATCGCCGGGCACGGGCGGGTGCTCGCCGCCCGAAAGCTCGCGCTCGAGGAGGTTCCGACGATCACCCTCGGGCATCTCACCGACGCCCAACGACGGGCCTACATCATCGCCGACAACCGTCTCGGCGAGATCGGCGGCGGCTGGGATCGGGAACTGCTCGAGACCGAGCTCGAGAGCCTTTCAGCCGAGGAGATCGACCTCGAGCTCGTCGGCTTCGAGATCGGGAACCTCGATATCGCGCTCGGCCCCCTCGACGGTCTCGCCCCGGAGGCCTCGGCCGAGCCCGAGTCGGGGACCGACCCCGAGTCGGGGACCGCCCCCCCGGAGAACTACTCGCGCAAGATCGAGGCGCCGATCTACGAGCCGCACGCCGATAGAGCGCCCCCCGTCACGGACCTGTTCGACCGCACCCGCGCCCTGGCGCTGCTCGAGCGCATCGACGCCGTCGCCGACGAGCTCGAGCCCGAGCTCGTCGACTTCCTCCGCTGCGCCGCCGAGCGTCACACACGGTTCAACTTCCGCAACATCGCCGAGTTCTACGCCCACGCCGACGCCGACGTGCAGGCGCTGATGGAGGACAGCGCGCTCGTGATCATCGACTTCGATCGCGCCGTCGAGCTCGGCTTCGTCAAGCTCTCAGAGGAGGTACTGCGCCTTCGCGCCGAGAGCGACGAGCTCGCCGAGAACAAGGACGACGACGGGGAGGAGGACGATGAGCGCCTCGCCGCCTGATCCGTTCGAGAGCTTCTGTGCCCTGATCCTGACGAACCGCCGCAGCGAGCACGTCCACACCTACTCGACGCTGCGCCGCAACGGCTACACCGGGCCGATCGTGCTCGTGGTCGATGACGAGGACCCGAGCGTAGAGGACTACCGTGCACGCTTCGGCGACGACGCCGTGCAGGTGTTCGACAAGCGGGCCATCGCCGCACGCTTCGACGAGGGCGACAACTTCGAGGACCGACGCTCGATCTTCTACGCACGCAATGCCTCGTTCGACATCGCCGAGGCGCTCGGCTACCGCTACTTCATCCAGCTCGACGACGATTACACCGGCTTCGGCTTCCGATTCCGAGCCGACGGCACCTACGGCACCGGCGTGGTGCACAACCTCGACGGACTCCTTCGTGCCGTGCTCGCGTTCTTCATCGCCACCCCGGCACTGAGCTCCGTTGCGCTCGCGCAGGGCGGGGACTTCATCGGCGGGGGCGCCAACAGAACTACAGCCGCCTCTATCTGCACGCTCCGCAAGGCAATGAATAGCTTCGTTTGCGATACGCGGCGTCGCTTCGAGTTCCTCGGTCGCGTCAACGAGGACGTGAACACCTACAGTGCATCGCAGCGCAGCGGCCGAGCGCTGTTCCTCACCCTCAACGCCGCCTCGATCACGCAGCTCACGACCCAGGCGAATGCCGGCGGGCTGACCGAGATGTACCGCGACTCCGGCACCTACGTGAAGAGCTTCTACTCGGTGCTGTACGCCCCCTCGGCGGTGCAAATCGCGATGATGGGGAACATCAATCGCAGGCTTCATCACCACGTGCGTTGGGACGCGGTCGCGCCGCTGATCCTCTCCGAGCGCCACCGGCGCGCCTCCGCGCCGTAGGGCGCGCGCCCCAGGGCAGGGGAGGGGGAGGGGAGGGGAGGGGGGATTTCCCGCGCGCGCGCCCCCCCCACCGGCCGCTCAGGGCGCTACCGTTCAAGCGCGAACCAGGCAGGTTTTCCAGGGCTACGGACGTAGACAGGCGCGGCCGATACCCCCGGCACCGCCCCGGAAATTCCCGCCAATAAAAAGCGTGGCCCACACCCCGACGGCCGAGACCCGCGATCAGGTCCACAGCTTCGCTGCCGTCGGCATCGCGCAGGACGATATCGCGCGCGTGCTCGGGATTGATCCGAAGACGCTCCGCAAGCACTACCGCGACGAGCTCGACACCGCCGCGATCCGAGCCAACGCCGCCATCGGCGGCGCGCTCTTCAACAAGGCGAAGCGCGGGGACGTCACGGCTCAGATTTGGTGGACAAAGGTGCGCATGGGCTGGAAGGCCGACGCCGGTAGCGACTCGAGCGAGGATCTTGTGGAGGCGCTCCGCGCGCTCGTGGCGAAGCTGCCGGCGTGAGCGGCGACGCCCTGGAGGCGCCCGACGCGAGCGCGCTCCCGGCCGCGCTCCGCGCGAGCCTCGATCGCTGGTACCCCCTTCGCGATCACCCCGTACAGCTGGCGCTGATCAACGCCGTGCCCTCCGGCATCCGCTTCCCGGTCGTCCCCGCCGGGCGCCGCTCGGGGAAAACCGAGCGATTCAAGCGCTTTCTAGTCAAGCAGGCGTTCGAGGGCGGGCCGGGCGATCACTTCTTCGCCGCCGCGCCGACGCGCGATCAGGCAAAGAAAATTTTCTGGGAGGATCTGAAACTCCTGTCCTTCGCCGCGCTGCACGCGCGCCGCCCCTCCGAGTCCGAGCTACGGATCTATCTCGATAACGGCGCTCAGATCCACGTCCTCGGGCTCGATCGTCCGCAGCGGATCGAGGGCGTGGCGTGGACGGGGGGCGGGATCGACGAGATTGCCGACATTCGCGAGGCGGCGATCGACTCGAACATCATGCCGGCGCTGAACACCGTCGACCCGCGTCGGCCCGACTACCGCGCGTGGTGTTGGTTCCTCGGCGTCCCCGACGGGCTCAATCACTACTACCGCATGGCCCAAGCGGCCACCCTCGAGAGCAACCCCGAGTGGGCGCTGTTCACCTGGACGAGCGCGGAGATCCTGCCCGTGGACGTGATCGAGGCGGCCCGGCGGACGATGTCCGAGCGGCAGTTCCTGCAGGAATACTGCGCGAGCTTCGAGGTCGCCACCGGCCGGATCTATGACCAGTACGCGGCGGAGAACCTCACCAGCGCGAGGATCGAGCCACACGAACAGCTTCTCTGGTCGCACGATCAGAACTTCACCCCGCTCTCCTCCTCGATCTCCGTCCGACGAGGGGAGGCGCTCTATCTCCTTGACGAGATCGTGCTCACGAGCGCGGTTGCGCGCCAGGCGGCCGAGGAGTTCGTCGAGCGCTTCGAGGGGCACAAGAACAAGCATGTGCTGATCTTCGGCGACCCTGCCGGGCGCGCCGGTGAGAAGCACGGGCATCCCTCCGATTACCGCGAAATCGAGAACGTCCTACGGGCGAACGGGTGGACGTTCACGCGCCGCGTGGCACGAAAAGCGCCAGCGATCAAGGACCGACAGAACGCGGTGCGCGCGCGCGTGTGCAACGCCGCCGGTGAGCGCCACCTGTTCGTCAACCCCGTCAGCGCGCCGTGGTGCCACGAGGGCCTGGCCACCGTGCAGCTACAGCCGGGCTCGACGTTCCAGGAAGACCCGACGAACGACTACCAGCACATCACTACCGCCATCGGCTACCAGGTCGCCGTGCTCTGGCCCGTCTCGCGCGAGATCGTGCGCGCCAGCGGACCGGTTGCCGGCATGGCCTGAGCTCGAGCCGAGCCGCACACGAGAGGACACGCGCCCCGATGCCGATCACCACCGAACACCCCGAGTACACGCGCAAGAAAGCGCTATGGCGCACGATCGCCGACTGCCTCGAAGACGAGAGCATTGTGAAGGCCGCCGGCCCCACCTACCTGCCCAAGACCGGCGGGATGGAGGCGAACGATGCGAGCGGGAAAAGCTATGACGCGTATCGCGCCCGCGCGCGGTTTCCGGACATCACCAGCGAGGCACTGACCGGGATCATCGGGCTGGTGTTCGAGGAGCCGCCCGAGGGGGCGAGCGAGGAGCCGATCACCCCGAGCGGGCAGACCAATACCGATCTCGCGCGCGACACCCTTCGCGGCTGCGCCACGCGCGGGCGCGACATCCTCCTCGTCGACGCCCCGCGCGAGGGCGGAGAGCCGTTCGTCACGCGCTACGGCGCCGAGGCGCTAATCAACTGGCGGGTGGACCCCGCGCGCCCTTCGGACTTACTCCTCGCGGTGCTCGAGGAGCAGGAGCCGGCGGCGGCGGATCTGTACGGGCACGAGACCCGCACCGTGTACCGGCGATACTTTCGCGAGAGCTCCGAGGCGCCGATCGAGGTCACGCGCTGGATTGTCGAGGACGAGGTGGAGCGCCGGATCGAGCCCCCGATCCTCCTCCCGGTGCCGTTCATGCCGATTGTGTGCGTCGGCTCGATCGACATCCTTCCCGGCTGCGACCCGCTGCCGCTCTTGCCCGTCGGGCGCTGCGCTCTGGCCTACTACCGAAAGAGCGCCAGCTATGAACACTCGCTCTACCTCGCAGGCCAACCGACGCCCTACGTCACGGGGCTCGATCAGGAGCAGTACGACCAGATCCGCCGCCAGGGCATCGGCTCCTCCGCGCTCTGGCATCTCGGGGACGATGGCCGCGCGGGCTTCCTCGAGACGAGCGGCATCGGACTCAAGGAGCAGCGCGAGGGCATGGCGATGGAGCTCCACCAGGCGGAGACCTACGCCGTTCGCCTCGTGCAGCGTCAGGCGGGCGGTGTGGAGTCGGCGGCGGCGATGGCGATGCGCGCCGCCGCACAGCACGCCTCGATCTACTCGCTCGCCGATGGCGTGAGCGATGGCGTGCAGCGCGCCGAGCGGATGCGCGCGCGCTGGTCCGGGCGCGCGGACCCTGCCCGCTTCCGCCTCCGCACGGAGTTCTCCGAGCAGTACGCGAGCGAGCAGATGGTGGCCGCGATCGACCGCGCGGTGACCAGCGGCAACGCCCCGCGATCGGTGCTCTTCGAGACGTTCCGGCGCGCGAACCTCACGAGCAAGAGCGACGAGGAGCTTGCCGCCGAGATCGAGGCGAGCGGGGCGATTCCCTTCGAGGAGCGCGCCGCGAGCGCGTCCGGGGGTGAGGGGCGCCAGGGCGCATGAGCGCCCCCGATATCGAGCGCCTTCTACGTCGACGGCTCTACCTACAGCGCTACGTCAGTGCGCTCGACGAGGAGCTCACCGCGCTCGCCGAGCCGGGGGATGCACGCCTGCTCGCCGCCCTCGGCGACTTCCTCGGGCGCGCCGACGCGCGCGCGCTCGGCGCCCTCGGGCGCGCGCGGCGCACCCATCCGCTCGTGCGCGAGTTGCACGCGCAGATCGCCGCCGTCCTCGGCGAGCAGCGCGCCGCGACCCTCGCGCTGATCGCCGAGGCGCTCCCCGATCTTGCCGCGCGAGAGCTCCGCGTCACCGCCGAGGCGATCAGCCTCGCCGCGGTACCGAGCGCGCGGGGGCTGGCCACCGAGCCGGCTGATGGGAGCCCCCCGGCGGTGCTCCTCGGCGCCGCGCTCGCGCTCTACGCGCGGCGGCTGAACGCGGAGATCGTGCGCGCGGCGACGAGCGAGACACCCGAGGCGATGCTCTCGCTCGTGCGCGGGAGCGGCGCGCTCCGCCAGCGCGACGGGCTTCTCCACTGGCGCCGCACGCGCCTGCTGCGCCCGAACGTGGACTTGATCGTGAACGCCACCGCCTCGAACGCGGCGCGGCGCGCGTACCGCCTCGCCCGCGTCGAGCTCGTCGACCATCTCGCCACGCTCGACTACCGCACCTGCCCGCGCTGCCGGGCGGCCGAGGCGGGCGGACCGTACCGCCTCGGCACGGAGCCGGGGCCGACGCTGCACCCGCGCTGCCGCTGTCTCTCGATACCGGCCGGCTACCTCGCCGAGATCGTGCGCCCGTTCGTGGCCGATGCCCGACCGGTGAAGGACATCCCCAAGGGCGAGCGCGCCGGGAAGATCGGCCGGACGCGGCTCTCGATCGAGCAGTTTTTCGCGCGCATGAGTGCCGAGGACCGTCGCGCCTACCTCGGCCCCACCCTCGCCGCGCGATGGGAGCGCGGGGTAGTGACGGACATCCGCGACCTTGTGGACGCCCGAACGCTCGCCCCGCTCCGACTCGATCAGATCCCCGAGCGCTAACCCTCTGCCGCTCAGGCACCGCCCGTGTAGGCCGAAACCCGTGGTGAACCGCGGGGCGATGTTCGCCCCGCCTCCACCACGAGGCTGTGCCTACCAATGCCGTTCAAGTTCTCCGAAATCGAGGGGTTCGACCCCGAGCTCGCCGCCCGACTCGACGCGGACGACAGCGTCAGTACCGCGCTCGCCGCGCACCACAAAGCCGAAATCGAGGGCGGAGTGGCCGCCCGCGTCGAGGTCGCCAAGGGCGAGTTCAAGAAGAAGATGGACTCGATGGGCACCAAGCTCGCGGACGCGGAGGCGCGTGCCGAGGGACGGGCCGCGATCGACCCCGAAGAGCTCAAGGCGCTACGGCTCGCCGCCGACAAGAGCCCAGAGCTCACCGCGCAACTCGAGGCGATGAAGAAAACGGCAGCCGACGCCGAGACGGCTGCCAAGCAACGGGCGGAGGAGAACGTCGCGCTACGGCGCTCGCACGTGGTCACGCAGGCCGTGAACGAGCACAACGCGGCAAACCCCACGGTGGCTCTCAAGCCCGACGCACACGACCTGGTCGAGATGCTCGCGGCGAACACGCTGCGATACGACGAGGACGCGAAGACGTTCCGCGTCTACCAGGGGCAGGAGATCGTCGCGACCGACAAGGGCGCGGCGACGCCGCAGGACTGGATCGCCGGACTCCGTGAGTCCCGCCCCAGTCTCTTCGCGGCACCGGTCGGGGGCGGTGCGCCCGGCTCCCGAGGATCCGGCAGTGCCGGCGAGAAGCAGATCAGCCGCAGCGACTTCGAGGCCTTGGCCCCCGCGCGCCAAGGCGAGGTCGCGCGAACCCACGCCATCACTGACTGAGAGAGACGCCACCCATGGCCAACAACCTCACGGGTCTTATACCCACCATCTACACCGCGCTCGATATCGTCCGGCGCGAACTGATCGGGTTCATCCCCAACGTTTCCGTCGACGCTGCCGCCACCGGCGCCGCGGTCGGGCAGACGGTGACCGCGCACGTCGTGCCCCAAGGCGGGCTCGAGGATATCGTGCCCGGCGCGCAGCCGGCCGCGAGCGGCGATCACGAGCTCGGGAGCGTCTCGGTCGGGATCACCAAGAGCAAGGCGTACCCGATCCGCTGGACCGGAGAGGAGCAGCTGGCCCTCGGCCAGAACGGGCAGTACAACGCCATCCTGGCCGATCAGTTCGCGCAGGGCTTTCGCACGCTCTCGAACGCGGTCGAGGCGGATCTCGGCTCGCTGTACACGAAGTTCGCCCGCGCGATCGGCACCGCCGGCACTACCCCGTTCGGCGTCGCCGACGATCACTCGGATTGGTCGAACGCCAATCGCGTGCTCGACGAGCTCGGGTGCCCGCAATCGGGGCGCGTCATGGTCCTCGGGAGCCAGGCTCGAGCCAAGGTCGAGGGCGTGCAGTCGGGGCTCTTCAAGGTCAACGAGGCCGGCGACGCGGGCGCGATGCTCCGCGAGCGGCAGCTGCGCGAGATCCACGGCTTCACGATGGGCTTCTCCGCTGGCGTGCGCAATCACAGCGGCGGCACCGGCTCGGGCTACCTGGTGAACAACGGCGCAGGGTACGGGGCCGGTGACACCGCCCTCGTGCTCGACACCGGCACCGGCACCGTGCTGCCCGGCGACGTGGTGACGATCGCAGGCTCGGGCGAGCAATTCGTCGTCGCCTCGAAGTCCGGCTCCGAGCTCACGCTCAACGCGCCGGGGCTCGACACCGTGATCGTCGACGACGCGGCCGTGACCGTGGTCGGGAACTACACGGCGAACGCCTTCTTTCACCGCAACAGTCTGCTCCTCGCCGCGCGCGCGCCGGCAATGCCCGCCGGTGGCGACTCCGCCGACGACGTGATGACGGTGACCGATCCGGTCAGCAACATCACGTTCCAGGTGGCGATGTATCGCCAGTACAAGCAGATCAAGTACGAGATCGGATTGGCGTGGGGCGTGGACGCGCCGAACGCGGGCTTGGCAGGCGTCCTGCTCGGCTGATCGACATGGCGACGCTTGTCGACATGGAGCGCGCAGGGACGCGCGCCGAGGTCCACCCGGCGGAGGTGGCGGCCTTCGCCGCCGTCGGCTGGGTGGTGCTCGAGCCCGAGCCCGAGCCCGAGCCCGAGCCCGAGCCCGAGCCCGAGCCCGAGCGCGAGCCGGCAACGTTCTCGGTGCACCGGATCGTCGACGGGGTGCGAAACGAGCGCGCGAGCCGCGCCCGTCTCTCGCGCGCGGCGGCCGAGCGCTACGTTGCGCGCCGCCCGGACGATCGGTTCGTGATCGAGCCGGACGAGCATTGATCCGGTGGCGCTGATCGTCGAGGACGGGAGCGGCGTTGCCGAGGCCGAGAGCTACGTGAGCGTCGAGGCGGCGGGCGTGTTCTTCAGCGCGCGCGATCTCGCGCCCCCCGCGGAGGGGCTTCTACGCCGCGCCATGGACTACCTCGAGACGCTTTCGTGGGCGGGGAGGGTGGCCGAGGGCACGCAGCCGCTGGCCTTCCCGCGCGCCGGGCTCACGAACCGAAACGGGGCGCCGCTCGGCGCCGATCTCGTGCCGCCCGAGCTCGTGCGCGCACAGCTCTGGCTCGCCTACTACATCGGGCAGGGCACCGACCCAGGGGCGCCTGCCGCGCTGAACGTGCGCCGCGAGAAGGTCGGCCCGATCGACACGGAGTACGCCGTCGGGGTCGGCGCCCGCCACGCGATCCGTATCGAGGAGCTCCCGCGCGTCTACCGCGAGCTCGAGCCGTTCCTCGCCAACGATAGCGGCACCCTCGTTCGCACGAGCGTGCTCGGGATCGATCGCGCGTGAGCGGCCCGCACGAGAGAGGGGCGGCGAGCGCCGAGCGCGCCATCGCGCGCCACGGGCGCGATATCACGCTGATCGTGCCGGGGGCACCCACCGGCTCGAAGCGCGATCCGCAGCCGGGGGCGCCGACCGAGATCGTGGTCCGCGCGCTCGAGCTCGAGATCGCCTCCTCCGAGATCGACGGGAGCGTGATCCAAGGGCACGACCGGCGCTATCTCGTGGCCGGCTCCGTCGCGGTCACCACCGCGATGCGCCTCAGAGATGACGTGCCGGCGGCGTACGAAATCGTACGCACGCAGCCGACGCAGCCGGGCACCACGCGGCTTGTCACCGAAATCCTGGCCAGGCTCTGAGCGCCCCGTGCCCGCCCTCTCCTCACTCGTGGCCGAGTACAAGCGCCGACTGCTGTTCGTCGCGCAGCGAGCCACCGAGATCACCGCCACGCGCGTGTACGTGCGTACGCCGGTGGACTCCGGGGCGCTGCGCGCGAGTTGGACGCCGAGCCTCGATGGCGCCTACCGCCTCGCCTCGAGCGCGGGGGATGCCACGCCCCTCGCCCCGGTCATCGCGCGACTCACCCTCGGGGCCGTCTTCACGCTCCGAAACCGCCAGCCCTACGGCCCGGCGATCGAATACCACGGGCATAGCGGCCAGGCGCCCGCCGGGATGCTCGGGCCGAGCATTGCCGAGTGGGGAGCGAACGTTCGGGAGGCCACCCGTGCCGCCCGATGAAGAGGAGCTACGGGTGCTGTTCGGCGAGGCGATCGACGCCTTTGCCGGCGCGCGCGCACTGCACTCGGTCGATCCGAACATCGCTTTCGATCCCGCGAGCCTCCCGCCCGAGACGCGTCAGTACCTGCGCGTCTCGACGATGGCGTCGGAGCCGGAGCCGATCGGCACCGGCGCCGAGTCGCTGTACCTGTGGACCTACCAGGTGCTCGTCTGCGCCCGCTCCGGGCTCGGCGAGCTCGCGCCGCTGCGCCACGCGCAGGCGCTGCGCGCCGCCTTCCTCCCCTTCCACGAATTTCTCGGCACCACGGACACGTTCCGCGTGATCCGCACCGCCGAGATCGCCAGCCCCGTCCCGCGAGACGGGTGGTACACCATCCCGGTTCGCTTCCGGGTCCAGTGCATCACGTAACCCGGAGATCACACGAACATGAGCACGAACACTTACGCCGGCACGCAGCTCAGTGGCGTTGCCTCCACCCCCGCCACCAACGACCAAGCGGGCTTCGAGGCGCTGACGTTCATCACCGGCGGTGCCTCGCTTCGCCAGGTACCGAGCGTCGGGCGCACCTGGAACACCGTCTCGGAGGACCTGGTGGACACCGAGACCAACACCGACGTGAAGGCGTCCTCGAAATACAAGCCCATGGATTTCCCGGTCGCGATCAAGCCGGGCGACGCCCTGCACGCCGTTCTCCGTGGGCTCGAGGAGGATCGCACCGCCGTCGGCTCCTTCAAGCTCGCTCTGCCGGGCGACCTCGGCACGATCTACGTGCAGGCGCAGGTGTCGATGTTCGACGAGATCGGCGGCGGCGGTCAGGACGCGATCGTAGACGCCAACGTGCAGCTGCTCCCCCAGGCGAAGCCGATCTACGTCGCCGCCCCCTGATCGGGGCGCTGAGCGCGCGCGCCGCACCCATCCGAGCCCCCCGCCCGGGGGAGGCTCGGGGCGGTGCGGCGCGCGCCTTGCTCTTCACGGTCTCCGATTCGCGACTGAGACAGGCTGTACATGGACATTCTCGATTACGACACTTCCGCGCGCTCGATCGAAGGGGCTTACATGCCCTTCGTCGACCCGAGTACGGGCGAGCCCGTGCGCCACCGGGCGAAGGGCGACAAGGAGGAGCGCGAGCTACACCTGGTCCTTCTCGGGCCGGAGGCGCCGGAGTCAATCCGGGTCTTCAAGCAGCTCCAGCACCGCGCCTCGAAGAAGGGGGCGAACCACTCGCCGTCGGACGCCGAGATCGAGTCCGAGCGCGTGAGCGACGCGAAGGCGGTCGCGCGACTCGTCGTCGGCGGGCTGCTCTTCAGTGCCGATCGGTGGGTGGACATCACCCGCGAGAACGCGGGGGACTTTCTCTACAAGGTCGGCCCGCTCCGGGGCCAGGCGGTGAAGTTCATTCTAGACGAGGGAAACTTCACCACGGTTGCCCTGGCAGCCTAGACGCGCTGCTCGAGTACGCGCAGATGCTCGCCTGGCTCCACCAGAGGCCCGAGGAGGCGCACCGCTGCAACGGCGAGCGCTACGGGCTCGACGCGCCCGAGGTGGAGCCGGAGAGCGAGCACCTGGCGCGCCTGCTCGACGAGCTCGGGCACGTCACCCACACCGGCATGGGCGCCGCCCCCCTCAGCTACGCCGAAATCGACGCCTACGCGCGCCTCACGGGGCTGGTGCTCACGCGGGGGGAGGCGATGGGGCTGAGGATGATGTCCGCCGCCTTCGCCGCGACCGCCAACATCCCCGATGCCCCGTGTCCGATCGAGGACGATCATGCGCGGCGCACGATCGACGAGGTGAACATCCGGGCGCTGATCCGAATGTGCGAGGCCGGCGATGGCTGATCTTGCTGACCTCGGATTCAACGTCAACACGGGCGACCTGGAGCGCGCCGCCCGTGTGCTCGACGAGCTCGAGCGGCGCGGGCGCGCGGTCGAGCAGTCCGGGCGTGGGGCCGGGCGCGGGCTAGATGAAGGGATGCGCGGGGCGGTCGGTGGGATCGGCGCCGCCTCGGCCGCTACCAGCGGCTTCGCCGCGAAGCTCGGCGGTATCGGCTCGCTCGTCGGCGGGCTCGGGCTCGCGGCGCTGGCGAAGAACGCGGTCGATATGGCCGCGCGTTTCGGCGGCGCGATGAACACCGTGCAGTCGAAGCTGCTGATCTCCAAGGAGGCAATGAGCGGGCTGCGCGAGCAGGCGAAGGCGCTCGGGTCAACGACGAAGTTCAGCGCGACCGAGGCGGCCGAGGGGATGGGCTTTCTCGCACAGGCGGGGCTCGACGCCGAGGAGATTTTCCAGGCCATGCCCTCGACGCTGCAGCTCGCGACGGCCGCCGGGATCGAGCTCGCGGACGCGGCCGATATCGCAACCAACGTCATGGGCGCCTTCCGCATGGAGGTGGGAGACCTGCCCTCGATCATGGATGTGCTCTCGGCCACTGCGGCGAAATCGAACACTTCCGTGCACGAGCTCGCGATGGCGCTTCGAGACAGCGCGCCGGTGGCCGCCGAGTTCGGTGTCGACATGTACGAGATGTCCGCCGCCGTCGGCGGCCTGGCCAACAGCGGGATCAAGGCAACGGTTGCCGGCACGACGCTCAAGAACATGTTCCTGAACCTCGTTACTCCGGCGGGGCAGACACAGAAGGCGTTCGACAAATTCAACCTCAGTACGAAGGACTTTTTCCGAACGAGCGCCGAGGGCAAGACCGAGTTCCTCGGCATGGCGAACATGATGGAGGTGCTCCGCTCGCGCGGCGTGGACGCGGCCGGGGCGATGGAGATTTTCGGCCGCGAGGCGGGCCCCGGAATGCTGATCGCGCTCGCCCAAGGCGGGGCGGAGCTCGAGGGGTTCGAGGTCGAGCTCAAGAAGGTCGGCGTTGCCGCCAAGAGCGCCTCGATCATGTCCGAGGGGCTGGCGGGCGAGCTTCAGAAGACCGCCTCGATGTGGGAGGGACTGAACCTCGCCTTCATGGACGGGGGCGGTACCTCGCTCGCGGTGAAGGGGTTGCACCTGGTACAGAAAGCCATCGCGTTCGTCGCCACCGACGGGCTCGACTACCTCACCGCGTCGGTCGCTCGGGTCAAGACGGCGTGGGCGGACTTCCAGAAGAACCTGGCCACGTCCGAGGCGCTGCAGTTCGTTGCGCTACGCACCCTCGGCGACGCGATCGTCTCACTCGGCCGGGCGCTCACGCCCGTCGTGCCCTACCTCGATGATTTCGCCATCGCCGCCGCCGCGATCGTCGCCGCCGGCGCCGGTATCGCCATCGTTGCCGCCGGGCTCTCGGCCGTCGCCGCCGTGGTGCTCTCCCCGGTGGTGCTCGGCGTCGGCGCGCTCGCCGCCGCCGCCGTCACGATCCGCGCCAACTGGGACGGTATCAGCGCGTGGTGGGCGGGGCTGTGGGAGGGACTCGATGGGGACGTGGGGCTCTTCGCCCAACGCCTCGGCGCCTCGCTCAAGTCGCTCGGCGGGAGCTTCATCGCCGCCGCCGGCGAGAGCGTGCGCGCGTACGCCGCGGAGCTCAACACGCGGTTGTCCACGGTGCTCGGTGAGATCCGCTGGCCGACGCGCTATGAAGTACTCGGCGCGGCCTCCGATCTCGTCGCCGGCTTCGGCACGCTCGCGCTGACGGGTCTGCGCGTGCTCACCACCAGCCTCGGCACGGGGCTCGGATCGTTGCTCGGGAACGTCCAGTGGCCGACGGCGGAGGAGGTGGGGCGCGCCGCCGCGAATTTCGTGCTCGGCTTCGTGCGCCTCGCCGCCGACGCCCTGGCCGCGCTCGACGAGGGGCTCCGGGGCGCGGGGGAGGGGATCGAGTGGCCGACGCCGCTCGAAGTGATCGAGGGGGCCGCCAGTCTCTTGAAGGGCTTCGCCGATACCGCCGGTGTCGCCGTTTCGACCTTCGCCACCACGCTCGGCAAGGGGCTACTGAACGCGGTCACGGGCGCGCTCGAGGCGCGCGCGGGCGATCTCAAGCGCGCCGCCATCAACGCGTTCGACTTCCTGCCCTTCATCGGCGACGAGGTCGAGAAACGCGCGCGTCCGGCCGCCGAGGTCGTGCCCGAGACCATCGCCGCCACGCTCTCGCGCGAGGCGCCCGTGCTCCGGCGCGCCTCCGAGGAGCTTGCCGAGGTCGTGAGCACGGGGCTCGAGTCCGGCGTGGCGGGCGCCGAGCGCGCGGGGGAGGACACGGGGGGCGGGTTCTGGCGCGGGATCGCCAGCACGCTCGGGCTGATCGAGGAGGTCTCCGCCACGATGGGCGGGACGCCGGAGAAGGTCGCGCGCAAGGAGTCCGAGACGAAGTCACCCTCGCGCGCACTGTGGCGCGTCGGGCGCGACATCGCTCTCGGCTTCGCCGGTGGTATGCGCGAGAACCTCCGAGCAGTCGGCGAGGCGGCCGGGATCCTCTCCGATCAAGCGCTGAACGTGTTCAACAACTTGAACGAGCGCCTGAAGGCGGAGTCGATCCTGCTGATCCAGGGGGCGGAGGCGGCCGAGCGATACCGGCTCGAGAAGCAGGGGATCGTCGGCGCGGCGGCCGACGAGATCGTGAAGAAGGGGCAGCTGAACGAGCAATATCGGGACGAGAAGGAGCGGCTCGACGGGGTGAACGGCGCGATGCGCGACTTGGTCATCCGCCGCGCGATCCTCACCGAGCGTCTCGAGAACGGGGCGGACGCCGCGCGCCGCCTCGAGCTCCAGACCCAAAAGCTGACCGACACCGAGATCGACGCGCGGATGGAGGCGGAGAAGCGCACGCAGCGGCTCGCCGAACAGGTGCGCGCTGTGGAGGACGGTGCCCGCCGGTTCGAGGCGCTGAAGGGCAAGTGGGAGGGCATCATCGGGCGCAACCTCGTCGACGGCGGGAGCGTGCGCGACACGCTCAAGGAGCTCGGCTCCTATAGCCGGGACTGGCTCAAGCGGCTCGCCGCCGAGTTCGCCTCCAAAGCGATCGTTGCCGTCTTCACCGGGGACACGAGCGGGCTGAACACGGCGATATCGGCCGCCACCGGCGCCCTCGGCGGCCTCGGCGGTGTGATCAAGTCGGTCGGCGGGAAGGCGCTCGGGTGGCTCTCGAGCGCAACGGGCGGCTTCGGCGGACTCAGCACCGCCGCCAATGGGGCGGCAACCGCGTTCACCACCGCGGGGGGCGGTATCAGCGGGGCGAGCGCGGGACTGAGCGCGTTCACCGCGACCGCCGCCGGGGCGACGGCCGCCGCCGTCGGGGTGGCCGGCGCGATGTACGCCGCCGGCAAAGCGGTCGGCGACTTCACCGGGGCGGCGAACCCTAAAGCGATGGGGTTCGCCGCCCTCGCCCTCGGGATGGGGCCGGGGCTGATCGTCGGCAGCGCATTCGGCGCCGGGACGCAGAAGACGGACGCCGGGGTGCAGATCGGCGTACGCGGCGGACGCGTGGGCGGCAAGGCGTACGAGCGCTTCGAGAAAGAGCGATCGTTCTGGCGTGGGACGAAGGTGACCGAGCACTTCAGTGCGCTCGAGTCCCAGATCCGAGACGAGCTCAACGGATTCCTCTCCGGGCTCGGCGCGGAGCTCTCGCGCTCGTTCGGCGCGCTCGGCGTCGCCGGGTCAAGCTCGATCATTGATGGTCTGAACGTGGCCATCACGCGAATCAGCGCCAGCCGGTTCGAGGAGGACATCGCCGAGTGGGTCGAGAGCACCACGCGCGCGGCCTACCGAGACGCCTTCGCGCGGCTCGGCCCGGACATGCGCGATCTGGTGTCCGACTCGGTCGATCTGGTCAATGCACCGATCGAGGAGATACAGAAAACGTTCGCCGAGCTCGGGCGCGTGGCCGGGCAGAGTGTGCCGCTACTGAAAAGCCTCGGCATCGGGCTCGGCGAGACGCTGGGGCTGCAGATGCGCGCGGCGATGGGGCTCGCGGAGCTCGCCGGTGGCATGGACGCGCTCGAGCAGAAAGCCGGCGCGCTCTACGCGCGGATGTACACCGAGAGCGAGCGTCAGGGGCACGCCGTCGAGGCCGCGCGGCGACAAATCGCCGAGTTCAATACCGCCATGGGGCTCGCGGGGATGAGTGCGGTGACGAGCGAGCGCGGGCTGTGGGCCTACGTGCAGGCGCAGGACGCCACAACCGCCGCCGGCAAGCGAAACATCAACATGGCGCTCGACTACGCCGGGAGCTTCGCCACCGTCGCCGACGCGCGCCTTGCCGCGCTCCGAACCGCACGCGCGGAGGAGGAGGCCGCGCGCGCCGAGCACGAGCGCCTCGGCACCGTGCTCGGAAGCGTGCGCGACATTGCCGAGAAACTAAACCTGAAGTTCGTCGTCTTCGGCCCCGCGGCGCTGAAGTCCGCCGACGCGCTCGCCAAGCTATTCGGTGGCATGGAGGCGCTGAGCGCCGCGACCAATAGCTACTACGAGGAGTTCTACTCGGAGACCGAGCGCGCCGCGCTCGCCACCGCCGAGGCGGCCACGCAGGTACTGGCCTTCAACGACTCGCTCTCGAGCGCGGCGCTCGCCGCCGCTGGCGTCACCGATGGCGTGATCGACACCCGCGAGGAGTTCCGCCGCTACGTCGAATCGCTCGAGCTTCATACCGAGGCCGGACAGCGCGCGTTCAAGGCGGCGATGGACCTACAGGGCTCGCTCCTTCAAGTGGCCGATGCCGAAGGGACGCTCGAGCAGATGATCCAGGGGCTGCCGCCGGAGCTCGAGAACGCGTTCGGGGCGATGACCAACGAGACGGCCAAGGCCGCGCTGGTGCTCGAGGCGAAGTTCGCAGAGATGGCCGAGAAGGCGGGCATCTCCGGCGGGACACTGGAGGCGAACTTCACCAGCGCGTTCGATGCCGTGGTTGGCGCCGCGGACACCACGAGCGAGAACCTCGTGACGCGACTTCGCGGGGCGTACACCACCGTTCTGAGCGACGCCGGTGTGCTCTCGGAGCGGATGCCGCCCGCCGTTCGCGTCGGCTTCGACGCCATGGTGAACGAGGCGGTCAAGGCCTCGATCGAGCTCGAATCGGCCTCGAAGGACGGGCGGAAGTCGCTCGACTCGCTCGGCGACGCCGCGCGCGGGCAGGGCGCCCCGCTGAACGGGCTCGAGGGTGAGATCAACGACATCGGCGGGGCGGCGGGGCGCGCGAGCGGCGGGCTCGATTCGATGGGCAGCGCCCTCGATCGGTTCGGCAACTCGATCTCGAAGGCCTCGCGCGACACGCGCGAGGAGGCGCGGCAGATCGAGCGCGAGCTCAGCCGCGCGAAGTCGCTATCCCAGCGCGCGGGCAACATGGACGACCTACGCGACCTCGGGAGCTTCGAGACAGGACTCACGCGCGTGGCGCAGCCCGAGCGCGTGGTGCGCGTTCACCAGGGCGAGATGATCGCGCGCGCCGATGTTGCCGCGCGCCTTCGCGCGATGGGCGTCACCGCGCAGCGTATCCCGCCCGACTTCGGACGACGCGCACCGGTGGTGAGCGTGAACGCGCGCGGGGGCTCGGGCAGCGAGGGGCACGCGGCGATCGTCGCCGAGCTCCGCGCGGCCAATGCTCGACTGGACGCGATCGAGCGCGGGCACCGCGAGGAGGCGCGCCGCGCCGAGGGCACGCGCACGCGCATCGCGCGCGGTACCGAGGCCTCGAGCGCGGTTCTCGAGGAGACGCGCCGCGATGCCCGGCGCGGCGCGCGGCGCACGCGCACCAGCGCCGAGACGCTGTGATGGGCGTGAGCGATGCGGAGTTCGAGGCCTGGATCGGGAACCGGCGCGCCGAGCGCCTGGTGCTCGTCGAGATCGATCACTTTCTCGGGACCGTGCTGCTCGCCAGCGATGATTGGATCTCCGATGCCGCCGACGGATACCGCCCCTACGACGGCAATCTCGTCGCCCCGCTCGTGCTCGAGGAGGACTTGGAGGACTTCGCCGGCGGAGTAGGGGATGTGACCGCGCTGAACACCGACCCCGCCGTGCACTGGCCCGATCTCGCGGTGCGCGGACACGAGGCGCGCTGGCTTGTCGGCGATCGGGCATGGGCGCGGGCGGACTTCCGCCCGATCGCCACGGTGCTGAGCGATGGCGTGCGCGCCGTCGACGGTCGCATCGCAACGTTCGAGCTCTCGACGGCGGGGAGCCTGTTCGGGCGCCGCCCGAGCGGGGCGGACGAGACGCGCACCGGGACCGCTCAGAGCGTGATCGAGGCGCTGGTGGCCGACGTGGGCGCGACGGCGCCGACGTTCACGAACGTCCCGCCCGCGCGCCTCGCCTGGCAGGTGTCGATCGAGTTGACGCAATCGACGACGCTCGGCGAGGCGCTCGAGCGCGTGGTGCAGAGCGTGCACGCGAACGTTCGCGTGCGCCGCGGCGGGCGCATCGACGTGTTCGTGAGCGAGGCACTGAACGAGCTCGAGATCGAGGAGGACGATATCGTGGGGCGCAAGATCGAGGAGCTCTCCGTGCGCCCGGCCCGCTCGCGCGTGGTGCTCGAGTACGGGGCCGATTCGAGCGTGGAGCGCACGCCGGTGCTCGCCGGCGGCGGAGTCTACGAAAGCGAAGTGGTGATTCCGAGCGCCCTGGTGAGCGCGACCGATGCCGGCGCGCTCGCCGATCTCGAGGCGGTGCGCTACGGGCAGGATCGCCGGGTGCGGGAGCTCCGTCTCTCGGCCCTCGCGCACCGCCTCGAGCTCGGCACGCGCGTCGGCGTCACTCACGAGGACTGGTCGGGCTCGGGCATCGTGCGCGCGATCTCTCGCGAGCCCGATAGCGCGTTCTCCACCGTGGAAGTCATCTCGTGACAGCGCCGCCACAGATCCCGCTCCGCTTCGCCACGGGCAACCACCTCGAGGGCGCCACGATCACGGTCACGCCGGAGCCGGCGGCGGCCACGCCGATCGCGCACCTGGTCGACGAGCGGGCGAACCGTCAGGTGATTTGGGCGGGGCTGGAGCGCGATGTAGTGATCGACATCGTTCCCGATCAGCTGCGCGCGACGAGCGTCCTCGCGCTCCTCGGCGACACCCTCGCGGGGCTCGACCAGGCGCGGCTGAACCTCTACGCGGACGACGCGCACACGGCGCTCGTCTACAGCACCGGCTTTGTCCCGCTCGCCGAGCCCCTGCCGGTGGAGACCTGGCGCGCCGGCGTGGATGAGTTCGGCTCGACCGCCGAGGAGGATCGCCCCTCGGTCTACATGCAATGGCTCCCCGAGCCGATCGCGTACCGTAGCGCCCGGCTGGTGATCCGCCGCGCCGAGGACAGCTCCGGCGAGACGCTCGCGCTACGCGCGGCGGTGCTCGGGGAGATGCTGGAGTTCGAGCGAAACTTCGCCTTCGGGGTCGAGCTCGAGTACTTCCGCTCCGAGCCCGCGCGGGAGCTCGCCTCGGGGCGGCACGCGTACGCGCGCCCGTGGCGCCCCTCGCGCCGCCTGACGCTCACGCTACCGGCGATGACCGACGGGGACCGACAGCAGCTCTCGCGAATGCTCCGACGCCTGGCCGGTGCCCCGTTCCTCGTCTCGGCCTTCTCGGGCTCCAGCGGCTGGGAGCACGATGACTACTCGATGCTCTGCGTACTGGAGGACTCGAACGCCTACCGCCACGTCCGGCTCGGGCGCCACTCGACTGACCTTGTGCTACTCGAGGCCTGAGCGCAGTGAGCAGCAAACCGCCGATGATCACCAGCGCGTTCGTCCCGCTCGCGCTGGTGCCGAA
>ENA-ORXM01002439-ORXM01002439.1-marine-metagenome-genome-assembly--contig:-NODE-2439-length-21604-cov-4.240210_pt1 | contig 21604 bp, 20 predicted proteins | sample MGYA00237867_ERZ511480 | MGnify/ENA primary metagenome ERZ511480 (study PRJEB26309, sample SAMN06266103) | marine metagenome | isolation source: Algal blade | place: United Kingdom:Sidmouth, United...
CGTTGCCACACCAGCCGGTTGTTCGTGACCTGATCTCTGATCTGACGCACTTCTACGCGCAGCACGCCAGCATCATGCCGTGGCTTGAGACGAAGACGAACACGCCAGCGAAAGAGTGGAAGCAGTCCATTGAGGACCGTGAAAAGCTGGATGGTTTGTACGAATGTGTGATGTGCGCATGTTGCTCCACGTCGTGCCCGTCGTATTGGTGGAACGGTGACAAATATCTTGGGCCAGCAGCGTTGCTGCACGCCTACCGTTGGATCGTCGATAGCCGTGATGAGGCGACAGGCGAGCGGTTGGACGAGCTGGACGATCCGTTCAAACTGTACCGTTGCCACACGATTATGAACTGCGCAAAAACCTGCCCCAAGGGGCTAAACCCTGCCAAGGCAATCGCGTCGATCAAAAAGAAGATGGTCGAGCGCGTTATCTAGGTCGCGTCACGCCTGATGTGAAATTGCGCCGTTCCTTTGGTTGGGGGCGGCGTTTTTGTTTGTGGTTTCGGGGGTTAGAAACAAAAAAGGGTTTCGTTTCAGTCTGCGATGGGGTTTGGTCCACGGATGACAATTGAACCCGAAGATGCGGCCGCGCGCCGCGCCGTGCCCCCTGTGATTTGCTATCCGGTAGAGGCATTGCCGCAGCCTGATTTGCCGCTGTACCACGCGTCGCGAGAGGGGGCTGTTCTGGTGTCGGAGGTCACGGTACCCCCGCGCGATGCGGCGGCGATCGAAGTGCCAGCGGGGCATTTCTTGCGGATGCAATCAGTGGGCGGGCCGCAGGTCGGGGACCTGAACCTGTTTGCGCGCGAAAATCTGGCAGAGCGGTTCTATTCGGGCAAAACGCGCGCGTTGCATGGGACGCATATCACGACAGGTGACCGGATGTGGTCTTCGTTTCCGTATCTGCGCCCGATGGCGACCGTCGTTGCGGATACGTTGAACTGGTATGGCATGGACGCATTTGGCGGGTCGGTGCATGACGTGATTGGCACACGTTGCGATCCTTATACGGGCAATTTGCTGGCGGGCGATCAATACCACCATTGTTGTCATTCCAACCTGACACGCGCCTTGGCGGATCATTGCGGCATGACATTGGCCGAGGCCGAGCCGCATGTGCATGACGTCATGAACCTGTTCATGTGCACAGGTTTCACCCGCGACACAGGGCAGTATTTTATGAAAGCCAGCCCCGTGCGCGAGGGCGATTATCTGGAGCTATTTGCCGAGATTGACTTGCTAGCGGTGCTAAGCGCCTGTCCGGGCGGCGATTGCAGCACGAAGCATTCCAGTGATGCGGCAACCTGCCATCCGTTGTTGATGCAGGTCTATGCACCCGAGGCTGGCGCGCTCGACGGATGGGTGCCGCCGCAGATCAATACCTACGACCGCACCCACGGCCGTTAGGCAAATGCGGCTGCGAGGGCGATCTCGACCATGTCGCCAAAGCTGCTTTCGCGGTCTTGGGCGGGCAATGCCTCTTTGGTCAAAAGGTGATCGGACACGGTCAGCACGGCGAGGGCGCGGCGGTTGTGGCGAAGCGCAAGATTGTAAAGCTCGGCTGCTTCCATTTCCACAGCAAGGACACCGTGGCGCACCATTTCCTCGTTCAGATCGGGGCGTTCGTCATAGAACACATCCGCCGAATAGATGCCGCCGACGTGGGTCGTGGCGTCCTTGGCCTTGGCGGCTGCGTGGGCTGCGGACAGCAGACCAAAGTCGGCGCAGGGGGCAAAGTTGAATTCCTTGAATATCCCGCGCGAAGGCGTCGAGATGTTTGACGCCGTCATGGCCAAGATCACATCGCGGATGCCCACGTGGTTTTGCATCGCGCCACATGACCCGATGCGGATCAGGGTTTGCGCGTCATATTGGGTGATCAATTCATTGGCGTAGATCGACAAGGATGGCATCCCCATGCCCGAACCTTGGATCGTGACCGGATTGCCGCGCCATGTGCCGGTGTAGCCAAGCATGCCGCGTACCTCGTTGACCAGACGGGCATCGTCGAGGAATGTTTCGGCGGCCCATTTGGCACGGTACGGGTCGCCAGGCATCAAGACGGTGGGGGCGATATCGCCGGATTTAGCGCCGATGTGAAGTGACATGTGTGGAATCCTTGTGTTGCTGCCGTTAATCTAGGCGCAATCTGGCCCGAATTGGAGAGGGAAATGCGCAAGCTGATTGCGATGATTGTGATTTGCCTGTCGGGTCAGGCTGCGGCGCAAGATGCGGCCGAACTGGCAGTGGCCAAAGAGATGCTGACCCGTATGCAGCCCCATTCGTTCCAAAAGAAGCGCGAGTACTGCGGCTATGTCGGGTATAACGCGGATGGTGTGATGGTCGCGACGCCGCCTGTCGCTGGCGATCTTGCGTCGTGCGGTGCGCCATTTCCCCGTGATATCGCCGTGACTGCGTCGTATCATACCCACGGAGACTACGATGATGGGTACTTTAACGAAGTGCCAAGCATCGTGGATATGGAAGGCGATCAGAAATTTTATATGAACGGCTATGTCGCCACGCCGGGTGGGCGGTTATGGTTTGTTGATACGCAACGCATGGTCACATTTCAGGTTTGCGGGATTGGATGCCTGCCATCAGCGCCGTCGTTTCGCAAAGGCGATCCGGTGGCTCAAAAATACAGTTACGACGCGTTGCGCGAAAAGTTAGGACATTAGATGAAATATGCGATCCCTTTGATTTTGGCAGTGATGCCTGTGGTTGGCCATGCGCAGCAGGCGGATGAGGTCGGTCTGGTAAAGTCTATATTCGAGACGTTGCAGCAAACGTCGATCATGGAAAATGTGGAATACTGCGGCTATCTGGGGTTCAACGTCGATGGGCAGTTGATCCATTCGCCACCCACCCGCGGGGACGAAGGCAGCTGTTTGTCGGACGATCCGGTGCATATCGATGTCATCACGGCGTCCTATCACACCCACGGCGCCCATTCGCCCGATTACTTCAACGAAGTACCAAGCGGTGCGGACATGGAGGGCGATGCGGATGAAGGTATCGACGGATATGTCGCCACACCGGGTGGGCGGCTTTGGTATATTGATACGGTCGATATGACCGCGTCACAGTTGTGCGGCATCGGGTGTTTGCCGATGGACGCCGCCTTCGTTACGGGGCAAAGCGGGGATATCGCGCCCAGCTATTCCTATGATCAACTGGTCACGAAACTGGACGAGTAATCACTCGGCGGCCAGTTTGCGTGGATCCACAAGGGTGATGATGTCGCTCATGATCTTGTTCAGTTCAAAATCTTTGGGCGTGTAGACGGCAGCGACGCCCATGTCGCGCAAGCGGGCTGCGTCGTCTTCGGGGATGATGCCACCTGCGACGACAGGGATATGGCCCAGCCCTGCATCGTTCAACCGTGCGATCACATCGCCGATCAACGGGATATGAGAGCCGGACAGGATCGACAGCCCGATGACATGGGCATCGTCATCGGCTGCGGCAGTCACGATTTCTTCGGGTGTGAGGCGGATACCCTCATAGGCAATATCCATACCGCAATCGCGGGCACGCGCTGCGATTTGTTCCGCCCCGTTAGAGTGACCGTCAAGGCCGGGTTTACCCACGAGGAATTTCAATCGGCGGCCAAGCGCCACGCTGACAAGATCAACCTGCTCGCGCAATTCGTCCAATCCTTCGGTCCGGTTGGAGGGGTTCCTGCTGACGCCGGTGGGCGCGCGATATTGGCCAAAGGCTGCGCGGATCACATCGGACCATTCGCCCGTGGTGACACCTGCGCGAGCGCAAGCAATTGACGGGATCATGATGTTGGTGCCGTCTTTGGCCGCCTGCGCGAGATCGGCAAGTGCGAGGGTCACAGCGCCACCGTCGCGGTCACGTTTCCACGCGCCTAGGCGGCGCAGTTGATCGGCCTCGGCGGCGGGATCGGCGACCATGATGGCGTCGTCCCCCGCGGTGAGCGGCGATGGTTCGCCCGCCTGCCATTTGTTGACGCCCACGACTGTGGTGCTGCCGTCCTCGATACCTGCGATGCGGGCTGCGTTGGAATCTACCAAGCGTCCTTTCATATAGGCGATGGCACCTACGGCGCCGCCCATGCCGTCGATCTGGGCCAGTTCGGCGCGCGCCCCTTCCTTAAGGGCCGCAACCTTGCGGTCAATCGCAGGGTTGCCGTCGAACAGGTCGTCGAATTCCAAAAGGTCGGTTTCATACGCGAGGATCTGTTGCATCCGTAGTGACCATTGCTGATCCCACGGGCGCGGCAGGCCAAGCGCCTCGTTCCACGCGGGCAGTTGCACGGCGCGGGCGCGGGCGTTTTTGGACAGGGTCACAGCGAGGGTTTCGAGCAGGATGCGGTAGACGTTATTTTCCGGCTGCTGTTCGGTCAGGCCAAGCGAGTTGACCTGCACGCCATAACGGAAGCGGCGGTATTTCGTGTCCTCGACGCCGTAGCGGGTCGCGCAGATTTCATCCCACAATTCGACGAAAGCACGCATTTTGCACAGCTCGGTCACAAAGCGGATGCCCGCGTTCACAAAGAACGAGATGCGGCCCACCATGGCTGGAAAATTCTCGGCGGGTACTTTGTCGCGCAGGTCATCCAGAACGGCGCAGGCGGTGGCAAGTGCGAAGGCAAGCTCCTCCTGAGGTGTCGCGCCCGCCTCTTGCAGGTGGTAGCTGCACACGTTCATCGGGTTCCATTTGGGCAGATGTTCGCGGGTATAGGCGGCCACGTCGGTGATCATGCGCAAGGACGGTTCGGGCGGGCAAATATAGGTGCCGCGCGACAGGTATTCCTTGATGATATCATTTTGCACGGTGCCTTGCAGGGCGGACACGTCGACGCCCTGTTCCTCGGCCACGGCGATATAGAGCGACAAAAGCCAAGGGGCGGTCGCGTTAATCGTCATGGATGTGTTCATCTGGTCCAGCGGGATGTCGTTGAACAGCGCGCGCATATCGCCCAAATGGCTAACGGGCACGCCGACCTTACCGACCTCGCCCTTGGCCAGCACATGATCGCTGTCATATCCGGTTTGCGTCGGCAAATCGAAGGCCACGGAAAGCCCGGTCTGCCCTTTGGCCAGATTGCCCCGATAAAGTGCGTTGGACGCAGCAGCGGTGGAGTGTCCGGCATAAGTGCGAAAAAGCCATGGGCGGTCTTTCTGCGGGTGCGACATGGGGCTCTCCTTGGTGAACGCGGCGAAATTATATTTCGCCATAAGGTTATTATCAGTCATTTTCTGGCGCTGTCAATTCGCCGCAACGCGGCATGGTGGGATTTACCCCGACTGCGTTCCCTGTCAGTGTCACCCAATGACGCAAACGGTTTCCATGCCCATCTGGGCTTTTGTTCTTATCTTGCTGTTTGCGGCGGTGACGTTCGCGTCACATTTTCTGTTTCCGTCAGTGCGCTGGTTTTTCCGCAAACGCGCAGAGCGTGTGATTGCAAAACTCAACAAGCGCCTGACCCGCCCGATCGAGCCGTTCAAGCTGGCGCGGCGCTACGATATGATCCAGCGGCTGATCTATGATCCCGAAGTCACGCAAGCCGTTGCCGACTACGCCCGCGAGGAAAAAATCCCCGAGAATGTCGCGTTCGAAAAAGCACGCCATTATGCACGCGAAATTGTCCCGTCGTTTTCAGCCACGGCCTATTTCACCGTGGGTATGCGGCTGGCGCGGTGGTTGACCCATGCGCTGTACCGCGTGCGGCTTGGTGCGTTCGACCGTGATGCGCTAGAGAAAATCGACCCTGATGCGACGGTGATCTTTGTGATGAACCACCGCAGCAATATGGATTATGTGCTGGTGACACATTTGGTCAGTCGTGCAGGCACGCTGTCCTATGCCGTGGGTGAATGGGCGCGGGTCTGGCCGCTGAGTGCGCTCATCCGGCTGTGGGGCGCGTATTTTATCCGCCGCCGCTCACGCGGGGCGCTCTATCGCAAGGTGCTGTCGCGCTACGTGGCGATGGCGACCGAGGGCGGGGTGACGCAGGCGGTCTTTCCGGAAGGGGGGCTGACCCGTACCGGCGCGTTGCAACCCGCGAAACTGGGATTGCTGGCCTATATGGCCGAGGGGTTCCAGCCGGGGGTCTCCCGCGACGTGGCCTTCGTTCCCGTGGGGCTGAACTATGACCGGGTACTCGAGGACCGCATCCTCACCGAAGGGGGCGGAGAGGGGCGCTTCCGCTTCAGCCCGCTGGCCTTCGCAGGATTTCTCGGGCGTCTGTCATGGCTGCGGCTGACGGGACGGATGCACCGTTTCGGCTATGCCTGCGTCAGCTTCGGTGCGCCGCTCTCCCTGACGGAGTTCATGCGCGAACGGGGCGGGGCCGATATCGATGCGCTGGGTGCCGACCTGATGCAGCGGGTGGGGGCCGTGGTTCCGGTCCTGCCGGTCTCCCTCGTCGCGACCGTCATGCAGGAAGCCGAAAGCCCCTTGAGTCCGCTGGAGGTGAAGGTCCGCACGCAGGCCCTGATGCACAGCCTCGTCGCCGCCGGTGCCCATGCCCATATCCCGCGCGGCGATGACGATTATGCCGTGGATGTCGGCCTGCGCATGATGCGCCTGCGGCAGTTGGTGATCGAGGAGGACGGCCTTCTCGTCGCGAATCCGAAGGAAGGCCTGCTGCTTGCCTATTATGCCAATGCCATCGCCCATCTCCCGCAGATGAGCGCCTGATACGTCATCTGCGGGCCGATGGGACATGAAGGGGGTTTGCTACCTCTGCGACCCTCTGGCCTCCCGGCCTCCTTCTTCGATGATGGGCAGATAGATGATCTGCTCGTTGTTGTAGAACTGCTGCGCGTTACGGCGTTCGCCCTTGCCGTCGTTGCGATTGCCGCGTTCGCCGTCGCGTCTTTCCTGCTTGCGCCGCTCCTGTCTGGCTTCGCGATCCTGCTCGCGCAGGATTTCCTGCCGCTTTGCTTCATCGTCCTGCAGGCGCTCGCGCTCCTCGATCCGGGCGTCGCGTCTTTCCTGCTTGCGCCGCTCCTGTCTGGCTTCGCGTTTCTGCTCGCGCAGGATTTCCTGCCGCTTTGCTTCATCGGCCTGCAGACGCTCGCGCTCCTCGATCCGGGCGTTGCGCCTTTCCTGCTTGCGACGCTCCTTTCGGGCTTCGCGTTTCTGCTCGCGGATGCGTTGCTGGCGCTGTTCGAGTCGGTCCTGCCGACGGGCTTCCTCGAACTGCCTGCGACGGTCGAAGGCCTCGAACTGCTGACGACGCTCGTAGGAATCGCCCCGGTAACGGCGATCGTCGTCGCTGTCGTCATCCGCGAAGATCGTCCCGAGGATGGCCGCACCGACCAGCCCGCCGATCAGGGCCGTGGTTCCCGTCTGGGAAGGGCCGGCATAGGATGGCTGGCCATAGGGCGTCGGTACGGGCTGTGTCCGGGGAGCGGGTACCCAGGTCACGCTCGGCTGCGGCGCGCCGTATTCGGGTTGCGCGTAGACCGGCGGCTGTGGTGCAGGCTGCTGCGCGTAGGTCGGGGCGGGATAGAGGGGTTGGTCGGCATAGCCCTGCTGTCCGTAATAGGGCGTCGGAACGCTGCCCTGCGGAGCCGGGGCATAGACGGTCGTGTTGCCCGTGACCGGGGGAGCGTAGGTCGGCGGGACATAGGGCTGTGCCGGTCCGACCGACCCGACCTGGGCGTTGGAATAGGTCGTCGTCGGCGCGGGCTGTGCGGGCAGCGTGCCATAGATGACGGTATTGTCGTAGCCTTGGTCCGGCGCGGCATAGGTCGTCGTGGCGGGTGCGGTATAGGTCGTCGCCGGGGGGGCCTCGTAGGTCTGGACCGGTGCGGTAGGTGCCGGATAGACCGGGTCCGTCACGCTCGGATAGGCGGTGGCGGGCTGCGTATAGGTCGGCGCGGCATAGCTCGGCTGCTGGTACTGATAGGTGGGCTGGCTCTGGTAGGTCTGTGCCGAGGCGGTGCCGATGGTGAGGGCCGCACTGCCCATCAGGGTCAGCAGAGTTGCGAGAGGGCGGTTCGGTCGGGTCATGTCGTTCTCCTTGGCATGGCCAGTGACGCATTCGGCCAGTGACGTATTCAGATGGTCGAATTCGGCGGTTGGCAGTCCGTTCATGGCTATCATACGCACAGAACGCGCCTTTCCGGCACTCTGAACGTCAAAATCCAGAAAATGCCTTACTTGTACAAACGAACGGAACGGGAGTAGCGTTCCCCGCCATGATCGAGGGGAGACCGCTACCATGAAATCGGGACGCCATTTTCTGCAGATTCCGGGGCCTACCAATACCCCGGACCGCATCCTGCGCGCCATGCATCGCGCCGTCATCGACCATCGCGGTCCGACCTTCGCCGAATTGGGCGAAACCGTGCTGCAGGACATCAAGGACGTCTTCAAGACGAAGAACCCCGTCATCATCTATCCGGCTTCGGGTACGGGGGCATGGGAGGCGGCTCTCGTGAACGTGCTGGCCCCGGACGATGCCGTCCTGATGTACGAAACCGGCCAGTTCGCGACCCTGTGGAAGAAGATGGCCGACAAGCTCGGCCTCGATGCCACCTTCATGCAGGGCGACTGGCGCTCGGGCGTGAATGCGGCGGCGATCGGCGAGGCGCTGGCCGAAGACAGGGCGCATACCTTCAAGGCCGTCTGCGTCGTCCATAACGACACCGCCACGGGCATCACCAGCGATATCGCCGCCGTGCGCAGGGCCATGGACGATGCGGGGCACCCGGCGCTTCTCATGGTCGATACCATCTCCTCGCTCGGCTCCATCGATTTCCGCACCGACGAATGGGGCGTCGATGTCGTGGTCGCCGGATCGCAGAAGGGTCTCATGCTGCCCCCCGGCCTGTCCTTCAACGCGGTCGGCGCGAAGGCGCTCGCGGCGGCGAAGGATGGCGGTGCGAGACGCTCCTACTGGGACTGGCACGATATGCTCGGCCCCAATGCCAGCGGCTTCTTTCCCTACACGCCCGCCACCACCTTGCTCTACGGGTTGCGCGAGGCGCTCGACATGCTGGCGGAGGAGGGCTTGGAGAACGTCTTCGCCCGCCATGCCCGCCATGGCGAGGCGACCCGCAAGGCCGTGCGGGCATGGGGTCTCGATATCCTCTGCCAGAACCCGGACGAATATTCCAACGCCCTCACCGCCGTCCTGATGCCCGACCGCAAGGGGGCAGACGCCCTGCGCGCGACCATCCTCGACGGGTTCGACATGTCGCTCGGGACGGGCTTGAACAAGGTCGCCGATCAGGTCTTCCGCATCGGTCACTTGGGCGATTTCAACGATCTCATGCTCATGGGCACCCTCTGCGGTGTCGAGATGGGCCTGCAACGGGCGGGCGTCGCCCATGAGAAGGGCGGGGCGCAGGTGGCGCTGGATTTCCTTGCCGAATCCTGAATAACTGTGGTGCACCAGATTATCAGACCCCGAAAACGGGGCGATTCCAAGGGAGAGAAATGCATGTTCATCCGGACGATCACCGCTGCCGCCCTCGCGGCAATCCTCGCCAGCCCAGCCCTCGCCGCCGACATGACGCTGAAATTCGGCCATGTGGGCAAGCCCGGCTCGCTCTTCGAGGAAAGCGTCGAGGCCTATGCCAAATGTGCCAATGCGGCGCTGGGCGACAAGGCGGAAATCCAGACATTCGGCTCCAGCCAGCTCGGCAAGGACAAGGAACTGCTCCAGAAGCTCAAGCTCGGCCAGATCACCTTCGCCCTGCCGTCTTCGGTCATGTCCTCGGTTTCCGATGAGTTCGGCATCTTCGAGATGCCCTATATCATCAAGGACCGCGAGCACATGAAGCGCGTCCAGAAGGAACTCGGCCCGACCTTCCAGAAGGCCGCGAACGACAACGGCTATCATATCCTCGGCTATTTCGAGAACGGCTTCCGCAATATCACCAACAATACCCGGCCCATCGATGTGCCGTCCGACCTCGAAGGCATCAAGCTGCGCACGCCCAAAGGGTCGTGGCGCGTGAAGATGTTCAAGCTCTATGGCGCGAACCCCACCCCGATGGCCTTTTCCGACGTCTTCACCGCGCTCAAGACCGGCGTGATCGACGGGCAGGAAAACCCCTACGCCCAGATCGCCTCGGCGAAGTTCCAGGAAGTGCAGAAATACCTGTCCAAGACGGGTCACGTCTACACGCCCGCCTACATCCTGACCTCCAAGAAGCATTACGCGAAGCTGCCCCAGGACGTGCGCGACGAGCTGGAAACCTGCGCGGCCTCCACGCAGGCCTTCGTCTACAAGCGCGCCGCCGAACTGGAAGTCGAACTGCTGAAGGTGATCGAGGATGCGGGCGTCGAGGTGATCGACCCGGACAAGGACGCCTTCATCGCTGCATCCAAACCGATCTATGACGAGTTCGCGGAAACCGTCGAAGGTGGCCGCGAACTGATCGATACGGTGCAGGGTCTGGCCGCCTCCAACTGATCGCATAGTCGACGGCAGAAGCAACGCATCCCCGGACGACGCGACAGCGTTCGTCCGGGGTCTCGACAGACGCGAGGCCCCGGATCGCGCTCCGATCGCCGGGGAATGCGGTTTTCTCAATTCGCCCGGAAAACGACCATGACCGCCCTCAAGAACATCCTCGAATGGTTGCTGGAATGGGCGACCATCATTCTGATGATCGCCCTGACGGTCGTCGTCGTCATCGCGGTGATCGCCCGCATCATGGGCGATTCGTTCTCCTGGTATGACGAGGTCGCCTCGATCATGCTGTCCTGGATCACCTATTACGGGGCCGCGCTCGCCGCCCTGAAACGCCGCCATATCGGCTTCGACTCCGTGCTGCTCGCCATGCCACAGGGCCTCCGCATGGCGGCAGCGATCTTTGCGGAGCTGGTGGTGCTCGCCTTCTTCGTCCTGCTCGCCTGGGCGGGCCTGACGGTACTGGAGGTGCTGGCCGGCGACACGCTCGACTCGCTGACATGGGTGCCGGTGCAGTTCACCCAGTCGGTCATTCCCATCGGCGCGATCCTCTTCATCGTCGCGCAGCTCCTTTCCATGCCCGAATACCTGCGCACCGTGCGCGAAGGCATCTCGCTGGAGCATCCCGAGATCGTGGAGGAAAAGGCGTGATGCCCTTTGCCACCGACGAAGGCGATCCATACCGGCTTGGCCCACGATCTCAGGCAACGTCCGGAGCGGCATCGTTCAGATGGTGTGTCGAGCCATACCGAGAAGTACGGCATCCATACCCTCGTATAGGTCGAGACGCACGCAACCCTGGATGCGGCGCTTCTCCGCAAGCGACGGTCGAAGCGATGGAGACGCGAATGGAAGGACGACCCGATCGCGAGCATCGATCCCGATCGGAGCGACTTGTCGGCGCAGGTTCCGTTCCGACCGTCGAGGCCCCGGCGCAAGGCCGGGGATGCGACAGGAGTTTTCCATGCTGATCGCCCTCATGTTTCTCATCCTGCTGGCGCTGATGCTCATCAACGTGCCGATTGCCGTGGCGCTGGCCGTGGCCGGGGTGATGGGCCTTCTGGTCACGGAAGGGCCGGGCAGCCTCGTGACCGTCGCGCTCGACATGTATGACGGCTCGACCAAGTTCTCGCTGATCGCCATTCCGATGTTCGTGCTGGCCGGGGCCATCATGAACGCGACCGGCATCACCGTGCGCCTCATAAACTTCGTTTCCGCCCTGATCGGATTCGTCCGGGGCGGGCTGGCGATGGTCAATGTCGGCGTATCGCTCTTCTTCGCGGAAATCAGCGGCTCGGCGGTCGCCGACGTCGCCGCGATGGGGTCGATCATGATCCCGGAGATGAAGAAGCGCGGCTATTCCAAGGAATTCGCCGCTGCCATCACCTCCTCCTCCGCCTCGCTGGCCATCATCATCCCGCCCTCGATTCCGATGATCCTCTACGCGGTCTCGGCGGGGACGTCGGTCGAGCAGCTCTTCGTCGCCGGGGTCGTACCCGGCCTGCTGGGGGCGGCGGGACTGATGGGCGTCGCCGCCATGTTCGCGCGGCGCTACAACCTGCCCGTCGAGCAGGCATTCGACATGCCACGCCTCAAGGCGACCTTCATCGAGGCACTGCCCACCTTCGCCCTCCCGGTCATCATCCTCGGCGGCATCTTCGGTGGCTGGGTCACGGCGACCGAGGCCGCCGGTCTCGCAGTGCTGGCCTCCATCGTCGTCGGCGCATGGTATCGCGAGGTGGACCTGCGCCAGCTCAAGACCGCCATGCTCGACGGCGGGATGCAGACGGCGGTGGTCATGCTTCTCGTCGCGGCCTCCGTGCTGATGGGCGGCTTCCTGACCCGCGCGCAGGTGCCCCAGCAGATCGCCGCCGACCTGCTGGCCTTCACCGACAACAAATACGTCATCCTCGCGATCCTGAACGTCTTCTTCCTCGTCATCGGCTTCTTCCTGCATTCGGCGGCGGCGATCATCCTCGTCGTGCCCATCGTCATCCCGCTGATCCAGGGCGCAGGCATCGACCCCGTGCATTTCGGCCTCGTCGTCACGCTGAATCTGGCCATCGGACAGCAGACGCCCCCCGTGGCCAGCGTGCTCATCACCTCATGCTCCATCGCGCGGGCGAATGTGTGGGAGGTATCGAAGGTCAACATCTGGTTCGTCGCGGTGCTTCTGGCCGTCCTGATGATGTGCACCTACATCCCCGCCATCCCGATGTTCCTCGTGGAGTATTTCTACCGATGACCCTGACCCTCGAAATCGCCCGCGCCATGGTCCGCGCGATCCTCGATACCGGGGCCGAAGCCGGGATGAAGCCGCTATCCGTCTGCGTCGTCGATGCGGGCGGCCATCCCATCGCCTTCGAGCGGTCGGACGGGGCCAGCCCGATGCGGTTCAGGGTGGCCTACGGCAAGGCCCATGGCGCGGTGATGATGGGCATCGGCTCGCGGGCCTTGTTCGAGCGCGCCGAGGCCCAGCCCTATTTCATCCAGTCGATGAACGCGCTGGCGAACGGTGCGCTCGTGCCCGTCCCCGGCGGGGTGCTGATCCGCTCCGGTGGCGCGATCATCGGCGCGGTGGGCGTCACCGGGGACAGCTCGGACAACGATGAGACCTGCGCGGTCGCCGCCATCACCGCCGCCGGATTCGAGGCCGATACGGGAGCAAGCGCATGAGCGACGACATCCTCTACGCCATCGACGAAGGGATCGGCACGATCACCTTCGACCGCCCCGACCAGCGCAATGCCTTCACCTTCGCGATGTACGACCGCCTCGCCGAGATTTGCTCGACCGTGCCGGCGGACGGGTCCGTCAAGGCCATCGTGATGCGCGGAGCGGGAGGGCGGGCCTTCGCCGCCGGAACCGACATGACCGAGTTCAAGGGCTTCTCGACCCCCGCCGACGCGCATCGATACGAGGAAGATGCCAACGCCGTCTTCACCGCCATCGAGAAATGCCCCGTCCCCACCGTCGCCGCCATCACCGGGGCCTGCACCGGGGGCGGCGGGGCCATCGCTGCCGCCTGCGACCTGCGCATCTGCGACGAGCGGCTGAAATTCGGCTTCCCCATCGCCCGCACGCTGGGCAACTGCCTCGCCATCGCGAATCTCAACCGCCTTTCGGCCCTGATCGGTCAGGGCCGCGTGCGCGAGATGATCTTCACCGCCCGCCTGCTGGGCGCGGAGGAAGCCGAGCGCATCGGTCTCGTCTCCGAAATCCTGCCCGATGCCGAGGCCGTCATCGCCCGCGCGGAGGAGCTGGCCCGTACTCTCGCCTCCCACGCCCCGCTCACTCTGCGCGCCACCAAGGAGGCCCTGCGCCGTCTGCGCGTCGATGGCCCCGGCGCTGCGGATTCCGATCTCGTGGAGATGTGCTACATGAGTGCCGATTTCCGCGAGGGAATGGACGCTTTCCTGTCCAAGCGCGCTCCGGACTGGAAGGGCCGCTGAGCCTCGTCTCAGATTTTCGCGATGGCCCGCGCCAGCGACTCGCAATCATAGGGCTTTTGCACCATCGGCGTATCCGGAAACAGTTCGTTCAACTCGCGCATCTCGCCATACCCCGTCGCGAAGATGAAGGGTATTCCGTCCCGCGAGAGCCGCTGGGCCACCGGTGTACTGGTCTCCATCCCCAGATTGACGTCGAGCAGCGCGAAATCGAACGCCTTCTCGTCCATCTCCCGGATCGCCTGCCTGTTGCTGGAGGCCGTGACGACCGTCTCCGCGCCGAGTTCCGTGAGGAAACTTTCCGCATCGAGCGAGATGATCATGTTGTCTTCCACGAGAAGCACGTTGCCGAGCGACACCGACGCACGGGCCACCGCCTCACTCGCCGCGACGGGTCGGGTGCGGCGGGTCTCGAAGCGGTCGATGCCATCCGCCGGAACGGCGAAGGTGGCCCGCACCCCGGCAGGATCGTAGACGACTTCCGCCGTACCCTTCAGTTCGTAGGGGATGGAGCGTTCGATGATCGTCGTGCCGAAGCCCCGCCGGGTCGGCGCGATCACCGGCGGCCCGCCGGTCTCCTCCCATCCGATCTGCAATACCCCATTTGCGCCGTGCTCCAGAGAGACGGTGACGTTCCCCAGTGAATCCACCAGCGCGCCGTATTTGGCCGAGTTCGTCAGCAGTTCGTGGATCACGAGGGCCATCGTGGAAAACGCATGGGGATGCAGCATCGCATCCGGCCCCGTCACACGGATACGGCTCTGCCGATCGCCCAGATACGCCGCCGCCTCGGTCTGGATGAGATCGTAGAGGGATGCCGTCGACCAGTTCTCCCGCGTGATCTGGTCATGGGCACGGGCGAGGGCATGGATGCGGCCCCCGATCACCTTGGTGAAGGCATCGATATCGTCCTGACCATCCGCGCTCTGCTTGATCAGGCTCTTGATGAGATTCAGGATATTGCGGACCCGGTGATTCAGTTCCGCGATCAGTAATTCCTGCTGCTCCTGCGACCTGGCCTGTTCGAACATACTCGCACTTGCCATGCGCAGCACCACTTCCATCAGCGTCACGCGCAGGGATTCGGCGGTCTGCATCTCCTCGTCCGTCCAGTCGATGCAGTGATGGCGCAGGGTCTGCTTCCATGCCTCGAAACTCTTGCGCGGGGTCAGGCGGGTGCCGTTCGGTCCGGCCTCGACGGGCTTGTCCGGGCTTCCGGCCCAGCGAACGGACTGGACGACCTCCTGCCGGAACAGGATGATGTAGTCCCTCGGCTTGCGCGATACCGGAAGCACCAGCGCCCCCGCCGCCCGCTCGGCGAAAGCCTGCGCCATGGGAAAGGGCCGCGACAGACAGTTCGTCGAGAACAGGCGGCCCGCAGCGGTCGTATTCAGAAAAGGAACGAGCGTCGCGAAATCCTCCTGGGTCGGGGTCTTGCCGACCGAAAGGAACTCTCCGTCAATCCATCCGACCGCGCCGTCATGGGGAATGACCGGCGCGACGGCCTCGATGATCGCCTCGAAATTATCGCTGATCGAAGTGTTCTCGGCGAGGCGTACCATCAACCGGTCGTGCAGCATACGGCCTCTGTCGGTCGCCGACCGTTCCGCATCGCCCTGCTTCTGATCCAGCAGGAAGGAGAAGAACTGCGCGAACAGTTCCGCCGCCGTGCGCACCGGATAGGTGGGAACCATCGGAATCTCGTGGTGGCAGGCGAACAGCCCCCACAGCTTTCCCCGGCGCAGGATCGATATCGACATGGAGGCGCGCACGCCCATGTTGCGCAGGTATTCCAGATGGATCGGCGACACGGCCCGCGTCGTGCTCATGCTCAGGTCGAGGGGCTGGCCCTCGGGGCTGAGAACCGGCACGATCTCGGCTCCCTCGTCATCGACATCCGCGATCACGCGCAGGAGGTTACGCTCATAGAGCGCACGGGCCTGCCGGGGAATATCGGAGGCGGGATATCGCAGCCCCAGATAAGGCTCCATTCCCGGCATACAGGCTTCCGCGATCACCTCGCCGCTGTCATCGGCGCCGAAGCGATAGACCATCACGCGATCGTAATCCGTCAGGGCCTTGACCTGCCGGACGGCGATATCGCACAGGCCCTTCAGGTCCTTCGCGCCTTTCATCCGCTCGACCATGGGTTTGACGTAGCTGCTCGGGTCCGTGCGCCGGTTCGCCGCGCATCGCTCGCCTTCGATGACGATCGAGCGTCCCGACACGTGGATGGCCACGTCGAAGGGGCCACCGTCGATGCCCAGATGCAGATCGAACAACCGCCCGACCGAATCCGGCCCGGACAGCATCTGAAGCTGCGTGCGCATGTCGTGGATCGCATCCCTGTCGAAGAGATCGCCCAGGGGCATTCCGGTCCGGATCTCGCCGTCGATGCCGAGCATATCCCCGGCATTGCGCGAGACATGGCTCACGATCCAGTCGCTCGTGACGGCGATCAGGAATCCGAAATGCTGCACCCGCCCCGGTATGTGGATCGGCTCGCGGTCGCAATTGGTGAGGTCGATATCCTCGCGTCGAAGCGCAGGATCGACGTCAGGCGAACTCATGACAGGCCCCTTCCTGCAGGACGAGCGTGAGGCAATGATCGAAGAGCGCGAAAGTCTTCTCCGCTCCTGCCGAGAGCTGGTCGAGCCGGTCGGCGGCACGGGGCGAATCCATCGCCTGCTCGATGGCCTTCTGCAGGATCGGCCAATAGGTCTTCAGGGCCGGAGAGGAGAGATAGCGACGCGCTCCGCGCACCGCCGCGTCCCCGGAACGGCCGTGCTGGCCCGAGAGTACCCTCTGGCCGAAATGCGAACCGGCCACGACATAGGCCGCTCCGAGTGCATCCCCGTCGAAGTCCGGGGCCACTGCGCGCGGCGGATCCAGACCGAGGGCGTGCAGGTCTTCGACCAGCAGGTCTGCCATGGCGGGAGGGCGGCGATCGGCGGGCAGATCGGCCTCGAAGACCGGCATCATCGCGCGATACGCCAGAAGATGGGTTTTCAGAAAGACACCGTAATCGTCCCGCTGTGTCAGATCGAGCACCGAGAAAGCGGCATCGGTACGCCGGTGTGCAGCGCGTGTGAAATCACGCAAGTGGAAGCGAGCGTTCATTGGCCCCGGAAATCTCGTTCAAAAACGAGCAGCTTAGGAGCAAGCGAGTGTCAACTCAACAGGACACTTATTAAAGTAGTTTAACGAAGACGAATAAAATCGTTTCGGTCGGACGGGGGAGGCCCGGTCGCCGGGCTTCGAAACTGCCGGAAAGAGCGCGTTCCGAAGCCGGGCGACGGTGGTCCGTCTAACCTTCGATCCTGTCCTGGGTGCGGGTATCGAAATCCGCCGCGTCGTGGCGCTCGTGAAGCTGGTCTTCCGGCGGCCCGGATATCCGGTTGACCTTGCGGCCCCGCCGTACCGGCTCGCGCGCGGCAATCTCGTCGTGCCAACGGATGACGTTGGTGTAGGATTTCACGTCGAGGAATTCGGCGGCATCGTAGAGCTTGCCGGTCGTCAGCACACCGTACCACGGCCAGATCGCCATGTCGGCGATGGTATAATCCTTGCCGCTCATGAAGCGGTTTTCGGCCAGATGCCTGTCCAGCACGTCCATCTGGCGCTTGGTCTCCATCGTGAAGCGGTCGATCGGATACTGGAACTTCTCCGGCGCATAGGCGTAGAAATGCCCGAAGCCGCCGCCCAGATAGGGTGCGCTGCCCATCTGCCAGAACAGCCATGACAGACATTCGGCCCGCTCCGCCCCGCCTTCGGGCAGGAACGCGCCGAATTTCTCGGCCAGATACATCAGGATCGCGCCCGATTCGAAGATGCGGGTCGGCGGGGTCGTGCTGCGGTCGAGCAGCGCGGGGATCTTCGAATTGGGATTGATCGCCACGAAATCGCTGCCGAACTGATCGCCCTTGCGGATATCGATCACGTAGGCGTCGTATTCCGCGCCCGCATGTCCGGCGGCGAGCAACTCCTCCAGCATGATCGTGACCTTCACCCCGTTCGGCGTGGCCAGCGAATGCAGTTGCAGCGGATGCCTGCCCACGGGCAGTTCGGCATCGTGGGTCGCCCCGGCGGTGGGCCGGTTCGTACTGGCGAACTCCCCGCCGTTCTCCTGATCCCAGGTCCAGACTTTCGGCGGCACGTATTCGGTCATCGTGGCATACTCGCGTCAGGGGTGCCGGTTCCACCGAGATCGGTGTCCGGCCAATACCGGACAGATACCCCGTTTTCCGGACGGGGCAAATGGCATGTCCGATACGGCGATCGCGCCCTCGGGCAGGGGCACATCGCCCGAATCATCACGAAGGATGGATGGCGTCGCCGGGGAGGGTCACAGCATCGCGTCGATGGCCTGCGACAGCGACAGGTAATCCCCGCCCCCGTCATACCGTCGGCCGTTGATGACGAGGGTCGGCGTACCGCCCACCCCGAACACCGCAGCCCCGGCCTTGCGGCGCTGGTTTATGCTCTGGAACAATGCCCCGTCCTTCAGGCAGGCATCGACCTGCTGAGGGCTGAGACCGCGCTGCTTGCCGATGGTCTCTATCCGGTTCAGCCAGTCATCGCCGAAGGCCCAGGAATCCTGGGTCGACAGGTAGTGATGCACGAAGGGCAGATAGGTCTGCGCTCCGCCGCAACGCGCCATGATCGTGGCGGCGAAGGCCGATTCGTTCAGCGGAAAGTCCCGCAGGATGAAGCGGACCTTGCCGGTATCGATATAGTTCGACTTGAGCGCCGGATAGGTTCCGGCATGGAATCTCGCGCAGCTCGGACAGCTCAACGAGGCATATTCGATGATCGTGACGGGGGCCGATGCCGACCCTTCGGCGACATCCCCCGTGAACCCGCCGCTCTCGGTGACGGTCCCCGCATACACCCCCGCAGGGGCGAGAGCCGCCATGCCCGGATCGGCCGGAGCGACGTACTGAACCGTCTCGGCACCTTCCGACCCGGCGGCCCCTGCGGCCCCCATCCCGAAGGCGGTTCCCAGAGCGATGGCGATACCCGCGATGATGCATTTACTCATGGCTTTTTTCCTCGTCCTGCTGCGGTGTGCGAAAGCCCGTCCTTCAGAGCTTGCCATCGATGAATTCCGACAGGGCCGCCGGGTTCATGTCGCCTTCGTATTTCCGGCCGTCGATCAGGACGGTCGGCGTGGCAGTAACCCGAAAGGTCTCGCTGCCGGCGCGATAGCGGTCGATCACGCTCTGGCCCAGGGCCTTGTCCTGAAGGCAGGCATTGATCTTCTCGACGCTCAGGCCCCCGATCCGCGCCATGTCCTGCAACTCGCCCATCCAGTCCTCGGCACGGGTCCAGCGGTCCTGCTGTGACATGAACAGATCGACGAAGGCGAGGTAGCGATCCTCTCCCCCGCAGCGCGCGATGATCGAGGCGGCGATGGCCGGATTGTTGAGCGGAAAGTCGCGATAGATGAACTTCACCTTGCCCGTATCGATGTAATCGGTCTTCAGCGGCTTGTAGATGCGCTCGTGGAACGACGCGCAATGCGGGCAGGTCAGCGAGGCATATTCGATGATCGTCACCGGGGCATCCGCGTCGCCTTCCAGCACGTCGCCCGTGAAGCCGCCCGAATCCGTGACCGTACCGGCATAGATGCCCAGCGGCGCGAGATCGGAAGACGTGACCGCTCCTCCGCCCGTGCTGCTGCCGCTGGCCAGCGAGGCGCGGTCCTGCGCAGCGTCGTCCTGCGACATCATCGACATCGCGCCCCAGCCTGCAACCGCAGCAATCGCGACGATGGCACCGCCTATGAGAAGTCCCTTGTTCATGTTTTTCCTCGTTTCTTACTTCCCGGCTTCCTTGCCGGTCGCCCTTTCGGGGCGTCGTGTGGCGATATTTCTTCCCAGGCGTTCGAGAGCGCCGCGCAGCCCCTCGTCGGCCACGGGTTCGACCATGCTGCGGATGCGTCTCACCTCTTCGGGGCGAGCATGTGGCGCTTCCCGCCCTTTTTTCCGTTCCTCGAAGGCTTCCGGCCCCAGTTGCACCAGCCGGATGCGCGAGATCGCGCGATAGCCGTAATGGGCATTGACCCGTTCGACGATCTGCGGCGTCAGGTGCTGCACTTCCAGCGCCATCGCCCCGGGCGTGCCGACCGTCAGCGTGCCGCCCATTCCCTCGCGCCCCGCATAGCCCAGCTTGACGGGGCGGCAAAGCCCCGCGATCCGCTCGCCCACCACATCGTCCCATTCCGTCAGGATGCGCGGTTCCGAGAATCCCCGCTTCGTGAGGGCAGGGCGGATCAGCCCTTTCGCCGCAGAGGCCGCGCGCACGAAATTCTTGCGACCGTAACGCTTTTTCTGGAACCGGGTGGCCATGGGCGGATCGGAGTCCTCTTCGTCGTACGGCGGGTACTATGCGTCGAAAGGGTAAACCAATGCCAAGGGAATCCGTATCGCGATGACGGGCTTGTGAGACTTTCCGTGGTAAGCGCGATTCCGTACTGACGCCGCAGATTTCGCCTCCCTCCCCGTGAAGCGGGGAGGGACCGAGGGTGGGGCGCGCCACAGGCGCGTGGACATTTCAGCCAGCCATGAACGAAGATTATCGAGACAGACTATTGAGACATAAAATCAGTATACGGACAAAATAGACGCAAGAAGACCCTTCGTCACGCCGCCGCCCGCTCCGCATCGAGCATCGCGAGACACCGCAGCGCGAGATCGTGACAGGTTGCGAGCGCCTTGCCCGCATCGCGCGGGTCCCGCTCCCGATGCCCCGGCGGACGCCCGGAGCGGATCGGCAGGAGCCGCCGCCATGCCCCACCGTACCGCATCCGCTTCCCCCGCCCATACCAGCGCGCCAGCCGCTTCGCCTGCCCCGGCAGATCGTCGAGCGCGTCGAGCATGGCGTCGATGCGCCGCCGCAGGGCCGCACTCTCCACGAGATCGTCATCGGACGGCACGGCCCCCGCCGGTGGCGGGGGTTCATCGAGAAACCGGATGCGCGGCGCGCGTTTGTCCGGGCATGTCCGGGGCGCAGGATCGGGATTGCGCGGCAGATCGGTCAGCGCAAACACCGCCCCCCGCTTGCCTTTGCGCCTGGACCCGCCGCCTTTGTTCCCCCGCTCCCGCGCAGGCATCGCGACGACCGGCAAATCCCGCGCCGCAACGAGGATCAACCGCCGCAGCGCCGATTCCAGCGGCACCAGCTTCGCCAGCACCGCCCGCCACACGACCCGGCGCACCACATCATCGGACCCGAGCAGAACGACCAGCCCCGCGAGCAGCCTCATCAGCCACCCCCGGTTCGCCTCGACCATCCCGTCCCAATCCCAATGCCTCACGCCGTCTCCGTCCAGTTGAACATAACACGAACAAAAAAACCGGAAATACCCCCCAATGTCAACACCGCGCGGTGGTTTGTGAGGGAGTTTTTGCGTCCTACCAGTCCACTATCGCTCACGCTTCGAGTTGGGAGATGTTTGGATGAAGTGAATTAGTTCAGCACCATACTTTTTTTTAAGAGCGTCTATAAACTCCGGTTCCGCACCGTTGGCGAAGCCAAGCAGGCCTTTTAGCTCTGCTAGCGATTTGCTACTGAGCTTCTGTAAAGATGCGTGGTGTACGGCCGCGCGAATATGCCGCTTTCGATTATGTCCAATCGAAACCTTCCCGTCGTTAGTCAGCGTAAGTCCCGTGACCTTACGACCATACCTACGCGTAACCCGCGTAGTTTTATCTTCGTTGATCGTCAGTTTGGGGTACTCGAGC
>ENA-ORXM01002442-ORXM01002442.1-marine-metagenome-genome-assembly--contig:-NODE-2442-length-21566-cov-3.573317_pt1 | contig 21566 bp, 18 predicted proteins | sample MGYA00237867_ERZ511480 | MGnify/ENA primary metagenome ERZ511480 (study PRJEB26309, sample SAMN06266103) | marine metagenome | isolation source: Algal blade | place: United Kingdom:Sidmouth, United...
AGAAGACATTGCAAGGCAAGAAATCAACTACTTAAAAAAGTATAAACATCTCTGTAATGAACAACTCGCATCAAAGCTTCATGCTTATTTGTGGGATAAAAAATTAGTTGAATTACAAGGCAACACCTATGATCATGATAAAGAGGTGAAGAAAATTATAGCTCTGTTGTTAAAGGGGCGGAATGAAAATAACCTTTGGGGTTGGTGGCAAGGCAATCAACTAGAACCTTGGATTAATCAGCACGCCATTAAAGCACTAATCTTCGCAAAACAAGAAGGGTACGAAGTTCCAGATCTTCAAGATGCTGAAAGAGCCATGGTTTTTGAACTTGAGAAAATGAACAACAACCCTCGCCGGGTGATGGATCTGGTTGAGAGTTTAGGACATTTAGAATCTCCGATAGATTATGGGAAATACTTAGACTCCTTGCAGATTGATCCGCAGCAATACGAAAATAGAATTAGGCGAGAATTGATCAAGAAACAACAAGGCTTGCCATTCAATTCTAAATTCATAATCCAACTCATAAAAAGAGATATGCTAGGTGAATTTTCGCTAAAATTGCCAACAGCTACACGGTATTGGTATTATCCTGCAAGTAGAGAATTTGAAATGAATCTTTATGCTTATCAATTGGTTGAAGATGAGAATGTAAAGCGTGGAATGATGAACGAATTACTTGACCAAAGACAAGATAGGCACTACCAAAACACTTATCAATCAAGCCTAATGCTTGACTTACTTGTAAGTTCTGATAAAAAAGAATTATTGACTGGAAAAGAAACGACACTTACAGTCAGTAACAACGAAGTTGTTACTGCATTTCCTTATGAAACACAAATTTTGGATGGTAGCGAGAGGTTTCAAATACGAAAAGAAGGCCCAAGAGATGTATACCTCAGCGCACACTATGAGCAATGGATTGATGAGCCTCAAACTGTTGATTCGCTTTTTAAAGTGAGCACAGCATTTTTTGATGAAAATGGAGTTAAACTTGACACACTTGTAGAGGGTGAGAAAATAACTCTACATGTTGAGGTAGAAGCCTTGTACGATGCAAAATATGTCATGATTTCTGTTCCCATTCCTTCCTCTTGTCAATATCGTTCTAAAAAGAAAGGATATGAAGAAAATCACAGAGAGCATTTTAAGGATGAGACTGTAATTTTCATGGATGATTTTAGAACAGGGGCGAAATCCTTCGAGATTGAATTAATTCCCACTTTTTCAGGGTCATTTACATTAAACCCGGCAACAGTAGAATTGATGTATGCACCGGTTAAGTTTGGTAGAAACGCGCTGAGCAGAATTGAAGTCAACTAAATGTAGAAAGTACATCGTTATTTCGCAACAACCTTTCCACAAAACTCATCTGCATAACTGAAACGAAGCTTGGCATGATCTTGTCTTTCTTTACATAAAAGAAATTCATGAAACTCACCCCACTTCTATTTGTCGTATTTGTATTTGTTATGCTCAGCGGTTGTAGCAAAAAGAACACAGCCTCTAGCACTGTTAAGCCCGAGTTTATTCGTGATGGTGACTTCACCCCGCTCGTACTTGAGTCTGATCAATTAGTTGTTGTAGATTTTTGGGCAAGTTGGTGTGGGCCTTGTAAAATGATGGACCCTGTTCTACAAGACTTTGCAACGGAATACCGTGATGTGAAATTTGTGAAAATTGATGTGGACCGAGACCGTAATGTGAAAGAAGAATACAATGTTTACGGATTGCCTACTCTCATGTTTTTTAAAGATGGTAAGGAAATTTCTAGGCAAGTTGGCTTAACTACGGAAAACACAGTGAGAAACCGCATAGAGCGTTGGCGATAAGTTCTCCACCATTTCAAGCTTGAGATTTGTTTTTTTATTTTGAAGAACTCTGTACGCCTAGCATAAACTAGTCTGCCGTCATTTCTTGCATTGTCTCATCAACCTGTATAGTATTTGCGTCAATAAAGTCTAAGACTTTGTTGAAGTATGCCTCTCCTCCAACTTCCCATAGATTATAATGACCGGCACCTTCAACTGTGTAGAACGCCTTTTTTTTGTGTGGAACAGCATCAAAATTGTGTACGTTATAGTCTATCTTAATTTTTTCGTCTTCACTGCCGTGACTGAATAAAATTGGTTGTGTAACTAACGCAGCGGCGTTACTCGTTTTTGCATCTTCTAAATGAAAGTCTGCCCGTTTAGCTGCCCGCTTAAGTAAGTTTGATGTCAAGGGCTTTATGTTGACCCCGATATAATCTTTGCTGTAATCACCAGCAATCACCTCAAAGTCATGGTAGGTGCTTTCAATAATACCGAATTGTAGTCTTTTTTCTACGGCTAATGAGTGTAAGGCAACCGAACCACCGAGTGAGCGACCCCAAATGCCAAGCGGCGTGTTTGTAAATTCGGGTTGATCGTGCAACCAATCAACCCATGCTTGCACATCAACTTTTTCTTTTACCCCAAATGTCGTGAACTTGCCTGCACTATCTCCATGCGCCCGCAAATCAATTGCTAAGGTTTGGTAAGAACTATCTGCCAGTTCTTGACTCTTTGCTTGCCATGATTCTTTGCGGCCACGTACGCCATGAATTAGGATGATTGTCGCTTTGGTAGTGTCTGTTGTCGAGTTCGTTAAAACGCCAGATAATCGTAAAGTGTCATGTAGAACAGTCACTTGGTTTTGATTTTCCTTTAACGGATAGTCTTTAGGGCTTCGCTTTTTTCTCACAAGTTCAATCATTGGGTTTTTCACCTCAATCACAAGCATTGGGCTATAGAGATAGGCGATGAGAATCGCTCCAAAGAAAACAATAAACCCGATTGCTTTATGCCTCATTTTGAATTGCTCGATAGTCAAAAAACAATTTGATAAGCAAGAAAGGTACAATTGCTAAAATGGTGCTTAAGTTGTTGTGCTCAGTAAATGCACTCTGGTTTCGCCATGCCGTAAAAGCAAAAAGCAAAAACCCTAAGATAATTGAAAGGTGTAAGGTGAGAATACCGGGAGAAAACGCATGATGCGAGTATATTTCATTTTCTTTTTTAAACAATGCCTCATTTAATTCTCTAAAAAAGAAGGTAAGTAGACTTAGGTTAAACCATGGATTTTGGAAAAAGAAGACGCCAAAATTATGTTGGATTAGTTCAGTAGTTTTAAAGTTGATGATCATACCAAACACGACGATAATAAACACGAAATATATCATTAATAAGAAGAAACGACCTTTCAAATTCGATAAAAAGCTAGTTCTATCTTTGATTGATTCTCTTTGAGAGATAAATGCTACGCCGTCGAAAATGGTTTTCAATAATTCATCGCACCAAAACAAATAGAGTAAATAAAAAACAGACACCATGCCTTTGGAGATTCCGGCAATGGTAAACACGAAGAATAAAATTAAGGATATGACCTTGCCTCGCTTTGATAATTGTGGATTGAGGGTGAGCGACATGTACAAAATTTAAAATAATTCTCCAGTTCTCCCTGGATTTTTTCGACCTGTGTGTTTGTATGCTTTCTCAGTGACTTGTCTGCCGCGGGGTGTACGCTGAATGAAGCCTTCCATAATCAAAAAAGGTTCATACACTTCTTCGAGCGTTCCGGCTTCTTCACCCACAGCTGTTGCAATTGTGGTGATACCAACTGGCCCACCGGCAAATTTGTCGATAATGGTCTCTAAAATGCGGTTGTCCATATCATCAAGTCCGTACTCATCTACATTGAGAGCTTTTAAACCATACTTAGCAATGTTAAGATCAATATTTCCAGTGCCTTTCACTTGGGCAAAATCTCTTATTCTGCGTAATAGAGCATTTGCAATTCTAGGCGTTCCACGGCTACGCCTTGCTATTTCATGTGCGCCAGCCGTATCAACTTCAACATTAAGTATGCCTGCAGATCGTTTTATAATTCCTTCTAAAATGTTTTGGTTATAGTACTCAAATCTGCAAGTAATACCAAACCGAGAGCGGAGCGGAGATGACAGTAAGCCTGAGCGCGTGGTTGCACCAATTAGCGTAAATGGGTTAATTTCAATCTCTATGGTTCGAGCACTGGGACCACTCTCCAACATAATATCAATCTTATAGTCTTCCATTGCAGAGTAGAGATATTCTTCTACAACGGTGCTTAACCGATGTATTTCATCGATAAAGAGAACATCATTGGGTTCTAGATTGGTTAATAAGCCAGCCAAATCTCCCGGCTTTTCGAGTACCGGACCCGAGGTAGTTTTTATATCAACGGCTAGTTCATTGGCAATAATGTAACTCAAGGTTGTTTTCCCTAAGCCTGGTGGGCCGTGTAATAATACATGATCGAGCGCATCGCCACGTTGTTTGGTGGCGGTAATGAATACTTCAAGGTTATCTACAATTTGAGGTTGGCCGGAGAAGTCGGCTATGTACTGTGGCCGTAAAACCTGCTCAAGGGCAAGTTCTTCGTTGGTTTCGTTATCAGGATCAAGAAATTCTTCGCGCATATGTAACTAAAAGAATAAAGCTAACACTAAAAAATGATGGTAACAACGCCTGAACGTTGGTGTTCAAAAAAGGCATTGTTTGCAGATCGGTAATCAATATGCCACAAATAGGTGCCATCAAGCCATTGCTGGTTTTCAGCTTTGCCATCCCAAGTTGCAGTTGCATCGGTAGTTGTGAAAACAATATTCCCATAGCGATCAAAAATCTTCAACTGAAACTCAGCGATGTTGTCCAAGCATTCTACGGCATTTAACACATAAAACTCATCGTTCACACCATCGCCATTTGGTGAAAAGGCTGTTGGAAGAATGAGCTGCGGAACGCCAATTTCTTCAACTCGAATCATATTCGAGTTATCTGCAGGGTTTAATTCTTTAATGATGGTTTCACCTGTCTCTGTTTTATTGATCTCACCGATTATTTGCGTGAAGGTGAGGCGAATTTCAGGTACAATAACGGTAGTTTCGATCTCTAGACTTTCGTTTGGCTGGAGGGATTGAGTTGTAAGCTCTGTTGCTAAAAGCGGACGACCTTGAATATTCTCATAAAAGTTGACTTGCACACCGGCTGGTAATATTTCTGTGGTGTTTGTATTTGTAACACGATAAGTGAGCCGAACATCGCCTGTGCCGCATACACCTGGTTGAGAGTTGATGAGTTCTATTCCAGGATTTGGCAATCGATTCTCAATTTCTACCACGGCAACTTGTATAAATGTACGATCGGGGCAAGTGCCCGAGTTGTTAAACTCAAAATCAAGTTGCTCAGTTGAGCCATCGGTCAAATCTGAGGTATCAAAGTAATCTAAATCCATGTTCCACATGGGCTGTTGGTTTGTGAAGGTATTTGTATGATTGAACAAATTTTGAGGCAACCCGTTCAGCTGATTTTCTAATATCTCATTGTTTAATGTTAGAAGCTCAACGGAACCACCATAGTCACCTTCCCACGCCAGAAAAGAAAATGAGGAGTTAGATACATCAGATGTGTTCACATCAAGGGTTGGAAGACTGAATCTGCCAGATACTCGATAGCCATCAAAAAGTGTAATGGAATTGTAAGGCAAATCATCTGATTCATAGACAACAAAAACTGCCCAACCTGCAATATCAGTGCCTTCTACGGTGGGGCAGATTCCGCCGCCACCTAGGCTCTGCTCCCAGCAGAAATCGAAAATGCTGCTGTTTAATATATCTAACCCGGTAAATGTGTATTCAATATTCCCTAATCTTCGAATGATTTCGGTCACGTCTGCTTTGGCAAAAAAATGACCAAGGTTTGCATTACCAAACATTGGCAACGAGGTTGCGCTAATAAAATTGGCCGAATTTTCGTTCAACTTAACGTCCTCAATAACATAGCCAGATGCAGCATAATATAGATATGCTTGGTGCACTCTCACATCATCAGGCAAATTTAGGGTCGCGGATGAAGATTCAAGTATTGAGCAAAATCCAGGCCCAGAATTTGGACCCTCTGACAAGGTATTACCAAACATCGTGTATCCGAAGTTTCCATTAAATTGTTCTTTAAGCCGAAACCGCTCAGCAGTGTTCTGCCCTTCAACTTGCAAAATACTTGCAAAAATGACACACATCAACAAGTAGTATGTGGTGAATCTTTTATGCATAAGCTTCTGCTAAAATTACACAGAATAAACGGTTTTGCTATTTACCTCTGCTATGTAGATGATAAGTTTATTTTTGGTGTGTCGTCATAGAAACGGTTTGCCTCAAACTCCATGAAATGCATTTACCAAAATACCTAGCGAACATTAGTAGTAACGGAAAGTTTAATCATAGGCAAGTTATTGATTTTTTAGCGTAAAACAATTCTTCGTGTGTACATTATTCATAAAATTGAACTAACACTAAAAAATGATGGTAACAACGCCTGAACGTTGGTGTTCAAAAAAGGTATTGTTTGCAGATCGGTAATCAATATGCCACAAATAGGTGCCATCAAGCCATTGCTGGTTTTCAGCTTTGCCATCCCAAGTTGCAGTTGCATCGGTAGTTGTGAAAACAATATTCCCATAGCGATCAAAAATCTTCAACTGAAACTCAGCGATGTTGTCCAAGCATTCTACGGCATTTAACACATAAAACTCATCGTTCACACCATCGCCATTTGGTGAAAAGGCTGTTGGAAGAATGAGCTGCGGAACGCCAATTTCTTCAACTCGAATCATATTCGAGTTATCTGCAGGGTTTAATTCTTTAATGATGGTTTCACCTGTCTCTGTTTTATTGATCTCACCGATTATTTGCGTGAAGGTGAGGCGAATTTCAGGTACAATAACGGTAGTTTCGATCTCTAGACTTTCGTTTGGCTGGAGGGATTGAGTTGTAAGCTCTGTTGCTAAAAGCGGACGACCTTGAATATTCTCATAAAAGTTGACTTGCACACCGGCTGGTAATATTTCTGTGGTGTTTGTATTTGTAACACGATAAGTGAGCCGAACATCGCCTGTGCCGCATACACCTGGTTGAGAGTTGATGAGTTCTATTCCAGGATTTGGCAATCGATTCTCAATTTCTACCACGGCAACTTGTATAAACGCACCATCGGCACACATGCCAGAGCTATTAAATTCTATATCGAGCTGCTCAGTAGAACCATCGGTCAATGTAGAGGTATCAAAGTAATCTAAATCCATATTCCACATGGGCTGTTGATTTGTGAACGTATTACTATGATTGAATAAATGTTGAGGTAAGCCATTCAACTCGTTTTCTAGAATTTCATCGTTTAGAGTTAATTGCTCAATTGCACCGCCATAGTCGCCTTCCCAAGCGAGAAAAGAAAATGAGGAATTTGATACATCTGATGTGCTCACATCCAAAATAGGTAAATTATAAATGCCTGCTATTTGATAGCCATCAAAAAGGGTGATGGAATTGTAAGGCAAATCTTCTGATTCATAGACAACGAAAACTGCCCAACCTGCAAAATCTGTCCCCTGTCTAGGACAAGGACCGCCGCCGCCTTGTTGTTGCTCCCAGCAGAAATCGAAAATGCTGTTGTTTAATATATCTAGCCCAGAAAATGTGTACTCAGCGTTACCCAAGCTTTTAATAATTTCGGTCACATCGGCCTTGGCAAAGAAATGACCAAGATTCGCATTGCCAAACATAGATAATGTTGTAGCATAAAGAAAGTCGGGTGAATTATCGTTAAGCTGAACATCCTCAATGGTATAACCAGATGCAGCGTAATATAGATATGCTTTGTGCACGCTTACACCATCGGGCAAATTCAGATTTGCCGAAGACGATTCAAGTATTGAGCAGAAGCCAGGTACAGAATTGGGCCCCTCTGACAACGAATTGCCGAACATGGTGTATCCGAAGTTTCCATTAAACTGTTCTCTAAGCCGAAACCGTTCGCCGTTATTCTGTGCTAAACCTTGCAAAATGCTTACTGCAAAGACGCACATTAGCAAGTAGTACATGGTGAATCTTTTTTGCATAAGCTTCTGCTAAAATTACACAGAATAAACAACCTGTACCTGTAATTAGATTATGCCGCTGGTAAGTTCATTTCTGGCGTATCGCCATCAGCAATCAATTTGCCTTCTGTAGCTTGTTGAATGTCATCTACCGAAACACCAGGCGCACGTTCAAGCAAATGAAAGGCGTTATTTCTCACTTCAAGCACAGCTAAGTTGGTTACAATTTTCTTTACACAGTTAACGCCCGTGAGAGGCAAGCTGCATGCTGTTAACAATTTTGATTGCCCGTGCTTGTTTGTGTGCATCATAGCCACAATAATGTTTTCTGCTGAGGCAACAAGATCCATGGCGCCGCCCATTCCTTTTACCAGTTTGCCCGGAATTTTCCAATTGGCAATATCTCCGTTTTGAGATACTTCCATCGCGCCAAGTATAGTTAAGTCAACATGTTGACCGCGAATCATTCCGAAGCTTGTTGAGCTGTTAAAAAAGCTCGCTCCAGGCATAGCCGTAATAGTTTGTTTACCGGCATTTATGAGATCGGCATCAACATTTGCTTCGGTAGGAAATGGACCCATGCCTAAAATACCATTCTCACTTTGAAATTCAACGTCAATATCATCTCTCACGAAATTAGCAACCAAGGTTGGAATGCCTATTCCCAAGTTAACGTAATATCCGTCTTTTACTTCTTGCGCTATTCGCTGCGCTATTTGTTGTTTTGATAACACAATTTGGAAATTTGATAATTAGTAAATAAGAAAATGATTTTAGTAAGAATTCAATTTCTTTTTCGTTGTTGATATAATCTTGGATAGAATTTCTTCGAGTTCAATACTTTTCCTACACTCATATTTTTTTATTGTTTCTCATGTTATTTCATTTCAATTTTCAAATCAAGTCATTGTTCATTTTCAAATTAGTGTATTCTCCCATTTTCAAATTGTTTAATTGCGCATTGACAAATTAACGTACAGTCCTCTGTTCAATTCGTTTTTCGTAATTCTTGCCTTCAAAAATTTTCTGTACAAAAATGCCGGGAACATGAATAAAGTTGGGGTCAAGCTCGCCAACGGGCACAAGTTCTTCTACCTCTACAATGTTGATCTCGGCGGCGCCACACATCACCGGATTAAAATTTCTTGCCGTGCCTTTAAAAATAACATTACCAGCAGCATCACCTTTCCAAGCTTTAATAAATGAAAAGTCTGCTTTGTAGGCATGCTCTAGAAGGTGTGGCTTACCGTTGAAATCTCTACTCTCTTTGCCCTCTGCTACTTCTGTTCCAAAGCCGGCAGGTGTATAAAAGGCCGGTATGCCTATTTTTGCCGCATTACAACGTTCGGCTAAAGTGCCTTGCGGTGTAAGAATTACTTCTAACTCTCCGCTAAGCATTTGGCGTTCGAACTCTGCATTCTCGCCAACATAACTGGCAATCATGGTTTTTACTTGTTTTTTCTGCAGCATGAGTCCTATGCCGAAATCATCAACGCCGGCATTATTAGAAATGCATGTCAGGTCTTTTACGCCTAAGCGTACCAATTCGGCAATTGCGTTTTCGGGTATTCCGCAGAGACCAAAGCCACCAAGCATGAGTGTCATACCACTTTCTACACCTTTCAAAGCTACCTCTGCATTATCTACCAGTTTTTTTATCATTGTATTTTTGATTTCGGTGCTTCGAAAATACGAGAAATGCTGATAACTCAACCCAAGCAGAGAATTTCTCAACTGTTAACGCTACTAATTTTCATCGTTAAAAACTATAATCAAACCCTATTTGATCTAAATTGAAATCAAAAAACGCTAAGAACGATCTGAAATGAGATCAATAACTCTTTTCTTTTGAAAGATGATATAGAAATTGGTTACCGAAACACCATCCCTTTATGGTTATTAGGCTTTTTGTACTGAAACTTTTCGCCTCTAAGTTGTGAATGGTTTAACGAACATCAAAGGAAAACGAGGCACTAACTGCTTGTCCAACATTGTAAGAATTATAAGTAGCCAAGTTTTGATCAATGTTAGGAAAATCGTAGTAGTACTCAATGTTATCATTCAAAAGGTTTCTTGCTGAAAGGCTCACTTTTGAACGGCCGTTATCGCCACCAAGTCGTTTAGACACTTTGAAGTCAAGATTATGGAATGGGTCTTCATAAACATCAGGGATATTGGCAATACCTACAATAAAAAGAGTTGGTCCTTTAACATTGTAACCAAGATTTCCTTCCCAACCATTATATGGGTTTCTGTAACCCAAATTCGCATTCACCGAATAGGGTGCTTGCCCCAACATGTCTCTATCTTGCGGTACAGCAAGGTTATTTGTACTGTATTTCAGCTCTTCATTTTCTGTTAATGGAATTGAAGAATCAACCCAAGTAAAGTTTGTATTGATCGACATATCTTGCCAAGCGCCTTCACCCAAAAACCCTAAGTTTTTACGGCCTTCAAACTCAAAACCTAATACACTTGCATCTTCTTTATTAAATGGTCTTACCTCATTTGCTGTTATGAATGTAAGCTCGATTGGATCTGAAAACGTTTTGTAAAAAGGACTGATAGAAACAACTTCATTATCTGTAAAGAAATACTCCCAGCGAAAATCATAGTTAGCTACCTCAGTTTCTGTCAAATCAATGTTTCCGTAGTATCGTTGATCTTGGATGGCATCGTAAATTATAGCTCCAGATTTTTCCTTAAATGATGGTCGAGCAAGTGTTCTATTGTAAGATGCACGTAGATTCATGAATTCCATGGGCTCAAATACAAAGTTGGCCGAAGGTAAAAGTTGTGTGCTATTGAGCGTTTCTCCATCAAATTGTTCTGCCAAACCATCTCTTCTCACTTGGCCGGCATAGTTCATTATGGCATTTTCTACTCGTAGGCCGCCAATAAACTTCAATTTTTCTGAAAACCTGTAATCAGTCATTCCATATGCGCCAAGAATTGTCATGTCTGAATTATAGGCATTGTCTGAGTCAACCTGTACAGACTCAATTGCATAGCCTTCTCTGCCCGGTGCAAACAGAAAGTCAGAATTTAATAATTGATCTACATCTCTGTTCGGTATTTGAATCAGATCTAGTGTGTTTGCACTCTTATCAACAGCCACGGTGAAGGTTTCGAAATCTCGTTCTTTCGTATTTGCGGCGGCTCCAAATTTTATATTTGTTCCATCTACACTAGTGTTTAGTGGGATCAAATAATCAAGCTTGCCGTTGAGATTATACTCACTCAGTTCACGCCACTGTTTATTGAAAAAAGTTGAACCTGACGTAAAGAGCAAGGTTGTAGAAGAAGGGTCGAGATTTTCATATTCCATTGCGGTTGATGTGCGCTCAGGATTATCAACGGTAGAATAAGTGCCAGATACAGAGTAGGTTAACTCACTTTCATTACCGAAATAGTTTTCGCCGGTTAAAATGGCATTGGTCAATGATCGTTGAAAATAGTCCAAGGTTGTTTCGTGCACGGCCTGATCGTTAAAGGTGTCGATATTTGTTCTTACCGTTGAAGAGTTTTCGCCTGTTCGAGTATGTAGCAGCTTCAACGCATATTTGTTATTATCGTTTTTTAGAGCAACGCCAACAATACCATTTAGTAAACCTTCATTATAACCTTCAACGCCATTTCGCTCATCTTGTGCATTAATTTGATAGCCATCTGCAGCTGGGTTTATTACAAGGTTATTTCTTTCAGTATTTGGTCGAAAATTATAATTGTTTTGATAGTTAACCGCCGCATTGAACCCTAAGCGGTTATTATTATTTAGGTCGATTTGATTGCCATAACTCGCTGATAACTTGTGGTTTGGTAGCGCATCTACGGTTTCAGGGTTAACTTCTGGGCTAAGTGAAGCAGTATTGTAGAATACATCTAGTTCAGTAGCATTCACTGGTTCAAATGTTTTTGCGAACGGTAATCTACGGGTCTGTTTTCCGAAGCCAAACAGGTCCTGAAACCCTCCAGATTCGTTGTTTACGTAATTGTTGTTAAATGTAGTTTCTGTATTTACACCACTACCAATTGATACATTGAACCGTTCATCAACAGGAAAATCTTTGGTTACAACATCAACCATGCCGCCTGTAAAATCTCCGGGTAAGTCTGGCGAAAATGTTTTAAACACGACGATGTTGTCAACAATGTTTGCAGGGAATATATCCATTTGAACTGAATTCTTATTTGGATCAAGCCCGGGAATGGCTAACCCATTAAGAATTGACTTTGAATAACGGTCACCCAAACCACGCACATAAACATATTTGCCACTTTCAATCGTAACACCGGGTACACGCCGAACAACGGCAGCAACATCATTATCCGTGCTTCTATCGATAGATTCTGCTGAAATGGCGTCAACAATTTTGCTTGATTCTCGTTGAAAATTCAGCAATCCAGCTTCTGTATTTTTTTGCACAAATGCGGTTACCACAACAGCTTCAAGTTCGCTGCCTTCACCACCAATGCCGAGGGCTATTGTACCCAACGAATTTACTTCTCCGTCAATCACTTCTACTTCAGTAATGGCTTTCTCTTGATAACCGATATAAGTGTGCAGCACAGTATAACTGCCAGCCGAAATTTGGATGCTATATGTGCCGTCAATATCGGTAACCGCGCCAGCGCCTGTACCTTCAATTTGAACGACGCCACCTATGAGCGGTTCTTGCGTTTCCGCATCTACAAGGCTACCACGAATGGTTCCTTGAGAAAACCCAGCATTTGTTATGATAAGGGCGAAACAAAGCAATAAAAATTGGAATCTTTTTTTCATTCGTATGTTATTATTCCACAAAACTCCTGCACGCCGACGCACAGGAGATTGAGGTTGATATCTATTCGTTTTCAAAATAAGTTTATGGATTTAGCATAACTCCAATCAAAAGCTGACAAGTCTGCACCTTTAGTGAAATTGGTTACGCCGAACAAGTTGTCGGTCAGCGTAATGCCACCTGCAGAATTATCAACAGCCTCAGCCAAAGAAAGATTGAATTCAGAGTTAGATAGGTTGATTGCATCGGCTCCACCATCAAAGAATGGTTGCCCTGTTGCAAAGTTTAAAAATGCTGAGTTGGTAATCGTTCCTTGCGCACCAGATTTAACTCTTGCTGCTCTTGCGCCACCTAGTTGTATTACAGATGTGTTTGTGATTGTGAACAATCCAGTATCATTCACCCCATCGGCCTCAGGGCCGTCGATTTCGAAACCATCATTTCCAGGTGAAGGATTGGTCAGTAAAACCAAGCCGTTATTCACTGTTCCGGCCCAATTTTGATCAACGTCAATACCGTCATCTGTCTGATTATAAACTAAAATATTTGAAACATCTACGGTTCCACCAAAAAATTCAACGCCATCGTCATCAGATGATAAAATCTCTATGTTAGAAATGCTTGTGCTTGATCCAACACCTCCAAGGGTGAGACCTTGAATTTCGTCGTTTGTTGCTAATGCTGTGCCCGTAAAACGAATTGAAACGTAATTCAGAATCCCAGAGTCATCAGTTGGAATATCACCTCCGTATCTTGAGAATGGAAAATCGGAGGGAACACCTTCAATTGCACCTTCCCTGCCAATACCATCTGTCGCATCACTTGGATTTACAGAAACTGGCGCTTTCCCCAATATAACTAGCCCACCCCATTGTCCTTTATCACCTTCGTCCGTTACGTCTAGTCCTACCGAGGCAGTTTCGCCTGGTTGAATTCCATCATTCACCGAGGTGAGTATGATTGGATTAGAAGGCTCTCCATTGGCTATCATTTTGCCACCACGAGCAACAATCAAAGCTGATGCGTCTGCTCCATCTTTGTCTTCTGCTTTAATGACGGTGCCTGCTGGTATAGTTAAGGTATCACCGTCATCTACGTAGGCGAAGCCATCAACAACATAAATAATTGTTGGATCGAGTGTTCTTGTGCCAATTGAACCTCTAAGAATCTCTGTACATGCATCACAATCTGGTCCGCCACAATCAACACCAGTTTCATTCCCGTTCATTGCATTATCGTTACAACTAGGGTTAGTACTCGTTTGATCACATATTGAGAACGGGAGGCAGTCTGCATCATCGCAATCAATATCACCATCACCATCGTTATCTTGTCCGTCTTGGCATAAAGTAAATGTGTTCTCTACAGCAGGCGGGGTTGGAAAACCATCGTTATCGTCACCACATGAACTTAAGGTGAAAGTTGTCAGAGCTATGAGTATAAACAGATTTGATGTTTGCTTCATTACCATTTTATTTGAAATTCTGGTGCAAATATCCTCGTCCAATCTTACCACATTGTTAAGCCTATATTAAGCTTATGTTAACTGTGCATAATGCTATATAATATGTTGATAAATAGGCTTTGAAATCTGTAAAATAAAAAAAGCCACCCCAAATTGGAGTGGCTTATAACAGTTACTCAGGTAACCTTTATTTATTGTTGTTATAATTCTCTGATACTTGATCCCAATTAATCACCTCGAAAAATGAGTTAACGTAATCAGGTCTTCGATTTTGATAATTTAAATAATAAGCATGTTCCCATACATCAAGTCCAAGAATTGGAACGCCTCCACAGCCTACTCCAGGCATGAGTGGGTTATCTTGATTTGGGCTGTTGCACACTTCAACTTTTCCACCTGGGTGAACGCAAAGCCATGCCCATCCACTACCAAATTGTCCTTTTGCAGCTTCACTAAACTTTTCTTTGAAGCTATCAAAACTGCCAAATGCGCTGTTGATTGCATCAGCGAGATCGCCAGAAGGATTACCGCCACCATCAGGACTCATTACCTTCCAAAACAAGGAGTGATTATAAAATCCACCACCATTGTTTCTCACAGCAGAGTTGCTCATATCTAAGTTTTTCAAAATATCCTCGATATCCTTTCCGGCGTGGTCTGTGCCTTCAATGGCACTATTTAATTTCTTGGTGTAGCCAGCATGGTGTTTGTCATGGTGAATTTCCATGGTGCGGGCGTCAATATGTGGTTCAAGTGCATCAAATGCGTACGGTAAACTCGGTAAGTTAAATCCCATTGTTTTTTTAGTTTTTGGTTTTATTTTTAACAGTAAATAAGGCAAAATGGTTCGTTTTAGCCTTGTGTCTTATTTTCTTTTGGTTGCGAAAAATTTGTCTAATAATGCTTTGCTATCCTCGGCAAGCACATCATAAGTGACTTTACAGCGCGGATGTAATACAGTTGGTGCTTTTAACCGATAACCTTTTTCACGATCTTCGGCACCAAATACCAGCCTTGATACTTGTGACCAACCAATTGCACCTGCGCACATCGCGCAAGGCTCAAGCGTAACATAAAGTGTGCATTCTTTTAAATATTTTGATTGTGTGTACTCTCCGGCACTTGAAACTAAAACTAACTCTGCATGTGCAGTAGAGTCATGTAGCAATTCCACCTGATTATATGATTTAGCAATTACTTTTTCATTATGAACCAAGATTGCACCAATTGGAATTTCACCTTCATCAAAGGCTCGCTTGGCTTGCTGTAACGCCATTCTCATAAATTGTAGATCAAGCTCTTTCTGCTTTTTTTTCACTTTTTTCAGTTGAGGTTTTAACATTTTACCATGCTTTGCGTATCATATATCAAAGCTTGTGCTGGTTTAAATTTTTACATTATGAGATATATAGGCGTTTTTCTTTTCCTTTTTTTGAGCTATTCAGCGTCAGCTCAGCGTGATGTTACTTTGCTTCAAGCTGTAAATATAGCAATTGAAAACAGTTTTGCTCTCACACAAGCAGAGTTGCAGGTAATGAGTAGCAGAGAAGATTATAAGCAAAGTCGGATGGCTGTTTTGCCAAATTTGAATGCAAATGCTGGCTCGGCACTTGGTTTTGGTCGCTCATTAGATTTTACGACCTATCAATTTAACAATCAAACAACACAGAGTAATAATTTTGGACTTAACTCTGCAACAACCTTATTTGCAGGTGGCAGTTTAAAAGAGAATCGTTATTTACAAAGCCTTCTTTTAGATCGAAGTGAAATCAATACCAAAAAAGTGAAAGACGACATTGCTTTAGCGGTAGCAAACTCGTTTCTGCAAGCAATTACCGCCCGAGAACAAATTGAGGTGGCAAAAGTGCAAGTAAAACTTCGTAAAACTGACCTTGAGCGCACACAGAAATTAATTGATGCTGGTGTTTCAGCCGGTAGTTTGGCAGTAGATATGGAAGCGCAATTAGCCAATGCACAATTTCAAGAACAACAAGCTCAAAATCAATATCAACTCGCTTTATTGAATTTAAAACAAGCCATGTTGCTCGAATATGAAGAGGAAATAAATTTGATTGAACCTGAAGTAGATTTTCCAAGTTTAGACTATTTGCAACAAGAACTTAATCCGGCAATTGTGTTAGTAGGCGCATTACAAACTCAAGGAAATGTGATGTTGGCAAGCCAAGATATTGAGATTGCCCAAAGCAATAAAAAACTTGCCGAAGCGCAACGATTACCCTCACTTTCTTTCAATGCGGGAATGAATTCTTATCATTCAGATCAAGCAATAGATGTTGTTGGTACAGAGGTTGGTGCTTTTCAAGTGCCTGTACAAGGTCTTGATATTCCCAATCAAAACCCATTTGTGAGTTTTCCTCAGGTAAATCAAATCACTGATGATAACTACACACTTTTTAATCAGTTTGGTGATAATTTATCACAAAGCCTAAGCTTAAATTTATCGGTACCAATTTTTAATCGGGGTACACTGAAACAACAAGTAGCTAAAGCTGATCTTGATATTCAGCAGGCTAAGGTGTCTCAACAAATGCAAGAACAACAACTTGCTCAAGATATTCAAACTGCTTATTTGCAAGCCGAACTGGCATATCGCTCTTGGGAAGTAGCCGAAAAACAAGTAGAAAGCTTAGAGAAATCTGCAGATTTTGCAAAGAAGCGGTATGATCTTGGCTCAGCTTCAATTTATGACTATTTTACGGCGCAAGACAACCTTGCAAATGCGGAGCTGCAGCTTACGCAAGCCAAGTATGATTATTTATACAAGGTGAAAGTATTAGAATTTTACAAAGACAATCAATTCGATTACACGAAATAAACAGAACATGAAAAAGTGGATCATTATAGCGGCAGTAGCAACTGTATTACTCTTGGCCTTTAGCGTATTCGCAAAAAAGAAAGGCTGGATCGGTGGAGACGACTTTACCAAAGTAGCCGTTGAGCAAGCCCAAAAAAGAGAAATTATTGGCTTGGTTTCAGCAACAGGCAAGATTTACCCTGCAAGTGAAGTAAACATAAGCCCAGATGTGCCCGGTGAAATCGTAGAACTGTTCATTGAGGAAGGTGATTCTGTAAAAGAAGGTCAAATTTTAGCTAGAATAGATGCTGATGATTATGCAACAGCTATTGACCGAAGCATTTCGACATTGAATAATACGAAAGCCAACGTTGAACAAGCCCAAGCAGGTATAGCTCAATCGCGTGCTGCACTTGAGCAGTCAAAAGCGCGTGTAATACAAGCCGATGCGCAAGTTGATAATGCCAAACAGGAATTAGATAGAAACAAGAGCCTATACAATGAGCAATTAATTTCTCTGCGAGAATTGCAAGCATCAGAATTACAATACAATACCGCCGTTGCTGATTTAGCTGCTGCAAAGCAAGCTGTAAAATCTGCTGAAGAGAATGTGAATGCTAGCCAAGCCTCAAAAAAGGCAAGTGAATACAGCGTTCGCAGCGTAGGCTTAGATGTAAAACAAGCACGAACAAGCTATCAACGAACCATCATTCGCGCTCCGCAAGATGGTATTGTTTCTAAGCTGAATATTGAGAAAGGGGAACGCGTTGTTGGTACATCGCAAATGGCAGGTACCGAAATGATGACGATTTCTGATCTCAAAAATATGGAGTGTAGAATTGAAGTGAGCGAGAATGATATTGTTCGCGTTGAACTTGGCGACACCTGCAACATTGAAGTAGATGCGTATTATAATAAAATTTTTAAAGGCGTTGTGTCTCAAATTTCTAACTCCTTAGGTGATGCCGGGGTGGCTGCCGCAAGTACAAACCAAGTCACCAACTTTTTGGTTACCGTTGATATTTTGCCAGAGAGTTATGAAGATTTAAAAGATAAAGCATTCCCATTCCGGCCAGGTATGTCTGCCTCAGTAGATATTATTACTGAACGTGAAATAGAAAAGGTAGCAGTTCCAATTTTAGCTGTCTTTCCGAAAACGCAGGAAGAGTATAAAGAAATGATTGATGATAGTACGATGGTTGCTAGCAAAGACAGAGCAGAATACGCATTTTTAGTGAAAAATGGTAAGGCCAATATCGTTCCTGTAACCACAGGCTTTCAAGACAATGAACATATTGTAATTGAGCAAGGAGTGAGTATCGGCGATACCATTATCATTGCCCCTTTAAAAACGATTACCGATCTCAAACATGAAGAACAAATTCAAATTGTTGATGAAGACGATGTGTATGAGTAACTGAGAATTAGTCTAAGACTTATCAATTTTAGATTTCAGCAAATCACTTTGTAAGTATTTTTTAGCCGCCTTTTGTTCTGCCTTCTTCCTGTTCTTAGCAGAGGCAGACAGTTGTGGCTTTTCGTTGATGTACAAAACAATTTTACTACGTTTGGGGTTGTTTTCGATGAGTTCATAGTCCACCGAAAAGTTCTTTTTCTGCGCCAGTTCTAGTAACTCGCCTTTGTAATTGTTGGTGGCACTCAGTAATTCTTCAACTTTTACATAGCGATTCAACAAGACCTCAATAACGAAAAAGTATGCGCCAGAGTAACCAGAATTCAAATACACGGCACCAATTAGCGCTTCCAAAGTGTCACCAAATATTCGCTGGTTTTCTTGAGTCTTGGTTTCAAACTCTAAGAACTTTGATTGAATGAGTTTGCCTAAGCCAATTCGATAACCCAATAAATTCAACGCCGTTCTTCGTACTAACTTAGAGCGCACCTCTGTGAGTTTCCCCTCTTTTAAATGCGGAAAATTTTCATATAAATATTCTGAAACCACGGTTTGCAGCACAGAATCTCCTAAAAATTCTAACCGATCATAGCCTTTTACACCACTGGTGTGCGCAAATGCTTGATCAAAAAGCGCTTGATTGTAAATTGGGAGTTGAATGATTTGTTCTAGCGGAGTTGCTAGAGATAGAAAGTTCTTTATCTGATAGTGAAAACGATGCAGTAAAAGCATCAATTAGTCTACAAATTTCTTGAAAATCACGCTTGCGTTATGCCCGCCGAAGCCGAATGTATTGCTAAGAGCGGCATCAACTTCTCTTTCGACAGGTGTATTGTAAGTGAGTTTCAAATTTTGATCAATTTCCGGATCATCGGTAAAATGATTGATTGTTGGTGGCACGATGTTATTTTTAATCGCTAAAATGCATGCAACTGCTTCAATTGCGCCTGCCGCCCCTAATAAGTGACCTGTCATGCTTTTGGTAGATGATATATTCAAATCATAAGCATGATCTCCAAAAACTTGCAGAATGGCAGTAATTTCTGCGATGTCGCCAAGTGGAGTAGATGTGCCATGCACGTTGATGTAGTCAATATCAGAGGGTTGCATCTTTGCTTCTTTCAAAGCCATTTTCATCACATTTTGTGCGCCTAACCCTTCAGGGTGTGGCGCTGTCATGTGATGCGCATCGGCTGTTAGGCCAGTGCCAACCAATTCAGCATAAATAGTAGCACCACGTGCTTTGGCATGTTCTAAACTTTCTAAAATCACACCTCCTGCACCTTCTCCGAGTACAAATCCATCTCGATCAACATCAAATGGTCTGCTTGCAGTTTTTGGATCATCATTTCTTTCGCTGAGCGCCTTCATAGCGTTAAAACCACCAATACCAGGAATAGAAACAGCTGCTTCACTTCCACCGGCAACAACCACATCAGCCTTGTCTAGCCGAATTTGGTCAAAGGCAACACCTAGTGCATGTGTGCTAGATGCACAGGCACTTACAGGCGCAAAATTTGGTCCACGGAAATTGTATTTTATGCTGATTAAGCCCGCAGCAATGTCGGGAATCATTTTCGGGATGAAAAACGGATTGAAACGCGGTGTTCCATCTCCGAGAGCATAATTGCTCACCTCTTCATGAAAAGTAACTAGGCCGCCAATACCGGCAGCCCAGATTACTCCAACTCTATCGAGGTTTAAATCGGTATTTAAAATACCAGAATGTTCAATCGCTTCTGTGGCAGTCACCATAGCATATTGCGCATAGCGATCCATTCTACGAGCTTCTTTGCGGTCTATATGGTCATTTACATCGAAGTTCTTAACCTCGCATGCAAATTGAGTTTTAAATTTTTCCGCGTCGAAATGAGTAATGGATGCCGCGCCACTCTTACCCGCCATCAAACCCTGCCAATATTCATCAGCAGTATTTCCAATGGGTGTAAGCGCACCTAAGCCGGTAACAACTACACGAGGAAGCGACATGTTATTTTACATTTTCTTCAATGTAAGAAACTGCTTCGCCTACAGTAGTAATTCCTTCGGCTTGCTCATCAGGAATAGAGATATTAAATTCTTTCTCAAATTCCATAATTAGCTCTACAGTATCTAGAGAATCAGCACCGAGGTCATTAGTGAAACTAGCTTCGGGAGTTACCTCTCCAGCATCAACACCTAGTTTTTCAACTATAATGCTCTTTACTTTAGCCTCAATATCAGATTTTGTTAATTCAGACATGTGTTATTTATTTTAATGTTAAACTTTGCAAATGTACTTGTTCTCATAAAAATCACGAAGCACAATGCTATAATAATCACTAACTAAACAGACGTTATCTTAAAAAGTTCCATCACGTAACAATTGAAAAGAAAAAAATTCATATCACCCGTTCCGCCAAGCCTAGAGGTGTTTGGCATTGTTACGCCACAAAAAGGGTATAAGCTCTGTTTTTATCTTGGTAAGGCATTTAACTGCGCTTTTGCACATGTTGATAATTACAGATTACCTTACAAAGAAGGCGAGGCAAATTTTATATGCTACAAAAGTGTGGAGGAGGATCTTGAAACAATATACGTGATTGAAAATGAGTGTGATGGACATTTGTTAAGCTCGAAATATAAAATTGCTGATTATTTTTTGATCAGAATGAAAGATGGCTCAAAAAATCAGGTGGCCCATATTGCTGACCAAGTGAACAAAATTGGTTTTGTGCAAACTATTTTTCCCATTCCCCTCTCTCAACCGGCCGTGGTTAATTTGTTTGTAATTGAAGAAATAGAAAAAACTTGATTGATTTTCGTGAAGACGTAACTTTGGTGAAAGCATTTTTATGAAGTATAAACCAATTTCGAAAGAGTTATACGTGAAGAATCGCAAAAAATTCATGGAGCGCATGAAGCCGAATTCCATTGCCGTATTCACTAGTAATGATATTTATCCGATTAGTGCCGACAGTACCATGCCCTTTGAGCAACACCGAGACATTTTGTATTTGAGCGGGATTGATCAAGAAGAAAGCACATTGGTGTTATTTCCAGATGCTTATTTGAAAAAAGATCGGGAGATTTTATTTGTGAGAGAAACCAATGAGCACATAGCTGTTTGGGAAGGTGAAAAACTCACGAAAAACGCTGCCTTTGATACCTCAGGCATAAAA
>ENA-ORXM01002448-ORXM01002448.1-marine-metagenome-genome-assembly--contig:-NODE-2448-length-21533-cov-20.085990_pt1 | contig 21533 bp, 13 predicted proteins | sample MGYA00237867_ERZ511480 | MGnify/ENA primary metagenome ERZ511480 (study PRJEB26309, sample SAMN06266103) | marine metagenome | isolation source: Algal blade | place: United Kingdom:Sidmouth, United...
CTAAGAAAAAGTACTTAGGATCTATTAATTATCTTTGAAATCCACTACTGAATCATAGGGGGTCAGCTTGCGCCATTTTTAGGGGGTCAGCTTGCGCCATTCGGGGGGTCAAATAGGCGCCATTATACAATATAGTTCGACGATTATCTGCTTTCTCTATTTCGTTATATTCAGGTTTAGAAAGACCAATTTCTCCGTATATTTCTTTTTCTACTTTACTTAATTCGATAGCCATAGAACTAAGAACTTCTAAGACACCATGGTATCTATTCTGCGCTAGCTTATAATTGTAATTATTACTTCCATCAGAATCTGTATAAGACTTAATAGTGTAATGCAAGCCTACGCCATCTTTACTCTTCATTACAAATGTCATTATAGTATCAATCTGTTCTTCCTTTAACTCATAGGTATCTGAATCATAATAGATGATGAGACTGTCAATCAATAAACTTGAATCTATTATAGACTGTGAGAATAAACTAGTATAACAAATTAAAGAGGCTAAAAAAAATATTGATTGACGCATACCATAACTTGTATATTAAATGATTACATATAGTACGTTGAAGTCGATACTTTATTGTGAATGATTTGATTCGACTATGCTATTTCCATATATACTCAAGTTTATTCTTAAGTATTCTACAACCCTTCTATCCCCTCAGGAATTTCCAGCTTGATAGTATCATTATCTTCGTCGATTTTAATGATTATATCTTCATGTATAGGCAACATGAAATCTGTGGCTCCATTAGTAATGAATGCCATCATTTGATTAGGGTATTCTTCTACGGAAGTGATATGTCCACGTTCCTTATCCTCATGATCTATAACCGCATATCCTACAAGAGGATGTACGTGAGCATTAACATCCGACACGGTCGTTACTTCGTTAACATCAAGAAAGACTGCCTTAGCAGTGCATTGTTCCGCTTCTTGTGGAGAATCAACTTCATCTAACTTGATGAGTAGCTGACTGTCTACGGTAAACTTATTAATAAGAAAAGGTACTCGAGAGCCGTCGAGATCAATGAATATAGCTCGGGCATTACTGACGTCATCGATGTACTCATCATCTATGTGGATCTTGAGAGAGCCATCTATTCCTTTCGGCTTCTTAGTATGACCTACTTCTACGAGTTCAAGTTTATTCACTGAAGTGATCTATTAATTATGATCTACGAGAGTCTGTGTTAATTTAAACCCTGCTTCAGCTTTTTCTATCCAAGATTGTCCAGGGCATGGGCATTGTGTATCGTATATTTCCATCTCCTTCTGTATCAATCCTACACCTTCCGCATAATACTCTACTGCATATCTTCTCTCTATAGAAGTTTCAAAATTGGCCTGATCAATCTTAGTTACGGTAGGATAGTTTTCACCTTCTACAGCAAACGGTATGCCTTTAGCCGCTACTTCATAATTACCCCAGTCTTTATAGACCCAGACATTTGTTTCTGCCACGTTGACTTCAGTCAAATTATCAAATAAATTTCCTTCCCAAGATGTTCCTACCTTAAATGGAAATATCATTTTTACAAACTCTAAGTTTTCTTCTACTCTATATATGCCTTCTTGTGTCGCTTCAGCTGTCCAGATATCAGTAGTCGCATAGGCGCCATCTTGAGTGTCCGATATAGATCTCTGAATTTTAAATATTGTATCGCCAACTGTATTAACAAAGCTTTCTGTTACATCTTCTCTTAAGAAGTAAGTCGAACTTGTATTAGCATTACCTTCTGACTTTATAAGTGTCTCATCCATCTTATAGATCCAAAAATTTCCTTCCTCTACAGGATAGTAATCATATCCAAAAGAAGCAGTATTAAGACTCTTAGTTTCGTCACCACATGATGACAACAATAATACAACAGCTATTATTGATAATAATATTTTGATTTCCAGACTTTTAAACATTATTTATTTATTTAATATAAAATTACTACTTTTTTATCTTTTAAGTATTAAGCCACCAGCTATTACATCTTCACCGTCATATATGACAGCGGATTGTCCTGGTGCTATACCTCTTACATTCGCCTTGAAGTGGACGTTACAATCTCCATTCGCATCATAACTCACCTCTGACAATGTCCCTCTATCATTATACCTTACCATCGTGACGTAATCTTGTCCTGTCGGCACTTTATCATACTTCTGATAGTTCATCTCTCCTACTACTAACGAATTTTTGAGTAAGTCATCTGCTTCACCCAGAACTACAGTATTTGTATCAGGATTAATATCAGTAACATACTTAGGTGTCAAGAATCCGCCTCCGAGCCCTTTCCTTTGTCCTATTGTATAAAATGGGTATCCATCATGCGTCCCTAATACTTTTCCGCTAAGGTCTACCATCTTACCACCCTTTAAGTTTTGCTCTAACTCTGGTACTCTTCTCTTCAAGAATCCTCTGTAATCATTATCGGGCACGAAGCATATCTCATAACTCTCTGGTTTCTTAGATAATTCCGCATAACCCCAGTCATGAGCCATTTGTCGGATTTCTGTCTTTGTTAGCCCAGCTAATGGGAACATCGTCCTCGCCATACACTCTTGAGATAGTCCCCAGAGTACATAAGACTGATCTTTACGAGGATCTATACCTTTAGATATAAAGTAGCGATCGTTCTCACGCTTAATCTTAGCATAATGTCCTGTTGCGATAAACTCACAGTCCATAGCATCAGCACGCTTGATAAGGGCACTCCACTTGATATGAGTATTACATAAGATACATGGATTAGGAGTCCGTCCAGCGATATATTCATCTACAAAGTTATCGATGACATAATCACCGAATTCTTCTCTTATATCGACTATAAAATGATGGAATCCTTTCTCTACTGCTATCTGCCGAGCATCATTGATAGAATCTAAGCTGCAACAACCAGTCTCCTTGGTAGAACCACCTGAAGAAGCATAATCCCATGTCTTCATCGTTATACCTACGATCTCATAACCTTCATCATGGAGCATCATAGCCGTCACAGTGCTATCTATACCACCACTCATCGCTACTAATACACGACCTTTCTTACTCATGGTGCAAAGATATGAGGTTTTAAGATAAGGTGAATGCCCAATTTAGAAACTAAATGAATTTAGAAGCGACATTCTGATTCATTTATATCGATAGCTAAGTCATTGATAATTGGATTATAAACCATAATGCTAATTATCTGCAAGAATTTTCTGAGCTTTAATATAAAAACTATGAGAAGGATCTTTCGCTATTTCAATTAAAATAGAATCCCCTTTTAATGGCTTTTCATTTTTATAATACAAAAGTGACAGGTACCATTCTCCTTGCTCAACAAGATTTTTGCTTTCGCTATACTTCAAAGACTTAAATCCAATTTCTGCAGCTTCAAAATTATCTTGCTCTAAATAGCTGATACCTTGATATAGTTTGATGTTATCAGAATTGACACTACTTTTTTTAAGATACTGAGAAGCCTTTCCATAATCTTCATCTACATAATATTTCATCGCCTCAGCAAAGTCAGTATCCGTATTTACCATTACTGTCCCTCTTGTAGATTGTTGTGGATTGTAGGGCTGATAATGAGCAGCAAATATTTGTGCTGAACGAGACACCATATTAATATTCATCCAGTAATGAATGCCCATGGCCAAAATGGAAAATAAAACGATACCACCAACAAGTAGCTTCAAAGCAGAATTATTAGAAGTTGTATCATTGACTTTATTACTATACTCTGATCTTGCTTCCTCAATCACTTGACTTGCATCATCTAACCTATTCTCCGAAACAGCCTCTAAAACTTCAGTTCTAAAAAGTAATTCTTCTCTGAAACTGGACTCGTTCAAATAGGATTTAAACTGAACATCTTCGTGATCAGATAGACCAGGCCCAAGATATTTATGAATAAGATTTAATTTTTCAGTTGGTAATTCTTCCACTTTGTATTTTTTTCGTAAGATTAATTAGTTTTTTAAAGCAACGGCTTTTCAATGTTTTTGCAACATCAGAACTGGATAAACTTAAGTTGGTCGCTATATCCCGCATAGACATTTTGTCTAGATAGTATGAGCAGATAATTTTTTTGCATCGTTGATCTAGTTGTCGCATTGAATCTCTACATATTCTTTTTAATTCATTGCGATATTCAGATGTAGAGTCATACTGCTGATACTCATAGAGTAATACTCGGACATCATCTGCCTTTTGTTTAAATTTGCTTTTACAACAAATATCCGTTTTTAGCGTATTCAGACAGATTCCTATTAGGTAGTTTTTTACTGATTTTATCTCATTTCTTTTATCCTCTAAAAGGTTCTCATAGAACACTAATAATGATTGGCTGAAATACTCTTCAGCATCAATATTAGTTGCATAGGTTTTCGACTTAATAACATTAATGACATCATCCTTGTATAGCCTGTAGATATCCTTTAGGCCATCGAGATTTCCATGAATAAATTCTTTGCGCATTTGTACCAAATCGATCATAGGGTACTACTTTTTCGAGACTTAACTAAAAATGCTATCACTATCAGGACTATAGCTAATCCAATACCTAAGATCCATTTCAAATCAAAAATAGAAGACGACCATACTGGACTTGTATCACCGACTACAACAAATCCCGCCCAATAATAAGGTGCCGTGAATGCAGGATTGGCTGTCTGGCGATACTTAAGCTGCGCTTGTCTCAAGGCTTCATCCTTGGGCAATCCAGTTTTTAGTTCTGTATAGAATAACTCCATCAACTGAGATGTAGAACAATCATCAACTGGCCATAAACTCACTAATGTACTCTTAGTACCTGCTTGAAAGAATGCCTTAGATATAGACATAGAACCTTCGCCACTTACGATGTCACCATATCCAGTCTCACATGCGCTTAACACTACAAGTTCAGAATTTAAGTTCAATAACTTTAACTCGTAACTCGTCAGAAACTCACCACCAAAATATAATCGGCTGTTCTCAGGATCTTCCGCATCAACACAAGCATGAGTGGCAAGGTGTATGACCTTAGCGTTAGAGCAATAATTAACGAAATCTAACTTATTCTCTATAACCCCTATCTTATCATCAGATACAATAGACTGTATAGCACTCAATTCTTTCTTGCTACATAATAGATTAGTTAATGCAGTTGTACTACATGATCGGATATCCATAGCTATTGCAGCATTCTTACTTTCATATGCATAGCCTATAAAGCTCTTAGTCGTTTTCTCATTTTGACGCTCGTCCAAAATGCGATCAAGATTAGAAGAATACTGATATTCTATAGAGTAATCATCTACAAGTGCTTGACCTTCATTATCGTTTAATTGCCCAAAAGACACATTGGAAAGATAGTCATCAGGTATGATCTTTAAACGCTTACAATTAGGTGCAAACTCTTTTAATTTTTCTAAACCTAATTTATTAAATACTTGACTTGAGATAGAATCTACAGTAATAACATCTGCATTAGTACTATTACTTTCAAATAGTACCTGAACATCATTTCTTATATCTACTGGATTATCCTCTTTTAGAAGCATCACTTTATCTGGAGTAATAAATATCTGGTAGATATTATCTAATCCGATGAAGAACTCTACAACACATTCATTATTAGTTAAACTACTTTGATAAGTTACTAAGTCAGGTCTATTTAAGTTGTACTTGACATCAACATAATCTTGATCTACACTTTCAAGATTGACCTTTACTTTTTCCAATTCTAACTCATTGTGAACGATTTCTTTATTGAGTTCTTCTTTCTCTTCTTCAGAAGTCACTGAAATAATTAAACTCCTTAATCTAGAAATCTCATAAATTAATTCTCGTTCTTGTTGCACATAAGAGTTCTCATAACCAGCTGATGACCTCAGTTGATGAGTGATCATATCCTTTACCAATAAGTTTGATTTATTTTCTTCTATTAATCGAAATGCTAAATCATAATCTTCGTATTGGTAAGCAAACTTCAGACCTTTTTCTAAAACAGAAATATTTTCTTCAGCCCAGAATTCTATATGCGAATCACTGTTATTTTCTATTATAAAATAACGCATTATAGGAAGTAGTTTATCTAATACATTTCTTCCGCCTTCTTGGTCATTATCTAAGTAGTGTGATTCGAATAAGGATGACATGACTGGTATTACATCAGCTTTATCAACTATTGAAGAAGGATCAACATTTAGCAAATCAACTCTTAATGAATCGAGAGCTCCATTATATTGACGAATTGACATGTTATAATCTCCAGCCTCCAAATATAGATCTCCTAAAAGTCTAAGGTTTTCGTACTTATTGATATCATTGTTTTGTGTCAAATTATCTTTGTTAAAGAAAGAATTAGACAATTCAGTTAATGAAACAATCGAGTCAATTGGAAAATCTAAATTTGATCTGTAGTCAGCTAAAATTGAATAATATTCTCCTTTTTGGTTATCAGTCATATCATATCCCGAACTATCAATTTTATTGAGAAAGTACTCGCATTTTTCTATGTTACCTTGCTTAGCGAAATGGCTACCTCCATACGTCCAAATGTTTATTAATTCGAAACTTGCCTTTGGATAGCTTGAATGAATCATTATTTCTTCAGCTCTTTTTAGATTAGAGTATACAAGGTTATCTTTATTAACTTGCGCTAATACTCTAGCTTTTAAATAATGAGATTCACAGTAAATAAATAAGTCTCTGTCGCTTGTTTTTTTTTCATTCCACTGATCTATTGCTAAATCTATTATAGGCAATGCACTTGAGTAATCTCCAAGTGAAATAAAATTATAAACAATAAAGTTTAAAAGATTACCCTTATTGTAATACTTTAATTTCGGGAGGACTTCTAATCCTTCACGTGCTAAAGCATTTGAAGCCAAATATTCTTTATTACTTCTAAGGCTTCTTACTTTTTTTGCATAGATAAATGGAAGCACTGAATAATCTTCTCCTATATGCTTCTTACCTTTATAATAAGCTTTATCCAAATATTCTTGGCTCAGCTTTTTATTACTATCTAGATCATAGAACAGCGAAATCCTAAACAAACACTCCACATCTTTTTCCCAAAAATCGATACTTGATGCAAGTTTTTGAGCCCGCTTGATTAATTCTATATTCTGAGAGTATGGAGCTCTAAGTTTTAATAAGGCATCTGACTCTTTGATTAAGCTATCAATTTGAAGCTCTATTTCAACCTGATTTTGAGCATACAACCCCGACTCAGTTGAAATAAAGTAAAGTGATAATATTAGAATAATCCTTAACATTTCTGTAGTTAAGTTATTGCTTTACAACCTTAAAGGAATCATAAGACCCATCTAAATATTTCACTTTCAAGATATAAACTCCAAATTCTAAATCACTTGTATCTATTATCCCTTTTCTTTCTTGAGGACTTATTACATTGTTAATTAGTCTACCCGATAAATCTAACAATTCAATTTTTTCAATATCATTTGAAAGATCATACAATAAATTACTGCTAAAAGGATTAGGCCAAACTGAATCAGAACCACCGTCATAACTTTTACGTCCTATTTCTATTTCATCATCTGGATTATCATCATTAATATTACAATCGTTACAAACCCAAACTCTTCTTGTAATCCATCCACAGTTTCGAGAAATGCAATTATAGTCCACAGGATAAATGTATCCATTAGAATGTAGATAATCATATAAACATTGGCCGCCTACTTGTAGCTTGTAACTAACATTTCTATAACTTCGAATCATCTCATCACGACAATCAAAACCAAGTTTAATTGGAGTTTCTATATTCAAATAAACATCAACCCTGTACAGATAATTATTACAATTATTAAGAGGGTACCCGTCCCAATGTTGAATTCGTTTTACTGAAACTTGTGTAGACCCATTTCCAGAATTAATATTTGATGTAGGTATGGTAAAAGGTAAAGCAAAATAGTGTACAGCAATTTTGGCACCTTTGTTACTACAATGTTCTTTTTGGTTTCCACCACCAGTTTCAGATGGACGGGAAAAGAAATCCTGCCCAACCAAAGACAGCGCAGACAACATTACAAAAAGCGTAAGTAAGTTTTTCATTTTTAAAAGTTTAAAGGTTTAATTTTCAAGTATAAATTCAGAAAACTTTATTTCTTAGCAATAGTCTGATAATACACAATAAGTAGATTAGTTATTAACATAACTCACTATTGTATGTACGGCTATTGTAAGTATACGGAAATAAAAAAATGAAAGGAAGAATAGACCTAAAACTACTTCAGGGTACAAACGCGATAATACTTTCAGGGTACGGGACAATAAGGTCCTGGCCCAGCAAGATACTTGCTCGGTTTGCTTAGTATGTGCTTCTATGATAAAAGCACATGTAAGTGAGTTTAGATTAGAATATTGAAACTTCATTTTTATAAAGGGTGTAAGTAAAAGTTCACTAATAGTATCAGAAAGATAAAAAGGTAAACAACTAAAAATAAGAATATTAGCTGACAAGCCTTTAGATTAAGTAATAAATTTTTATAAATTATTGATAGTCAGCTATATACGCTAAATTAAAAATATCGATATAGTGTAAATAAAAAGTAAAATAAATATTTACTAAACGATAAATTCTACTAATAAAGCCCAAAACAAAAAAGGTCCTAGCGACGCTAGGACCTACCCTTTAAATAAAATGAATTGTATACGTATACGTTTTATAGTATATTTTATTGCAGAAGGTAAACTGTTTTTCAATAAAGTGATAAATAATCTCCATAGATTTTTTTAGTAAAATCTACATTACCTTAGAACTCTTTTACTTGTCTACTTCATATCTTAAAATGTTAGAGGCGCAATATATATATGTGCCTCTAACATATCAGTATACTAAACTAATGAGTTTATAATTTTATAAATTTCTTGACACCTATTAATTCATTTTTGCTATTCTCTAATCTTATAATATGAAGACCAGAAGTAAAAGCGTCTAGTGAAATCATTGTCTCTACAGATCTTATTAAGTCTCCTCTTGCGACAATCTTACCGTCTGTATTAATGATCTGGTACTTAACCACTGCATCAATATTATGACTTAAATACAAATTGTCTAAAGCTGGATTAGGGTACATCTTAATATCCTCTATACTCGTCACATTATCAATTATATCAAGAGTAGACTTAACGCTGCTTCCTGTTCCCCCCTCTGTATCTTTCCTACAATCTGCGACAATGAAGGTACCTGTTACTTGGCAATCTCCATTTTCAGAAGAGGCAACCACATAAGTAACTGTTGATCCAATATCCTTATCTCCTAAACATAAAGCTGGTCCTATGACCTTATATTCAGAAGTTTGAAGATTAGCAGGAGCCCCTTTTATAAATAAGCAGGCGCTACCATTATAACATGTCATAGCTAATTCTATATCGCAATCTTCAATACTGCAATCTCTTATTACAAATGTACCAGGTACAACACAATCAGGATTCTCTCTATCAGTTACTGTATAGCTTACTGAACGTCCTGCATATCTAGGTGCAAAACAAAGATTTGCTCCCTGCACATTATATTCACCTGTTTGCTTACGAGCAGGAGCTCCGTTTATAAACAAGCATGATCTTCCTCTAAAACAAGTCATTGCTAGCTCTATATTACAATCTTCTCTGCAATCAGGCACTCTAGCCAATATATTCCAAGAACAATTTCTAAATCGCTTTGAATTGATCGTTAGTAAGAACTCGCTTCCTATTGATTCTGAAGAAAAACACTCATCCCGTGATACCAACTCAAATTCTGTACTCTTAGATGCTGAGACACCATTAATTGTCAAGCATGCCTCACCTTCAATACATTCAAAATCAAGCTCTGGCTTTTCTGGGCAGCAAGACTTAAGTGGGATCGTATACTCCCAGCAACAGTCAGCATCTCTATCACCACACTCTGTTTCGAAGCCATACTCACATACTGTGAAAGTAACTTCTGACTGAGTCCTTGGATCTTCTACAATAAAGCAAGGTGCCTGTCCATCAGGACCACATACGAGATACCCTTGACCATTAGGATCCCAAGGATGTACGCCATCCACTACTATACAGAATTGACCAAATTCATTATGACACTCTAAATAAACATCTGGAGCATCACCAGAGCAACATACTTCCGGAACATCTACAGGAATTGTCCAACAACACAAACCAGGTTCTTCGCAATTAGGACTTACTCCGTTACCCCATTCGCAAATTTCTATTTCGACAGTCGTTTCAGCATATTCAAATGGCAATTCATTTTGAAATTCTTCAGGACAAACCCTATACGAAGGTTCACCAGATTGACTTTCACCATTAATGTGTAGAACAAAAGTTTTTGAATTGGGGTCACAAATATATTCTGCCATTGGCGCATCGCCATCACAACAGACTTCAAGTAAAAACTTATAATCCCAGCAACATGCATCCTCACAAGGATCTTCATCTGATAAGTCGACAGTAGACCAATCACAAACAGTAACACATACAGAATCTAATAAAATTGGATCACCAAATGGTATAAAAGTCAAATCAGGATTACAAGGATAATAAGTCGGACCAGTAGGGTTAGTAGCTTGATTAATACCATCAAGATATAAATAGAATCCTCCAGAATCAGGCTCACATGTATACATCGCTGGTGGGCATGGGAGATCGCATGGCGGTACTAAAGTATCACAAGGTATTACTTCAATGCAAATTGTATCTGCCAAATAACAATCGTCCTCTCGAGATATACTAAACTCTAAAACAATTTTACCAAGACTGTCTGCCTCTATAGTAGGACTTAAATCTGTAGCTGACCCCTCTGTAAAAACAATTGGAGGCCCTGAAATTTGAGTCCATAGCGGATCAGCACATTCGTCGTCATTAGTAACTCCCACAATATTGATCTCTTCACATTCAGGAAGTTCTGTCACGGATCCAGCTGAAGGTAATCCTGCGTCACAGACGTTAACACAAAGTATAAGTTCTTCAATGCAAACACCTTGTGAAATATTTAAACGGAACTTATATTCGCCTGTTTCAAGTAAAGATAATGAAGGATTTGTTCCAAAAAAATCCTCACCTGGATCGATGCCACCACTATTTGGTGGAGCAGAAAGAACGGTAACTGTAGGGTTATTACCTGCTATAGGAACTGAAACTTGATCCCAAGGATTCCAATTCATTACAGTCCCACATAAAAAATCTAATGTGGAACTTTGATCTTCAAATTGAGGAAATAAACGTAGATCAATACGCCTAAGCCTAGTACATTGTTCACACCCTTCAGAACCTATACATTGAAAAATTGTAATCCTATTTGCATCTTCAGGAATATTATTGATAGTTACGGTACTTCCTGATTGGTCTATATCACCGTCAGTTATACCAGAACTACTTGTTGTAAACCATTCATCATCAGGTTGATTAAAAAAAGTTACTGTTGTAGGAATAGAGTCACAGTAGTATATCTCAATATCGTCAACAAATTCAGGAATTGAACACTTTACAAATCTATCCATAACGGTTCCATTTCCACAAGGTCCTCCCATGGCTGTGTAACTAACAATATATTCTTGATCCTCAGGAAGTTCAATCCTTGCATTTCTACTGCTTTGGCTTATAATACGTCCAGGAGGTGTTACAGAAAAGTTAGTAGTACCTCCCAAGCAACCTATACCAGAACCTATGAAAAGTATCGTATCTTTATCAGTACACAAAGTTCTAGGAAAATCTTCAATATCAGCATCAGTACATTCAGACTCAAGTCTAAATGGGAAAAAACCCTGTTCAAACTGAAGACCTAAACTTACATTCTCTGGCATACCTGTTAAAACAATAGTTATTATATCAGTTGTTGTACAAAAACCGTTATTTATAGTATACTGAAAAACAACTGTAGCACAAATATTTCTTGGGGGATTAATAAATGTAACATCTAATACATTATCACCGAAAGATTCTCCTGCTACAAAGCAATTATTTATATCATTGTTAAAGCGAATCATAACTGAAGATGAATTCTCCAAAATTGACCAACACCCAGTTTCACCAAAAACTAAATTGGTATTACCATAAAGAATCAAGTCCTGACAAATCGTATCAATCGCAGGAGCATCATTACCATTAGTTTCGGTTATGACAGCTTGCGTTGGTTCTGGACCAAAGCAAATCTGAACCGTATCCGATACCATTGAGCCACTATTTCCTCCTGTGGTACACATAGCGCTGACTATAAAATCATAACAACCCGATGGAGTAAGGTTGTCATCTATTAGTACAATTGGATCTTCTAAAGTAGGATCAAACAAAAACAGGTCTGAGTTTGGATTAGACCATCTTATAGTGCCTATAGCAATCTGACTACCTGGTGTTGCATTTAAATCAAAATCTGTGTCTGTATCACATAAAGTTAAATCATCTGCACCAGCATTAAGTGCACACTGCGAATAGGTTATCGAACTCAATAGCAATAAAATAAAAAAACATAAAAATTTAAATAAGAATTGATTTAATTTCATAGATGTAAGTTTTATAGCATACAACCATATAGATTGTATCTAAATGATTAAAAAGTATTTACATCTATGGTATCAGAATACTGGAAAGGTAAACAGAGATATCAATAAAAAATCAAAATATAATCCAAGCTATCAGTTGAATAATTTTAGAATATGTCTTAACGGAAATATCGAAAAAAAGGACAGAAGCCTGAGCCCTGTCCCATTAAAAAGAATCTATATTATTTATACATTAATTCATTTTCAAAAATCTTTGAAGGGATTTATTACCCATATTATCAGTAATCTCTATCAAGTACATGCCTTGTGATAATGCACTGGCATCTATTTGTGACTGACTTGTATTCGTAACTTTACTTGAAAGCACCTCCTTACCTGTGTTCTCCGTTATTCTTACAATCTGATAATCTATGTCATTAGTTGCATTGGTAATGTTAAGTATATTTTGAACAGGATTAGGATATACTGTAATACTTTCATTATTTATAATAGTGACACTACTTTTTTCAGAATTACTTCTTGAATTTAGATTCTTAGAGCTATTATCATCAGGTGCAAATGAAGATATTTCAAAAGCAAAGGTAATTTCACAACCATTTCCATCTATAAATGTAATCTCATAAAATCCTGGAAACAACGGAGAAAAATAAAAATAGCCTTCATCATTTGATTGTGGATTTGCAGTATTAGAATATGGAGGTGTACCACCTTCTAAAAGAAATTCAGCTCTACCAAAAGGAAATTCGCCATTAGCATTAGTTATTTCTACTTCTGCTATATCGAAGTCACAGCATTCATTTGTATTATCTTCAATAGTAAAAGTACCTCTAATAATACAACCATCTATATCTTCAAAATAGTAGGAATAAGTCCCAGGTGCTAATCCATTAAAATTCATTGGAACTGAATAAAAAGTATTCGAAGTAGGAGAATTAGGACCTTGGCTAATACCTCCCATAAATGGAGGGGCATTCTTCGTCCAAATTGCAACAGAGCCATTCGTACCATCGCAATCAGTAGCAGGAGTCGTTATGGCTTTATGCCTTAATCTACACTCAAAAGGTGTTGGACCTTCCTGAGCAGTTAGTTGAAATACTCCAATGAATATAAATAAAATAAGAGTAAAATTAAGTTTCATAATATAAGTTTTTGATTAAAAAATAATTTCTCAAAAAAATTAATCATGATAACACATATGCACTATCATTAATTAAAAGAATAAGGTTATCTATAGTATCAAAAACTCTAAAAGGTAAACATGGCATAAAAAATGGAGTTACTAAAAAGCAACTCCATCAACAAATATTTTAAGATTTTATATCTAACTATTTTTCTAACTTCCCTACTTCACCAACGTCACATTCCCCTGCTTCGTATACTCAAAACCATTAGTACAAGTTGCTGTGAGATAATATCCATAGACATCTGGTTCTAATTCTTTGTTTCTGAAAGTGCCGTCCCATTCTATGTCTTGATCAGTACTTGAGAATACTTCTTCTCCCCATCTGTCATAGACAATCAAGCTGTAAGTATCTATGAAGTTAGACTCTATACGCCATGTGTCATTAAGCATATCTGCATTAGGTGTAAACATGTTAGGGACGAATATATCCGACTCATCACAGTTAGGTTGTGTTACATTGACTGTAACACTGGCAGTATCTGTACAACCATTATCTTCAGTAACGGTAACAGTATATGTTACAGTCTCAGATGGTGTTGCTATCGGCATACTTGCATTAGAATCATCTAACTCGTTAGGAGGAAACCAAAGGTAACCGAAGTCTTCATCCTGATCTGTAGACAGTTCTGTGCTTTCGCCGAATAAAATATCTTGAGGATCTGCAAAAGCTGTAACACCGTCAAAAAAACCATCGACGACAACTTCGATAAAGTATTGTGCTTCGCAGCCATCTTCATTGATATAGATCATTGTGTACTGTGTCGTCGTCGTAGGCTGTACCGTTATAGAATTAGCTGTCTCACCAATGATCGCATCTTCTGGCTCCCAATCTAATTGGAATTCAAGATCGGACTCAGGTGTAAAAGTAAGAACCGTGCTCTCTCCCAGACATATCATCGCATCTCCAGCAATTTGACCTTGTATGATTGACTCTAATAAAAATATAGAATCGACATCCATACATCCAAACTGATCAACCGCAGTCGCTGTAAGCATAACATCTCCTTGAGGCATGTAATTCTCTAATAATTGACCATTACCTACGACTGTCCCATCTGCCGTTGTCCACTCCACATCAGCACTAACATCCGAAGAACTTCCTACTATTATTGTACTCCCTTGACAGTATACAAGAGTATCCTGATCATTCTCGATAACCAATCCGATGTCTTCAAATATGGTAATAGGAAACGTATCTATCAATGTACAATTTCTATCATCGACTATAGTTATCTCTATCAATTGCATATCAAGAAGGTCACTAAGCTCAAGAACATTAGTTGTAGAAAGCACATTACCCATCATGTCAGTGTAGGTTACGTCATAAGTAGGATCTAAAGTTACAACTACCCCATTTCCTATACATGTACTTACATTATCAAGGGGAGATAGATCTATCTCTGGGATAATCATATCATCAATACTGATCTCAAATATATCAGTAGTCGTACAACCTAACAAGTTAGTAACTGTAACATTAAAACTTGTATCAGTCGTGATATCCATAAATTCTAAGCTACTTCCACTGCCTAAGACATTACCATCGTCATCAGTCCATGACACAGCATCTGTCGTATTTATACTTAATGTAAAAACCTGATTCTCACATATACTTATATTATCCAATGGATTAAAATCAACTTCTGGATTCTGAAATACACCAACGGATATTTGCTGCTCGGAAATACAACCTAAATCATTAGTTGCAGTAGCTACAACAGTAGTATTAGAAGTGACATTATCTAACACTAATGTATTTCCAGTAGCTAAGATGACATTATTAATATCTGTCCATACGATATTATCTGGACTACTAGCGATTAATGTAGCAGCATCTCCTGAGCATACATTAAAATCACTGATAGGATCAAAGTTAAATACGGGAGCATCAATAAATTGAATATCAACAAATTGGCTTGAAGAACATCCTAAGTCGTCAACTACAACAACTTCTAACATTGTAGATATTAATAAATTAGAAATCGTGACACTTTGATCATTACTTAATACAAATCCTGTATTGGCAAATCGCCACTCCATAGAAGGGAAAGCTTGATCAAGCGATATAACAATTTCAGTACCCTCACAATATACTAACTGCTCTGAGGGCAATACATTAATTGCTGGCAAAGGCTCCACATCCACACTTATCGTATCCGTAAAGAAGCAGAGACTTCCAGGACTCGTAGATACCGTAACATAGAACTCACCGTTATCTACTAGTGTGACAAGAGGATTAGGTTCATTACTTATGAGGGCGACGCCTTGAGGTCCTTCCCAATTATATGTATAGAATGACGGTCCAAAAGGATTAAGTTCGACCGCGGCATCTCCACACTGCACAATATCATCAAGAGGAAATTCTGGATCATTAGCAGCATCTATCGTCACAGTATCAGTTAAGAAACAAAATCCATCGCTTATAGTAACTATAAAATCTTGAGCTCCAGTAAATCCTTGAAATATATAATCTCCATTTCCGTCAATGGTCACACCTCCATCTGGCATAATTTCCACACTGAGATTAGGTAAGTCTGATGAGAAAATAATGGCATCCTCGCCACTACAGATTATCTTATCTACGAACTCTGCACGTAGTGGAATAGTATTGATATCAATATCCTGCACTAAGATAGAATCATTACAACGAGAGGGTGTGGTAATCTTCAGAGCTACTGAGATCGACTGATCCATTCCTATATTAATAACTGGATTCTGGACAAAGGATGTGTCATTACCGGTAGCCGATGTCAGTATCCATTCATACTCTAATGGTTGTGATGATGTACTAAGATCAGTTAACTGTATCTCAGTAGTACCGTCACAATCAAATGATTGAATATCAAAGTCAGCAGTCGGATCACCATCTATAGAGACACCAATATCCGCATAAGTCGTATCCGTACATACGCCATCAGTTACAATCATCGCAACATTATACAGTCCAGGCGCCGGGAAAGTATACACAGGCTCCATATCCGTACTACTAAATGTCGTATTAGGGAAATCAAATAGCCATAAAAAATCTAAACTATCCACAGGAAGAAAATTAGAAGTAGAATTATTAGAGAATGCTACCTCAAGATCATTACACTGAGTTAATAATTCTGGAGTAATTATAGCAATGGGGTTACGACCGCATACTCTTACATTATACTCAAAATCTCGACGTACTTCTGACAACAATACTCCATTTCTAAACTCTCTTACACAGACACCGATCAAGAACTGTCCTACCTGTGATGGTACCGCTAATAGCTCTCCAGTTTGAGAATTAATACTGATCGGAGATCCTCCCATCATATTATTCTCACTGAAGCCTGCTGAATAAGTTACAGGTATATATGGTGGTGCATTAGGAGGCTGTGGCATGGGGGCATTCATATTTGCACCTTGAGAAGGAGCACACATAAAGTACACAAGCGAATCCCCATCTACATCTATAGCACTATGATCAAACCGCAAGGTATCATCAGCACAAATATACACGTTAGGTGACTTTGACCAACTGGGAGAACTGTTACACGATGCTAACGCCGACTCAGTAATCTTAATCCACAATGTCGCTCCAGTATTGAGCGGATCTTGTATGTTATTCAAGGTCTGATTATAACAACATCTCTGATAGGCCAGTATATACCCTCCCTGAATTTGTGGCAGTATGAGCGTATCCCTATAGACAGTTGTCTGTACACATACATCTCCTCCTATTACGTTACATTCACTTGTAAGTATTTCATTCAAGGTATCATCACCGATGTATGGAATTCTAATTTCTCCAAATTGACCTACAGTCAACACCTGTTGGTTAAAACTATTGAAAACCCCAATAGAAGCAAATTCATCAAACTGTGCATTAGAAGCACCATTGAAGCAATCTCTTCTAAACTCTAAACTTACCTCGTAAGTACTGTTACCGATACATCGATAAGTCATAGAACCTCCAGTGACGTGTGTCCCGTAAGAGATTCCACTTACAAATAAGAAGCATAAACTAAGGATTATATTATTATAAATATTTTTCATTGTTCTTAGATTATTGATTCTGATTAAATTGAATTTCATCTATCTCTACTCTTCTTTCCCTACTTGCAGCAGGACTATATATAGATAATGCAGGTGCATTAGCATTATCACTTACGTCATTAGGAGATGTCGATTCTCCGAATGATCTCTCTGTAACAACAAGTTGCTTAGACTTAATGTAGGGTACTAATACTCCACCTCTCCATTCATAGAATTCCTTTCGTACACTATCAATTCTTCTTCTACCGAGTGCAGCATTGTAATCCGATTCTGCAACAGGACTAGCAAATCCTCTCAAGTATATATTTGCTTCCTGATCATTCTCAAGGACTAAAAGCAATTGTCTCTTAAAAATCTCATACTTCTCAAATCCAATTTTAAGATCATTTTCAAATAAATATTCTATCTCTTTACTTGCTTTCTCTTTATTTTTTGATCTTGAAACGTAGACTGATTTGAACTTATCTTTTCTAGCATAGTAAGCATTATAAGCCTGTGTGTAATTCTTTGTTGATGTTTCCTTTAGTGTCCCAGGGTCGGGCTGGTCATTATCAAAGTACATACTTACCGGTATGGCATTACCTAATGATAAAAGTGCCTTCTCTACCTTGTCCAATAATCGCAGTTCGACCACCCTTTCTATAGTCGTCTGATTGATATCTGAACGGAATTCAAAAGAACTTTCTTTGAATCCATCCTTATTGATTTCCACAAAATAATCAGTATCTGGATCTATAGAGAATGTAAATATATTACCTGGGCTATTTTCAATTTCGGTGACTTCATTAGTTGTCCTATTTGTGACGTAAACTGATGCTCCATTGATTGCCTCCGATGTAGTACCATTTATAACTGAAACGATTAAGGCATACTCTAATGGCTTTAAGAATGACTCGCTTGTATATTTATTATCTTGACCAGCTATCCCATTTAGAGGACCTAAGTCATAAGTCAGTTCTTGATACCCCGGCTTGCTTATAGTCACTGAAAGATTATCATTACAGGGCACCTCTATTAAGTGGTCCTCACTTGTTTTTCCTTTATACACTGTATCTCCAGTAAGCTTATCCATAATCACTACAGAAGCGCCATTAATAAGCTCATTAGTACCTTCTTTATAAGCTAATAACTCAAGATCTACTGTACATAACTTAGCGTCTGCAGTGTATATATCGTAACAACAAGATTCAAACTGACTATCGATATATTGAGAGCCTTTTCTATTAGATGAAAAGTATGATTGTTTTTCGTTTTCGGTAAGGAAAAAATATAGATCATTAGTCGGAGAATTAATATTACTTCCCAGATTAAGGATATCACCATTTACAAATCCCTCGTAATTCACCCTATAGACATCTTGTCCACCAAACCCCATTCTTCCATTCGTACTAAAATAAAGTGTATTACTTTCTTCATGATGAAATGGAGATAATTCATCCGCTTTCGTATTAATACCCAGCAAATTTTTAGGCTCATTAAACTCAAAATTATCTCTTATATCAGCGGACCATATGTCCATACCGCCTTGACCTCCTACTCTATCAGTTACATATAATAGATGCAAAGTAGAATCTCCTTTGTAACTAACGGTAGGGTGTGTGCTTGTATACATAGGTCTATTAATATACTCGGGAAGCTTAACAAGATTACCTACCTGTCCGCTATCGTCTATTGCGGCATAATATATATCACATCTTATAGTATTGAGGTCTGTATACTCACCCACTGTAAAGAATATATGCTTACCATCAGGTGTAAATGATGGGTGTGATACAATACTATTCTGAGGGAGTCCAGGTATCTTAAGTACCTTGGTTTGGTTTAATATTTTAGAAGTAAATCTATCTAAAGGATCATCTTCTATAGGAAACTTAAGTGAGTTATAGTAAAGGCTATCATCCAATATATAAGGTGCATGTTCTGAGTAAGGACTATTCACATCGCTCTTAGATGTAGCAGGATAGTAAGTCTCTTCTATAGTCTGATTAATAGCCCAATCAGATGATGCTCTTAAGAAATCTATCTTCTTGGTCATCATAGAATCAACATCTCCATATTCTGATAAGTAAAGATCAAAATCTGTAATCGCTTCTTCGTAATTACCTTGAGCCATTTTCATCTCGGCGATCTTATATCTTGGTACGTGGGGATTAATAGCACTCTCATCTTCAAGGTACATCCTATACAAAGAATCTGCTAGCGTGTAAGAATTAGTATTGTAAGCTGCTTCGGCATAATTATATATGACATCAGTATTAACATCATTATTAATTTCCATGGCTTTATCATAATGAATCATAGCTTCTATATAGTTACCTATATCATAGGCATCATTAGCATGATTTATGTGTTGCTTATATGAATAGTATTGAGCTTGTGCACTAAGAGAGAGTCCCAATAGCATTATTCCAATATATATGCGTTGTAATATCATAATTATAGGGTGTTAGTGGGATTAGTAAATGAGACAAGGCTTATATAGTCCGTCAGGTATCTTGCTAAATATGTAGCGCAAAGTCAACTCCGGGCCACCTCTGCCATCTGTAGCTATATCAAAATCAGAGATATTAAAATCATATGAAAATGCACCATAGAGTCTTCCGATCTCTACCGCAATCATAGGATACCAAGCATCCTCTAATCTATATCCCAATCCAAGGAACAAAGCTTTATCAAGATTCTTTCCCAAATAGATTTTACCTTGAGCATTAAGAACAGTTTCTCTATATGGGCTTTGTCGCTGATGCATTACATTGACTAATAGGTCAAGTTTCTCAGACAGTTTCTGATTAAGCATGCCATATAGTGTGAGTCGCATAGGTCTTTGAATTGCAGTATTGGTTATCACATCATCAAAACTGTCAGTAGGTTGAATCAGGTGATAAAGCCCAACGCCTACATCCAGAAACTTACGTATATGTTTTTGTCCTCGATAATTTAATCCCACACCAAGATCAAAATATGATGTCTGATCAGCACCTACGAATTCTGGATCTATAGAAGGATCAAAAGCGGTCCCATTCCATTGATTACCTGATCGTACAGCACCTAAGTCATATTTTCTCTGTGCATATGATACATTTAGACCAGGTGTAATTGATTTGTTATCAGAAATGCCAATAGCGTAGGATAGATATCCATTAAGGCCAGTCATATTAAGATTAAGATCTCCTGCTTGGTCATAATTAACTAAAGCTCCGATACCAAGGGCATTCTTCTTATCTGCTTTCGCAAAATTAAAATCTATACCTACATCTGCACTCATATAGTCAGCTGGGACTGACTTCCACTGCCTTCTATAATTAGCATGTACCCTCGTATTACCGTTAAATTGGCCTGTCAAAGCAGGATTGAGGTTAAGTGGAGAATTAAAAAATTGTGAAAAATGGATATCTTGAGCATCCACAACCACTTGATAACCAAGCAATAATACAACAACTAAGTAAATATTCCTTCTTAGCATAGAATGATATATTGAATGAAGTAAATAAAAGCCGTAACTGAGGGATAGGTCTATATGAATAGCATTGAATACGACGAAAAAACGAATAGACCATGACTATCGCTGCGACTATAACAATTCCTTAAGACACTAATTTAGTTAAATACCTAACAGTGTAGGCTTTTGCAGTAAATATATTAGCGTATATTTTTCAAAATGCCTTTAGATTAATATATCTCTACCAATTGCTTTGGATATTGTAATGAGGTATAGTATATTTGCAATCCTTTAGCAAAAGAGCTAAAATTTCCATTGAAAAACTCACTATGCGAAAGTAGCTCAGCTGGTAGAGCACGACCTTGCCAAGGTCGGGGTCGCGGGTTCGAATCCCGTCTTTCGCTC